>ENA-OPXG01001442-OPXG01001442.1-human-gut-metagenome-genome-assembly--contig:-NODE-1442-length-10914-cov-4.970255_pt1 | contig 10914 bp, 15 predicted proteins | sample MGYA00241519_ERZ502030 | MGnify/ENA primary metagenome ERZ502030 (study PRJEB25962, sample SAMEA2041937) | human gut metagenome | biome: human gut; feature: human-associated habitat; material: faeces...
AGTACATACAGTAAACAGGTTCTTGCAGGATAATCTGAACAGCTTCGATTTGGTGGAGTGGGTGCTATTTGATACTCATACTGAATCAGTATACGAAGCAGAAGTTGATCAACTGTATAAAATGATATAATAAAAGAGTAAATGTTTGGGGCAAGTCTACTGTGAAGGCTTTGTCTGAATATATATTGAGTAAAGAACCTGGAATCAGAGGATATTCATCACAAAATATTTGGAGAATGAAACAGTTTTATGAAACTTACAAGGATAAACCAGAATGATTGCTGAATATAAAACTAAGTTGATTGATAAGAGTATTCTGCAGGGAAAACTAGCTGAGTTATATGATATTGCAGAGGAAGAGGTGAAAAACTCTCAACAGGATTGAGAGTTTTGAAAATGTAAGAAATAGGAGTGTGATGTGATTGGAGAGATTGTTCAATCATCAGACAATAGATGAATTTTTATTAGATATTACAGAAACTGCTGAATATAAAACAAGCATTGGAGAAAGAGAATGCTATAATTGAAATTAGAGTGTTAGAAGAAGTAAAATGTCAATATGATGATTATTATAAGGATACAGTTTGACATGCAGATATTATAGCGAGTGCAGATTGGATTGAGAATTATGATTATGATAAAGATGAGTTGATGGTTGATAAAGATGGGTGAATTCGGCCAGAGTGTAGGAATGATGGATGGACAAATGATTCCTTTTTCCGAGAAAACGAAAACTTTATAAAGCTAAAGATTTTTGTATGAATTTTATAAATGGAGTGATATAATAGGGCCAGTATCTTTGCTTTTAATTAAGAAAGGAAGGAGTTATTCAAGCTTTTAAGAAGATTGTTAGCTGAAGGTGTAAGCAAAAGAAATATTGTTATTTTGTCTCCATACAAGATGACAAATGAAAATTCATGTTTGTGTGGTGTTGAGATTCCCCCAGAAATAGGTGAAATCAGAGAAAATGAGTTTAATGTATTAGATAGTGACAAGTTCATCAGATTTTACACTGCACAGGCATTTAAGGGATTAGAGGCACAAGTGGTAATTTATCTCGACATTGAAGAATTTAAATCTAATGATGAAAGAATGCTAAACTATGTAGCTATGTCTCGTGCAAGAACATTGTTGGAAGTATTTTATGATCAATCTCTTGAAAAGGATAGACAAGAAATGATGATTAATGCTGCTACGATGCAATCAGTATAAGAAGGCGTTGCATGGGAAGAAGATAATTGGAAAGGGGGAGAACCGTAAAAGTGAGTGAATTTAATGTAGGAAATGCATTTGATACTTTATGTTCAAGATTAAGATTTTCAGATGATGATCAGAACACAATAAGCACAAGATATCATGCAATTACAAAGAGGATTAACACAGATTTCTGGGGCTCTTCGTCGGATGTTAACCATAGTTTCTACGTTGGCTCGTATGGGAGAGATACAGAAATATATACAAGTGATATAGATATGCTTGTTGTGCTTCCTTACGAAATCTATGCGAGGTTTGATGCATATTCATCAAATGGTCAGTCAGCGCTTCTCCAAGAAGTTAAAAAAAGTATAGAGAGAACATATTCTGTTACAAAAATCAAAGCGGATGGACAAATAATAAGCGTTCCGTTTTCTGATAGAATAAGCTTTGAGGTTCTTCCTGCATTTTTGAATAAGGATGGTTCGTATACTTTTGCAAATGCAAATGATGGTGGCTCATGGAAAATAACAGATCCCAAAGCGGAAATTGAAGCAGTTGCAGAGCTTAACAAAGAATGCAATAGAAATTTGAAGAGACTCTCGAAGATGGCACGTGTTTGGAAGGAAAAGAATTCAGTTGATATTTCTGGTATCTTGCTTGATATATTGGCCTATAATTTCTTAAAATCTTGGGAATACAGAGATAAATCGTATGTGTATTATGATTGGATGTCGCGAGATTTTTTCAAATATGTATCCGAACAATCCACTAGTCAATATAAATGGAAGGTGATGGGGAGTGGGCGATATATAACCTGCTTTGGATCTTTTCAAAGTAAAGCAAAGAGTGCTTACAATAAATCACTTGAAGCGATAAAGGATGAAAAGCTATATCCTTCATGTGCTAATTCAGAATGGAGAGAAATATATGGTAGCAAATTCCCAACAATATAAAGAAGTATATAATCAAATTGAAGAGGCATACGGGAAAATAGTGTATACATATACCACACATATAATTCAGGCTTCGAGAATAAAGAAGAAAAATGCTTTTCTAAAATGGAGCGAGATTATTCTTTCAGCCATATCTGCTGGTGGATTTTTAGCTACAGTAATTACGGATACAGCGGTACTATCTTGGATTGGTGGGCTATGTTCAACGGCACTACTAGTACTGTCTTCATATTTTAAGGAAGTAGATTTAGTACAAGTTCAAAAAGAACATCTAAATACATCTAATAAATTATGGACACTACGCGAAGACTATTTATCATTACTCATCGATTTTGATAAAACGGATTATGAAGCGATTAAGGAAACAAGAAAAAGGTTAAAAGAGGAAGTTGCTGAAGTCTATAACAATGCCCCTATTACAGATGAGAAAAGTTATACATTGGCTAAAGAGGAATTGCAAAAAAAGGAATCGCAATTTTTTACTAGAGACGAATTGAATAATATTTTGCCAATTGAATTACGAAAATAAATTTTGTTATGAGTGATCAAGAGTGAGCTGCCATAGGTGGTGGGAACTATAATTCAACGCATGACACTATAAGGAGACAAGTAATGAGGATAGAAGATGTTGTAGAAAAATTCAATACCACACCATTTTTATTTTTAGGTTCTGGAATTACTCGACGTTATTATAATTTGCCGGATTGGAAAGGCTTACTAAAGCATTTTGCCTATGAAATAAAGGCAGATGATTTTATGTATAGTGCTTATGAAAATAGGGCGCTAAAAGAGGAAACACCACAAGGTTTACTTCCTAAAGTAGCAGAGTTGATACAAAAAGACTATGACGAAAAATGGTTCATAGACCCATCTATTAGAACATTAAATGATGAGATGCTTGTAAAAGTAAAAGAAGGATTATCTCCTTTTAAAGCAGAAATTGCAGCATACATAAAAAAGAAAAGTATCGTTGTGGAAGAATATAAACCAGAAATAGAGATGTTGACAAAGCTTTCTGAAAAAAATATAGCAGGGGTTATTACAACAAATTATGATGATTTTATTGAAAATAATTTTAATGGATATACTAAATATGTAGGGCAAAGAGAATTGGTTTTTTCCGCGATTCAAGGAATTGCGGAAATATTTAAGATTCATGGTTCGATAGAAGATCCGGAGAGTCTTATTATAAATGAACAGGATTATATTGACTTTGATAAAAGAAGTCCATATTTGGCTGCTAAGCTGATGACAATTTTTATGGAATATCCAATTATTTTTATGGGATATTCTATAAGTGATACTAATATTCAGAAGATAATCAAATCTATAATTGATTGCTTGGATGTTCAACAATTAAAAATGCTGGAAGACAGATTTGTATTTGTTGAGTATCAGTCTGGAAAAGTTGGAAGTGAAGTTACTCCATATACAATATTGATAGATGATAAACCACTTGCGATGACAAAAATTGTTGTAGAGGATTTTAAACTTATATATAAGGCACTAGAAGGGAAAAAAACGAAGTTGCCAGTAAGAATTCTTAGAAGATTCAAACAAGAATTGTATGATTTTACAGTTACAAATATGCCAACAGCGAGTATGAGAGTTGCTTCGATAGAAGATGATAGGGTAAAAGATGAAGAATTTGTAATGGCTATAGGTAAATATAGCGATTACGGCTTAAGAGGCTTACATGGATTAAAGGCTGATGAGTGGTACAGAAATATTGTTATACAGAATATAGAATTTTCGGCCGATGATTTGTTGAAATATGCATTTGATGATTTGATTAAACAAAATTCGGGAAGATTGCCAGTAAATAAGTATTTGTCTGAAGCAACAGGAGATTATCCAGAATGTATTGAGTTAGCAAAAAAACAAAATTTTGATTACATAATTTCTGCTACAATCAAGAAAAATAGAAATAAATTAGGAAATTATAAATCGGTTACACAGATTTGGGAAAATGAAAAAACGTCTATTGAAAGAGCGACATATCTAATTGCACATTTAGAAGAGCAAGATATAGATGTTCAGGAATTAGACAATGTCTTAAAAGAGATATTTGAACATGATATTAATGTATTACAAAATTCAAAACCTGCAATTAGAACGAATGTTAGAAGATTGATTATGATTTATGACCTATTAAAATGGGGGTAAAAAAGAACTTCCTAACTAAAGCATCTGATAAACAGACACCGTATAGGAAGCCCTTTTAACCGTGATAGCACCTTAGGACTAAAGCATCTAAAAATAGACACCGATCCATCAGCGCATACTTATCTTATTCAACTACAACATTTATTATACCGTTATGGAATAGATTTGTAAATAAAAAATTGTTATTTATGGGATGGACAGTGCTGGATGAGATACTGGCATGAAGTATGAAAATAGTTGTGAACGGATGTGTAATAAGACATAATTGATAAACAACTTGATATTCCAAGCAAGTATAGAGGAAACATTTATGCGTATCTTATGTTTGGAATTGAGGACTAGGAGAAATGAAATCTGTAGACTCTAAAGAGGAATAGGCTGGAGATATTCTCAGCCTATTCCTCTCTTTAGTTTCCGCATGGAAGGCATCTCCAGCATATTAAAGTATTTTGATACCTGTAATCACTGTAATTTCCTTTTTTCTTCATTCAGCAAATCAATATTAATCTTATGATCGCTGGCGGTCTTATCAACCCATAAATTAAGAGAATCTATGGCGAGCGAGATTTCGTCCAGCTTTTTGCTTATGAGAGCGAAATCGTGTATTTCGTCGTCTGTAATTTTACCATCACGTGAAATCTGAATAAGCCTTCCGGTGAGGGGATTGATTTCATTGAGGCTGGCAATTGTTTCAAGGATAATGTTAGGAAGCTCAGTGACTTCAACCTCTGGGACATATTTTTCGCCGATAGAGCATTTGTGTGAGCAATAGTAATTGCAAAGGTCGGGCCTGTTGTAGCAGCTTGCCATTTTAATTGGTATTATCAATAAAATTGAGAAAAATCGGGGATATAGCCGAAAAATTGGAACAGTGGACAAATCAAAATTGATACAGAAAAACTAATTGATTTGGTGATTTGCCTGTCACCAAACAAAGATTCGTGTTGCGAGGGCATACTTTTGGACTCGTAATGAGGCATAATTAATACAACAGTAGACCTAGATTGAAAAAAATACGATGTTTTATCTGAATCGAAAGCTTAATTCATCAACTGAATATGGCACATACAATGATTACCTGTGGCTGGATACAGGTATTAGGAACAGCAGAAATAATCCTATAATGATTTGTCTACATAATGTTTATGATGGTTTTGTGGGGCACTATACAGGAACGGTCAGGGAGCTTGCAAACAGATTAAAACAGTTTAAAGGAAATAATGGCAGAGAAATCGAAAAGAATCTGTCACGTTTCATGTCAAAGTACAAAGCCAAGGCAGAGGAGAGGTTGCATGAGATTATTGCAGATGAGATGGAGTATGCGGTTGATTCGGCTAACAGAGCAGACAGGCAGTCTTTTTCAGTTATATCAGATGCTCTGAACGATTTGAATGTGGAATTGCCTGAGTCACTGCCGGGTGAAGAGAGTATAATAGAGGTGGAACAGACGGATAGTGATTTACAGTGTGATTTCAAATATGACAGCTTTTCAAAAGAGCAGGATGATATTACGGTTGGCCTCTTATTTGAGCAGATGGAAAAGATGCAGGATTATATAGATGAGCTGCTACTGTACATTGAGAAAAATGAAAAAGATTCTCAGGAAGAGATAATTCGTCTCAAGGAGCAGAATAAAGAATATAAGCGTGCACTGGTAGATATACGAACATTTATGCAGGATGAAAATGACAGACAGGACGATGTGGCAGCAGATATGGGCGGACATGGTCTGTTAGGCAGAAATGAAAAAATACTTGTTTTAGGAAATGCTGATATTCGTGTTGCTGAGATGAGAGCTATTGCCCGAGAGTATTTTGGCTTCGAGAAAACAGATTTTGAGTTTATAACAGATTACGAGAAAGTGAAAAATGCAGGCAGCAGGATTCATGCAAGTGAGCGTTTTGCAGCTGTAATATTTGGAAACTGTCCGCACAAGGTTGCAGGTATGGGAAATTATTCAAACATAATTGATGAATTTAAGAGCCGTGCGAATTGTCCGATTGACGTTGATGCTAGAAACGAGGCCGGCGGGCTGAAGATTACAAAGCAGTCATTTAAGAAGGCTTTGGCAGATATTTGCAGGCAGCTCAAAATTCAGGAAGTAGCATAAGCAGTATTAAATAGGTACAGTATTTATGTAAACAATTTAAGGAGGAAGCAATTATGTTAGGTAAGGATGGTTATGATGATGTCTATATGGATGGAGACTATGATAATGACAGATACGACAGCGATGATGATTATGCTGTCGGTGTTGATGATGCTATTGATGACGATGATGATGACTGGTAAAATAGTTAGAGGTGTACTGATATGCCATAGGATGGATACGGTGGAGATGAAAGCTTTCCACATGATGGAAAACAGGGAAGATGCGGCTGTGGCGAGGGATACAGTTGGGATGATAATGATGGCAAAGTCAAAAGAAGGTGGTCAGAGTGGGACTATTTAAGAAAAAGACAGTTACAAAGGCATATGATAAAGAAAATAAGAAACCGGTAATCAAAGCGAGCATATGTAATGGTGAGCAGGTTGCAGGCTTTAAGAACATTCATACAGGTAAGATAGAAGAAGTTATGCTGATAAAGAACCAGGCAGACCTTGATGCATTCAAGAAAATGTATGGAATAGATGGAGAGATAGAGAAGGAATATTAAACGAGGTATTTGAAGTTATGTTATCTTTTACTTCTGCAAGCATATAAAGATTATATTTATATTTACTTTTACACTTAAATACAATAAAATTTAAGCACAAAAGTAAATATCAAGGATAAGGAGGCCAACTATGTCAACATCAGATATTTTGGAATCGCTAATTGAAAAAGACAATGGATATTTGATTACATCGAAGGCCATTGAATCAGGTGTATCAAAGCCATCTGTCTCAAAATACGTCAGAGAGCATGACATGGAAAAAGTGGCACATGGCATTTATATTTTAGATGATGTGTGGCCAGATGAGTTGTTTGTACTCCAGCAACGAAATAAGAATATTATTTATTCGGGCGAGACCGCCCTTTATTTGCATGGTCTTATCGACAGAGAATACAGTCATATTTGTTTCACTGTTCCTACCGGATATAATGCTACACATATCAAAAAGAAAAACAAAGAAGTTCATTATGCAAACCCAGAGATTCTTGATATGGGGACCTGTGAAATCCCGTCAAGCAGCGGTAATTTGGTTAAAGTATATGACAAGGAAAGATGTATTTGTGATTTGATTAAAGATCGAAAGAAATATGAAATTCAGTTATATCAGACAGCAATCAAGGAATATATGTCCTCGAAGGAAAAGAATCTATCAAGATTGATTGAGTATGCGGTTAAACTTGGAGTAAGGGATGAAGTGATGATGTATGTGGAGGTAATGGTATGATTCATACAGCGAAACAACTTAAAGACAAAAAATTAAGAAGAAAGGTATAACAGGAAGTAAATAATGGTAAAGAAGATAATGCGGGATCCACTGTTTCTTGCACAGAAATCAGTGGATGCTACAGAAGATGATAAACAGGTGGTTATGGATTTACTTGACACATTGAAAGCAAATCTTGACCATTGTGTTGGAATGGCAGCTAACATGATTGGCGTGAAAAAGAATATCATAGTGGTTGCGGCCGGACCATTCCAGTTTGCCATGATTAATCCGGTGATTACCGGAAAATCAGGAGCTTTTCAGACGGAGGAAGGCTGTCTTTCGCTGGATGGTGTGAGACCATGCACAAGATATAAAGAGATTGAAGTGGATTATCTCGACCAGAATTTCAAAAAGAAACATGGCAAATACACAGGCTGGACAGCACAGATAATTCAGCATGAGGTGGACCATTGTAATGGGGTGGTCATATGAAGCTAAAGAACATATTAATAGTAGTGGACAATATCGAAGAGTCAATCCACTTCTATAACGAACTGTTTGGCCTTAATGTGATTTCGAGACAGGAAGGTAATGTAATAATGTCGGAGGGCCTGGTATTACAGGATGCCGGAATATGGAAGGAAAGCATGCAGATACAGGCTATTCCATATAACAATATGACGGAACTGTATTTTGAAGATAATGATATCGAAGGTATAGTTAAAAAGCTGGAGTCAGGGAGGTATGAGGTCAGATATGCTACAGCACTGACAGAACTCGACGGAGGACAGAAGCTTGTAAGATTTTATGATCCGTCCGGAAACCTTATTGAGGTGCGCACACCATGGAATAAATTTGTGAATGGAGAGTGATTAGGTGTTCAGGTATCTGGATAAATAATCTCGTTTATTTGAAGAGGCTGGAAAAAATGCAAATATTTGCATATGCAATCCACCAGTCCGGCAGATGGTACACAGATGAAAATATCGACCGGATGCTTATGGAGAGACACCTTAACAAGAAAGCCAGACGAAGCTCACATAAGAATCATATCAAAGGACCGAAAAAGCGCACAGAGGAAGATGATGAGAGGTTTGCACAGTCGTTTGAGAAAATGATACTGATGGCAAAATCAAAGGAAGACTAATAAATGATTGGAGCATTACATATGAAGACAGCAATAGTATATGCATCAGTGCATCATGGAAACACAAAAAAGATAATTGACGAGATAGCAAAGACAAACGATGTCGAGCTGATAGATGCGACACAGACGGTAGAGAAAGACCTGTCGGAATATGATTTAATCGGTTTTGCATCAGGAGTATACGGCGGAAAGTTCCATCAGTCGGTGCTTAAGTTTGCATCAGTCAATCTCACAGACAATAAAAATGTATTTCTTATCTGTACATATGGCGGCAGACCTGTCTTTAAGTCAATTGAGCAGGTGATAGCATACAAACATGACAACATTGTTGGAAGGTTTTCATGCAAGGGATTTGATACGTTTGGTCCGTTCAAGCTGATTGGCGGGGTATCAAAGGGACATCCGGATGATAAAGACCTTGCTGCTGTAAAGTTTTACAACGGACTAACAGAACAATAAAATGGTAACTAAGAATTCCGGTGTGCCAAAAGAAAATTATAAACAATTTATAAATTATTAGCACTCTCTATTGACGAGTGCTAATTTTAGGTATATAACATAGTCAAGAACAAAGGAAAGGAACAAAAAGCAAAGGCTTTGAGTTCTTAAAACATCCCGGTTCCAAAGAAACAGGTTGACACAGATTTTATAGATTAAGAAGGAGAGATGACTTATGTTGATGCCTAGTATTTTTGGAGAGAACTTATTTAATGATGATTGGATGAACTTTGGATTCCCTGAGGTTGACAAAGCTTTGTATGGTAAGCATGCAGGACACGAAATGAAGACAGATGTAAGGGAAACAGAATCAGGATATGAGGTTGATATAGATTTACCTGGCTTTAAGAAGGATGAGATAAATGTACAGCTTGATAACGGATATCTTTCAATAAGTGCTGCTAAGGGACTTGATAAGGAAGAGAAGAATAAGGAAGGTAAGTACATCAGAAAAGAGCGTTATGCAGGTGCTATGAGCAGAAGCTTCTATGTTGGTGATGCTCTTACACAGGAAGATATAAAGGCTAAGTATGAAAGTGGTATACTAAGACTTTCTATTCCTAAGAAAGAAGCTAAGCAGGTTGAAGCTACAAAAAGAATTGCTATTGAGGGATAAAGAAAGCGATAATTATGAAGATAATTAAAGCTGCTTTGATTAAAAATATTTAAACTTTAAGTTTATGTGCCAGAGATTAGATTATATATTTAATCTCTGGCACATTTTATATATAATCTATAAATTTTAATTGTTAAAATGTATTTGACATATTTTTGGAATAGTCATAATATAAAATTATCCATTATAATTGTGAAATTTAAAATAGTGAATATGTTCATTGGGAGGTGTGTATGGAGAGAAATGTATTTAAAGATTATGCATCCAACGAAAACAATGCAGACTGGGAAAGACACATAGAAAGGCAGGCACCATTATATAAGCGCAAGGATGATATACGTTCTGAATATGAGCGTGATTACACACGTATACTTCATTCACTTGCATATCGTAGATTGAAGCATAAAACACAGGTATTTTTTAATATAGATAATGATCATATATGTACACGTATGGAGCATGTACAACATGTTGAATCGGTAAGCTGTACAATCTCAAAATTTCTTGGCTTAAACACTGATCTTACAAGAGCTATTGCTATGGGACATGATCTTGGACACGCTCCATTCGGACACGAGGGAGAAGTTGAACTTACCAATATTCGTAACGAGCTTGGACTAGATGCCTTCTGGCACGAGAGAAACAGTTTAAGAATGATAGATAAGATAGAACTGCTTCAGGATAATAATAAAAATTACCAGAATCTTAATCTCACATATGCGGTAAGGGATGGAATAATCTCACACTGTGGTGAAGTTGATGAAAACGGAATCAAGCCAAGAAAAGAAAAAATAGATCTTGATACATTTAAAATATCAGGACAATATCAGGCTTATACATGGGAAGGATGTGTAGTAAAAATAGCAGATAAGATAGCTTATCTGGGAAGGGATATAGAAGATGCCATCCGTATGGAGTTCATAGAGGATTCAGATATTAAAAAACTTATGGAAATATCCAGAACATATGGGGTA
>ENA-OPXG01001444-OPXG01001444.1-human-gut-metagenome-genome-assembly--contig:-NODE-1444-length-10902-cov-7.884300_pt1 | contig 10902 bp, 8 predicted proteins | sample MGYA00241519_ERZ502030 | MGnify/ENA primary metagenome ERZ502030 (study PRJEB25962, sample SAMEA2041937) | human gut metagenome | biome: human gut; feature: human-associated habitat; material: faeces...
GCCCTTCAGGATCTATTAATTTCCGGTCAAATTATCGTCAGGATCAAAGCAGTTTGATTGATTTGACTGTACAAGGACGTTTAACTTGGGGACAATCATTTTTTAAAGATAAACTAACGGTAGACGCAGCTCTTTTTGCAGAAGCACGTGACTATACGTACGATAATTTATATGCATACACCAATACGAATTATGATTTGTCTTTGGACGATTACTATAATTTGGCTGCTTCATCGGGTACTATTGCTTTAGCCTATAATGAGAAAACACATTACAAAGAACGTAGTGTTTATGCCACAGCTACCATGGGCTGGGATGATACTTATTTTCTTGACGCTTCTGTTCGTAACGATATGTCTTCCACATTGAGTCCTAATCATAACAGCTATTGGTATGGTGGCCTTTCCGCTTCTGTCCTTGCTCACAAATGGGTGAATGCAGAATGGCTGAACTTTTGGAAACTGCGTGCTAGTGCGGCTCAAGTAGGTACTACGCTCAATGCTTACAATATTTATCCTACTTATTCGCTGGATACCAGTTATGGTTCACATGTTACAATGTATGAACCTTCTTCTCAGAAAAATTATAATATCGAGCCGTCTATTTCCACTTCGTATGAAATAGGTACGGAATTCCGTTTGTTCAATAATCGTTTATGGGGTGATTTCAACTATTATACCCGGGATGACAAAGATCAGATAATCTCCGTAACCTCTGCTCCGCAATCGGGGTATTCCACTCGTAAGATGAATGCTGGTTTAATTCGTAATCGGGGTGTTGAATTGAGTTTGGGCGGGATGCCTGTTTCCACTAAGAACTGGAAATGGGAAATGAATTTCAATATAGCGAAGAATAGTAATAAACTGGTGGAACTAGCTGATGGAGTGGATTCTTATTCTATTTATTGGACTTCATTCACAACTCGTTTGTATAATTATGCTATGGTTGGTAAATCACTTGGTGTGATAACCGGTAATACATGGGAACGTGATGACAATGGCAATATAATCTTCCATGAATTGAGTGCTTCGCAGAAGGCGTTGTATGGTGGTGAATATGTACCTACTTACAATCAGAACACACTAGATGAACTGGGTAACTTCCATCCGGATTTCACTGGTGGTTTTAATACTAGTATCAGTTTTAAGAATTTCCGTCTGTCGGCTAATATTGATTTCTCTGTAGGCGGACAGATTGTATCCTATACTAATATGTGGGGTAGCAGTAGCGGTATTCTTGATAAAACAGCTGAACTTAATGACCGTGGCGTCAATGTTCGTGAACCGGTAAGCAAAGGTGGTGGTATCCACATGACTGGTGTGGATCAGAATGGCAATAAGGTAGATACCTATGTCAATGCTAAACTATATTATACCACAGCTTCCCGTGTATGGGAAGAATGGGTGTATGACCGTACTTACGTGAAACTTCGTGAAGTGTCATTGTCGTATGTTTTCCCGTCACAAACTTTGAAGAAACTAAATATCGGTCTGAGTCGTGCCAGTGTGGCAATTAATGCTTCCAATCCATGGTTGATCTACTCAGCTTGTCCTAATGTGGATGTGTCTGAAATTGGTATGGGATATTTTGAAGGTGGTAATGCCGCTGCAACCCGTTCGATAGGTTTTACCGTTAATCTTGCTTTTTAAACCATAAAACGAAGAATCATTATGAAATATATTAAATTATTACTTTTATCTCTGAGTTTTGCAGCAACATTCACAGCGTGTGATATGACTGACTTTGGCGATATTAACAAAGATCCCAATGAACCGTCGGAGGCTAATACTGGTATGTTGTTTACATACGCTTGTACTTATGTGAAATACTTCTCTATGAACTCAAATTATTATTACCCGTGGACGCAAATGTATCCGGGGTATATGTCCGAGAAAAATAATAATCAGTATGGTGCGTTTGGCGGACCTACTATGAGTACAAGTTCTTATTATCTTTATCCGTTGAAGAACTGCCAGAAGATTATTGACTTTAATAGTGATGAGGCTGAAAAAGGTAAACCTGCCATTGTACAGTTTGGTGATAATGCTAATCAGATTGCGGTTGCACGTACATTGATGGGATTCATCTATATGCACCTTACAGATGCTCTAGGGCCACTTCCTTACACAGAAGCATTTCAGGCAGGTGAGGAAAATTTTACTCCGGTATTTGATTCACAGGAAACGATTTATGCTAAGTTAGATGCCGATTTGAGGGAAGCGTATAATCAGTTTAATGAAAGTGGCTCGTTGAGCACAGCCGACATCCTGTTCGATGGTGACATTCGTGCATGGAAGAAACTGAATGCTTCTACCCGTATGATGCTTGCTATAAAACTGGCAGATGTGGATCCTGCCGAAGGACGCTCGCGTTTTGCTCAAGCTTACGCTGATGGCGGTATTGAAGAAAATGCCTATAATTTGAATTATACTTTTGAGGCCAATACTGTGGGATATTTATATTATAATGGCGTAAACCATAATTATAATTTTGTTCCTAATAAGTATTATGTAGATCAGTTGAAGGAATTGAAGGACAACCGTCTGTTCTCTACTTGTTCGCTGATTCCTTTTGGCAAGACACAGGCAGAGGCGGGCGTGACGGATGAAGACCTGAAGAATTTTGATAAATACCAAGGTATGCCTTTGGGTATTGAGTCTGCAGATGTGAACACGTGGAATAAAGTCTGCTGTTTTTATAATCCTTCTCTCACACAGGTAACCTCTACTTTCCCTATTATTACTGCTTCTCGTATGCTACTTATCGAGGCTGAAGCTGCTCAGCGTGGCTGGATTCAAGCTGATCCTGCCCAACTCTATGCAGCCGGTGTGAAGGCATCATTTGAACAATGGGGAGCCGAAGGTGTTGATGAATATTTGGCACAGGAAGCAGTTGCTTATACGGGTACTGATGCTGATAAAATTAATAAAATTGCTCTTCAGCGCTGGATCAGTGGCTTCATGGCTGATGGTTTTGAGGCATGGTCTGACTGGCGTCGTTTTGATATTCCGAAACTAGAAGTCGGTCCGGTTTGTACAACGATTGATCACATCCCTTATCGCCATCAATTTGATAGCGAAATTTATCAAGGTAATCTTGAAAATTATGAAGCTGCCGTGAAAGCAGATTTGAATGGTGATGATAGCCGTGAGCAACGAGTCTGGTGGAATAGAAGATAAGATTTGAAGTATATAATTCTCTTTAAAGTTTCGTTTAAATATAGGGGACATTCTCAGTGATGAGAGTGTCTTCTTTTATTGAAATAAATCAAAAAATATATAGGATAAACGTTAGTTAAGACTAGGTAATTCATAAATTGCCTCGATGGATAGATATACGTATTGCTTTTTCTTATTGACTTTTGTTGTGTTCGGTTGGGTGGCATTTGAAGAATGCTATTGTTGGGATATTGAATTTTTATGAAGAAATTCTCCTGTTTTAAAGCATAAAAAAAGGCTATCTATCCCAGACAGCCAATCTTTTGTTAACCTTAAATCTAATACTATGAAAAACACACTGCAAAGATACGGACTTTGTTTATAATAGCAAGTTTTTAGTCTGTATTTCGCTGTTTTATAACATGCTTTATAAATATATCGCACCTTGTTAACAAATTAATTTAAAAATGTAAAGTTTTGTTTATTATGACCTTTCGGACTTTTTGTCTTATGAATGATAGAAGAGGGCAAATGAAAATAAAAGTATGTGATAGCTGTTTTTCTATTTCTTATTTTATATCTTTGATGTCACTTTACTGATTGAAAAAATAACAGTTACTTATGAAAAACAGACAGTTTATTGTATTTGCTCTTTTATTAGCATGTCCGTTGCTGTTACACGGACAGGAAACGTTTCTTTGTGGAAAAGAATCATGTAATAAAGGTTATATCCAGCATCCATGGTATGGAAAAAAGGTTGGTTATATAGGAGACTCGATAACTGATCCCAATTGTTATGGAGATAACATAAAAAAGTATTGGGATTTTTTGAAAGAATGGTTGGATATCACTCCTTATGTGTATGGAGTGAGTGGACGTCAATGGAATGATGTACCCCGTCAGGCAGAACAATTGAAAAAGGAGCATGGAGAAGAGGTTGATGCCATCGTGGTTTTGATGGGGACAAATGATTTTAATAGCAGTGTACCTGTCGGGACTTGGTTTGCAGAGAAAGAAGAGCAGGTGATGGCTGCCCGTGGTGAAACTAAAAAACTGGAAACGCGTAAAAGGCGTGTTCCTATAATGACGAATGATACGTATAAAGGCCGTATTAATATTGGTTTGAGTCATTTGAAAAAATTGTTTCCCGATAAACAAATTGTTTTGTTGACCCCATTGCATCGTTCTTTAGCGGAATTCGGCGAAAAGAATGTACAACCGGATGAAAGCTATCAGAATAAATGCGGAGAATATGTGGACGCTTATGTACAGGCCATTAAGGAAGCAGGTAATTTGTGGGGAGTTCCTGTAATAGATTTTAATTCGGTTACAGGTATGAATCCGATGATTGAAGAACAACTTATTTATTTCTATGATTCGGGGTATGATCGTTTGCATCCTAATACCAATGGTCAAGAACGTATGGCACATACATTGATGTATCAGTTACTTTCTTTGCCTGCATCATTCTGACAGTTGGACATTCATATTTTGCCTTTTTGGAAGAGTTTGTCTATTGGGGAGAACCTTCGATGTTTCGATATGAATTTGAAGAATTGAAAAAATGTTCAAGTGGCAAATTGATGTTGTTTGAACATCTTTTTATTAGTTCTTATTTACTGAAAGAGTAATTGAACTATTGATTTTGAGCAAATTTCTATATTCTTGTATCATTTTTTATGGTTTCTTTTCTTGTTTACTTTTGCCTAAATCTTTTAACTTATAAAATGTATATGAAAAACATGAAATTAAAAGTATTACTTGTTTTATGTGCTTTACTCCTGTTATCGGCTTTTATTGCTGAGAGAAAAGAGCCCATTACTATTTTTATGATTGGTGATTCTACCATGGCGAATAAAAGTCTGAAGAATGGTAATATAGAGCGTGGTTGGGGACAAATGCTTCTCGGATATTTTACGGAAGATAATCACGCTATGAATGGATGAAGTTCACTCAGTTTTATCAATGAAGGACGTTGGGATGTAGTGCTTTCTAAAATTCATAAAGGTGATTATGTATTTATTCAATTCGGGCATAATGATGAGAAATCTAGAGTCACATTACATACAGAATCCGGAAGTACCTTTGATGATAATTTAAGACGTTTTGTGAATGGAACATGTGCTAAGGGAGGAAATCCTGTACTGTTCAATTCTATAGTTCGTCGTAATTTCCCCCCCCCTAAAGGTGTGACGGAGATAAAGGGTAGTTATGAAAAAGAAGGTCCGGTATTGGTTGATACCCATGGGAAATATCTGGAATCTCCCCGTCGGGTAGCCGGAGAAATGAATGTATCTTTTATTGATTTGAATAAATTGATCCATGACTTGGTTACCGGTATGGGAGTCGAGAATTCAAGAAAATTGTTTATGTGGATTCCTTCCGGACAATATGAATTTTGTCCGGAAGGGAAAATTGACAATACTCACTTGAATATATATATGGTGGACGTCTAGTTGCCAGGTTGGTTGTGGACGCTTTGATGGAAGAAGTGCCGGCTTTGGCAAAATATGTGCGACGTTATGATTATGTGGTGGCGAAAGATGGGAGTGGGGATTTCTTTACAGTTCAGGAAGCAGTGAATGCGGCAGTTGGTGGTGGCAAGAAAACAATATCTATACTTGTCCGTCCGGGAGTATATGAAGAGTATGTTTCTATGCCGGAATCATCGCCTCGAATAGAATTGGTGAAACAGACAGGGGCTGAGATCAGGGATAACGGGTTCACACAAGATGTTTATGTGGCACCTTATAAGGGTGACAGAGTATGTGCTATTAGTTATACATTTGATGATGGTTTACAGGAACACTATACGTTGCTTTTCCCTAAATTGGAAAAATATGGCTTTAAAGGTACTTTCTGGATATGGGGTAAATGTATAGAGAATGAAAGTGCTATGCAGGGAAAACCGAGAATGTCGTGGGCGCAAATTAAAGAGATGAGTGACAAAGGGCAAGAAATATCCAGTCATAGCTGGTCACATACGAATTTAAAGCGTGTTTCTTTGGAGGAAGTAAAAATGGAAGTAGAGAAGAATGACAGTATACTTTATGAGAAAACAGGAAAAATACCGCGTACATTCTGTTATCCTTTCAATGCTGTTAATAGTGATATATTAAAAATAACTTCAAAGAACAGGGTAGGTACACGTACCGAACAATATCCCATCGGGGGAGATAAGTCGAAATCGACTCCTGCGTCTTTAGATAAATGGGTGGAAAGCTTGGTAAACTCCGGTAGATAGGGAGTTGGCAATGATACATGGAATATCGCAGGGATATGATGCTTTTCAAAATCCTAAAATATTGTGGAAATAAGGTAAAGGCTATGGAAAATGAAATATGGGTGGGTACATTTAGAGAGGTAGTTGCCTATACAAAAGAACGAGAAAAAAATCGCTTGAATGTGCTAGAAAACGGCTATGACATAACTCCTCATTTGATATGAATGCACAATTATTTACAGAACCACTGACTATGGTATTAAAATCTGTGGGAAACAGAGTTTAGGAGATTAGGCAAGATGGGAAAAAGCTTTTTCTAAAGAAGGATGCTGATAAGGTTCTTTTCGATTTTAATCCTTATGGAGGGATGATTCAGATTCGTTTTATCTGAGGTGTTGGATATAGTTTTAAAACTAGAATAGGGAAATCCGTTAGTCTTTATTGTAACCATTTAAGGTGTGATAATAAGATTAACGGATTTGTTTTTTGCACTTTTATAAGGTTACTCAGAATTAATTTCTAAATTTGTTCCCGTTAACTTTATTCCTTTTCCAAAAGAAATAAAATGGAAAACACAGAGAAACTGATAGTAGAACAACTGAAAAATGGCAACGAAGATGCTTATAAATACATCTATGATTATCATTATGTTCTTTTGTGTCATGTAGCAAATCAATATTTGAACGATAATTTTTTATCGGAAACTATAGTCGGAGATGTAATTTTTCACCTTTGGGAAATCAGAGAAACTTTAAACATTACTATTTCTATTAGAAGTTATCTGATAAAGGCCGTTCGTAATCGTTGTATAGACTATCTGAAATCTGGATCTGAAAAAAAGGAAATTTCATTTTCAGTTCTAGTACCGGAAGAGATGTCTGAAGAAAAGTATTTGCAGTCAGATAATTATCCTTTGGGAATATTATTGGAACGTGAATTGGAGCATGAAATCCGTATGGCAATAGACAAACTACCGATTGAATGTAGATGTGTTTTTGAAAAAAGCAGATTTGAGGAGAAAAAATATGAAGAAATTTCTCAGGAATTAGGTATTTCTATAAATACGGTTAAGTATCATATAAAGAATGCATTATCTTTCCTTCAGACTGAATTGAGCAAATATTTAATTGCTTTGATTTTATTTTTTTCGTGTTGAAACAGAAAAAAGTTTCTTTTAGGACTACCCTGTATTTAAAATAAATCGTCTTCACTTTAGAAACAACAAAGATGAAAGCAGAAAAAGAACATATTGATGAATTAATAGTATCCTATTTAAGTAATGAGTTGGATGGAAATGCTGTGCATGAACTGAAGGAGTGGATAGCTGCGTCTGTGGAAAATGAAAAGTATTTTATGCAGCGGCAAGAAATTTGGTTTTCTGCCATAAGTGTGAAAGAGGATGTTAAATATGATAAGAGCAAAGCATTTGAACAATTTAAAAATAGAATTGCTAATCAGAGGTTGAATGATAAAAGAGAACGTGAAAATTTCTGTTTGTCTAAATTTTGGCGTTATGCAGCTGTTATTGTTATATTGTTCTCAGTTTCTTATTTTTCTTATTGGAGGGGTGGAATAAGTATAAAAGAGGAATTTTCGGATATCATTGTGGAGGCTCCTCTTGGTTCCAGAACAAAATTAACCTTGCCGGATGGGACATTGGTGTGGTTGAATGCTGGATCGCGTATAACATATTCACAAGGATTCGGAGTAGGGAATAGAAAAATAGAATTGATAGGAGAAGGATATTTTGAAGTTAAACGAAATGAAGAAGTTCCATTTCTTGTGAAAACGAATAGTTTGCTGGTAAAAGTATTGGGTACGAAATTTAATTTTCGGGATTATCCGGATGATGCAGAAGCCGTTGTTTCTTTGTCCGAAGGAAAAGTGTCATTGAATAATTTATTGAAAAAAGAAAAAGAAGCTTTTTTGTTACCCAATGAAAGGGTGGTCTTGAATAAAAAGGATGGCAGAATGCATGTGGAGCATTCTACTGTTGCCAATGCATTACAATGGACTAACGGATATTTATTTTTTGATGAGGAATTGTTACCGGATGTTGTGAAGGAGTTAGAACGTAGTTATAATGTGAAAATACAAATAGCTAGTGATACTTTGAATACTTTCAGATTCTATGGAAATTTCGTTCATCGTGAGCAAAATATTCAGGAAGTTTTGGAAGCATTATCTGCGACCCGTAAGATTCATTATTTTATTGAAGGACACAATATAACTTTATATTAAATAGGGAGTGGATTAAAATTGTTTAACCTTAAAATTAAAAGTATGAATAGAATTAGAGCTGTAATACTGTGATAGGGGTACGAAGGGGATGGAAAAGAAAAGGTGGGAAGATATAGGGATTTTCCCACCTTGATGAAATCTCTTTTTCGACTTACGATTGTGAGTGCGCTTTTAGAGAGTGCAAAGTTAATGATTTTTCTCTTTAAAAGCTAAGTTCATTTAATTTTTTAATTAATAAATTACTAATTTATGAAAAACAAGAGAAAGGCCATATTATTGGTCGGGGCTTTGCTTTGCCTTAATTTGAATATCTTCTCACAGAATATACCATTGAAAATGAATAAAGTGTCAGTGAAAAAAGCTATGACTGAGCTAAAAGAAAAAAGTGGATATTCATTTGTGTATATAGCTGGGGATGTAGATACGAAAAAGATTGTTAATATAGATGCTGAGCAACTGCAAGAAGTTATTGAGCAAATCTTGGAAGGACAAAATGTTTCTTATGAGATAAAAGATAAAAATATCGTTATTCGGAAGAAGGAGGTAGAACAGTCTATATTGAACGAGAAGAAAGAACAAGATATTTCAGGGCTTGTGATGGATGTTATGGGAGAACCTATCGTAGGAGTTAATGTGATGGAAAAGGGGACTACTAATGGTACTATTACTGATATGGATGGTAAGTTTTTACTTAAAGCTCCTGCGAATGCAACTCTTATTATTAGTTTTATCGGTTATAAGACTCTTGCTGTTAATTTGGAAGGGGAAAAGAATGTGAATATAACTCTGAAAGAGGATTTGGAACAATTTGACCTGATTGTGGGAATGGACCGTGAAAATCTGCGGGATTTGAAACGATTGGATAAAAAGGGACAATGGACAGGCAAAATAGTGCCCATGTGTTTTTTCACGACTCGTTTTCCGGATGAAGAAGTACCGGATCCCTATTATGGGGGACAGGAAGGCTTTGAGCATGTGGTAAAATTGCTGCAGGACGGTTGCGGCAATCTGCTGGAGCGTTTGAAGGAGCAGCTTTCCTTGTAAAATTCAGGAATGGATGCTCGGATGTGGGTAGTTTATCCTGCTTTCTTTCCGTTCGGATATGTCAGGGATGCTGAACATGCCCGAAGGCGATAGCCGTTTTTATGGATTTTGGATTTCTTTTTCAATTTAGGGAGATCATTCTTTTTCTGTTGAAGATTTCATGAATTCATGTTAAACGAAAAATTGCTGTGTTTCATGGCGTGCAGTTAAAGGCCATTTGGATATGCTACTTCCGGAATTTTCCATATGGGCCAGAGTTTTCCATTCGGAAGTGCGCAGAGAAGAAATGTCACCATATATTGAACACGGCTAAGGCCAGGAGCATCCCGTGTTGGACGTGTTGAAACAGGAGGTTTTGTTGTTATGGATAAGGAACGGATAAAAATTATTGCAGTTTTTCCAAGATTGGGATGATGCAATGTTTGCGTTTCAATAGCTAATCCGATTCAAACCATGAAAGAACAATCCTTTGATAACGATGTCAATTCCCTGACGGGCATGAGCAATTCTAATAGCGGAGCTCCCTCCGCGATCGACGAACAAGCGCCAACGGACGCTTTTGAAAGAAGCTGGGACTGGGATTTTGAAGTCAGGGAGCTGGGGCCTGATGAAACGGCTGAATGCAAGGTGACCATGGGCGCCGACGATCTGGCTAACTTGACCGTGGATGGAGAAGAACGGCTGGACATTGGCCCGCGCGGACAGTACGGAGGCGGCAGCTACGAACCGCAGACGGCTTCTTTCAGCATTGAGCCCGGAATGCATCGAGCACATGTGGACTATAGCAATATTTCCATTCCCAATGCCAATAACAACATTGCCAAATTCACCTTTGACCTGAAGGTGGAAATTACCAACCGGCAAACGGGTTCTTCTTCTTCCTATGTGCCCCCGGAGACGGAAACGGAGCCAGTGGACAACAACGACGAGGGCGATGATGATCCATGCGGAGGCTCCAGCAGTGGAAGCAGCAGTTCTCCCAACAGCAGTTCCAGCAATCCGTGCCCGAATGGCGACAACGGCGGAGATGAGGATGAGATTGATCCGGACAATCCATTTTCCCCGGATGACTGCATGGACAACCGGGGCGGTTCCCCCGGCGCGTCTGCCGTGCGCAGCCTGGTTTCCTCCGCCTCCGCCTATGGAAAGTTCTCTTCCGCAGGCAAACGGGTGACTGCCCAGACGCGGAAAACCAGCATGGTCTGGCGCACCAGCTTCGGTTCCTTCCGCGGTATG
>ENA-OPXG01001450-OPXG01001450.1-human-gut-metagenome-genome-assembly--contig:-NODE-1450-length-10856-cov-47.084992_pt1 | contig 10856 bp, 6 predicted proteins | sample MGYA00241519_ERZ502030 | MGnify/ENA primary metagenome ERZ502030 (study PRJEB25962, sample SAMEA2041937) | human gut metagenome | biome: human gut; feature: human-associated habitat; material: faeces...
TGCCCGATTTTTTTTGCAAACACAAAAAAGGCCGTCTCATTTTGAGACAGCCTCATTATTTTTACCATCCAGGGTTTTGTCCTTTAGCCAAATCAGGATTTTTTTCGCATTCAGACAATGGGAATGGCCATAAGTAATCTCTTTCTGTCACAACACGTGTGTAATAAGCATTGTATAAGGCTATTCCATATACGGGGCCATTTAAAGTTTCAAGAAGTTTCCATCTTTTCATATCGCTAAAGCTATGTCCTTCAGCAGCAAGTTCTATTGTACGTTCGTGGCGCAAACGTTCAAAAACTTCCTCTTTTGTATTGGCTGCCATTTGTGGGGTACCGTTGTTGATTTCAGGCATATTTACTCCTTTTCTTGTACGTACTTTATTGATGTACTTCACTGCATTGTCTTTGTCAAAGCCAGATTCTGAGAAGATATAGCACTCTGCCAGCATTAGATATACATCTGCCAGGCGAATAAGTGGGAAGTTAATAGGGGTATCTGCACGGTTGTTTATTGCTCCATCCATATCATATTCTGCTACAAATTTCCGGAATGGATAGTATTCATAGTTTCCGTTGACACGTATGAATCCATTGGTCTCGTTGCAGATTCCGACTTCTTTTGTCATGACAAATTCTGTATCTTTAGCTTTATTGCTGACCCAACCTTTGAATTGAGTGTATGGAAGAATCACCGTTGACGCCATTCTTGGGTCACGATTTTCATACATGCTTAATAATTCAGCTCTGTGTGTTGTGTATTCTTTTACACTTTTATTGTCTTCGGTAAGTTTGGAGTAGAAGACTTCTTCTCGCATTGGGTATTCTTTTTTCTTTGTTTCTGTATTTTCAACAGCATCATTATAGGTTGGATATCCATTCCAGCCGTATGAGGCTTTTGCTTCTGTCCAGCTGAAAGGTGATCCATCTTTCCATTCATAAGAATCTACAAGATTGACCGAGGCCATTACATTGTTCCAGCAGCTACCAAATGCAGCTCTTGTTCCCATGTAGAAAGTGGTTGGCATACCGAAGTCCTGTCCAATTCCACCAATATTCTGTATGGCAAAAATCATTTCACTACTTTCGTCACCACCAGGTTTGAACAGGTCTGAATAAGGGTTCTCACCTTCTTCGTAGAGTTTATACACTCCTGCATATTGAGAATTTTCTGTTTCACCAATAAGTTCTCTGAAGCATTTCTTGGCTTCATCATATTTCCCAGCATAAAGAAGTACTTTCCCTTTTAGTGCAAGGGCAGCTCCGGATGTGGCTCTTCCTTTGTTGGTGCTATCCCATTCGACAGGCAGTTTCTTTATTCCTTCTTCAAGGTCTGTCAGGATAAATTGTCTTACAGTTTCAATGTCACTTTTGGGTTTGAGCATGCTCATAAACTCATCTTCTACAATGGTAGTTTCATCGTAGATAGGAACTCCTCCCCAAAAATCCATAAGAGTGAAATAATATAATGCACGCATGAACTTGGCTTCTGCCTTATACCGCTCTTTTAACTCTTCTGTCATATCACATTTGTCTACATTCTGTAAGACGATGTTGGCGCGAGAAATTCCTTCATAAAGTTTCTGGAATTTGTTTGTAACAAATCCTTCGCTACTAGTATAGGTGCCTCTTGCGATGGTGGCATATGAAGCTGGGTCGTAACCGCTGCCAACACCTCCTAAGCAATCAAAACCAAATTGTCGGCCAAAGACGTCTTCGTCTGTCATCAGGCTATAAACTCCCATCATGGCTTGGTCAGCATGGGCTTGAGTCTGGAAGAAAGTAGTAGAATTTAATTGATCTTCCGGTAAAACATCCAAATCATAACATCCTGTGGTGAATGCCATTGAAGCAGCTAAAACTGCAATTAATTTATATTTTTTCATAATGGTAAATCATAAATGGTTATAAAAACTATGTTAGAAAGATACGTTAATACCTACTACCACATTTTTCATGGTCGGATATCCCAGTGTTCCTCCTAATTCAGGGTCAAATCCTCTAAAAGAAGTAAAGGTGAAGAAGTTTTCCAAACTTCCGTAAACACGGATACGTTCGAGAGAGGTTTTGGATACAATTGATTTAGGTAAGGTATATCCTAACTGAATATTACGTATTTTTAAGAATGAAAGATCTTGCAGATAAAAATCGCTCATCTGTTTGTTTTTGTTATTTGAATATTCAAGTAGTCTTGGATATTCGGCAGATGTAGTTCTTCCTTCATACCATCTTCCTTCTACAACTTCTTTATTCATCTGATAACCATAACGTACAGAAGCCGTGTTGGCTAAATCATTTTGCCAGTAGATTTTTGCTCCAGCCTGACCTTGGAAAAGAACAGAGAAATCAAGCCCTTTGTAAGATGCATTTAAATTAAGTCCGAACTGGAACTTAGGATTAGGACCGTCGCTCACAATTTCTCTATCGTCCAAGTTAATCAGTCCGTCTCCATTGGTATCTTTGTATAAGAAGTCTCCTTTTTCTGGCTTACCTGAAGAGAATATTTGATTTTCTGCAATGTTGTTACCATATAATTGTTTTGCGTTGTCTATAATCTGTTGAACAAGTTGCAGGTCTTCATCTGTTTGGATGATGCGGTCAACTCTCAAAAGATATTGTGAGTTGATGGAATGGCCTTCCCAGATAACGTTTGCGCCGTCAATACTCATACCACCTTTGTCTCTTCCTTTAAATTTATTGACAATATTTTTTACATAAGTGAAGTTTCCATTGATGCCGTATGAGAAGTCACCAATCTTATCTTGCCATCCTAAAGTAAATTCAACTCCTTGGTTAGTTACAATAGCACTGTTTTGTTTGGGAATATCGGTTGAACCATGTACCAAAGGAGCTGGTAGTTCGATAAGGATATCTTTGGTACGTTTGTGGAAGTAATCAATTGTTCCAGTAAAACGGTTATTGAAGAACCCAAAGTCAACTCCGACATTTGTCATATAAGTTGATTCCCAGGTAAGTGCCCTGTTGGCCAATTTGGTTTGAACAAGTCCTTGCACTAGCAGGTTGTTTAGTGAATAGTTACTGTTATCAATTGCGTAAGTAGCAAGCGCATCGTAGTTGCCTACAGAATTGTTCCCTAATGAACCGTATGAAAGGCGAAGTTTTAAATTGCTAAGTCCTTTTTCTAATGCTCCTTTCATAAATTCTTCCTGATCGATTCTCCATGCAAAAGAACCTGAGGGGAAATACCCTGTTCTTTTATTAGAGAGGAAGCGTGAAGACTGGTCAGCGCGAAGGTTTAATTCGAGCAGATATTTGTTGTTCCAGTCAAGGTTTACACGTCCGAAGAAAGATCGCATAGCCCATTCAGTACTTGATCCAGATGCACTGGCGTCTCCTGTGGCTCCATTTATCACGTTTAGACTATAGTCGATTAAGTCATACTTGGTCGCTTGGAAGTTATGTTGGTAATATCTTTCCTGGCTGGCACCAATCATTGCATTCAGCCCTAACTGATCATTGATGAAACGGTTTTCATATCTGGCTACTACATCATTGAAATAGCGTTGTGTTTTTCCGTCGTAGTTCATGATGCTTGATTTACCTTCTGTGGTACGTGTAATCAGTTCGTCTCTGAAGTTCCATTGTTCCAGGATGACAGGCTTACGTTTTCTTTCTTCATCTACAACATCATATGAATAAGAACCTGTGATGCTGAATCCTTTGAATGGTTTTAATGTAGCTACAAAACGAGTTCTCAAATTGTGTTTTGCAATGTTACCGGCTACTTGGTTAAGGCGTACTAGTGGGTTATTGACAGCGCTCTGTGCATCGTCTTCTGGATTATTCATCGCACCAAATCTTCCGTCGGGTGCTTGAAATACCATGCCTGGAGTAGTGGCAGAAGCGTATGTGAATACGTCATCTACAGAGGTTGATGTGCTTGAGGCATCTGTATATTTGGCCGCAGGATCCATGTTTGATACATACCCATTTACGTATGCTCCTAAAGTTAGCCAAGGTTTGATATCTGCTGTAATGTTGAGTCGACCGCTATATTTTTCAAACCCTGTATTATCCATGACTCCCGGATTGTTCTGATAACCAAATGAAGAATAGAATCTTATTTTCTCACTTCCTCCACTCATTGAAATTACATGATTGTGTGATACAGAGTTGTTGAATGTATCATCAATCCAGTTTGAATTTGGATAGCGCAAGGCATCTTTCCCTTCATTGTCTCTCCATTCTTGAATGGTCTGTGCAGAGAACTTTTCGGCCATTCCTGAGTTTCTATATCCTTCATTGATATATTCCATGTAATCTGCATAATTGGAAACAGGATCCATAGAACTTGGAATAGAAGGAGAGGTAAATGATACATAACCGTTATAGTCAAGTTTAATTTTACCTGACTTACCTTGTTTGGTGGTTATTAAGATGACACCATTGGCAGCACGTGAACCGTAGATGGCAGAAGATGCTGCGTCTTTCAATACTGTCATTGTTTCAATATCCTGAGGATTGACGGTATTGATACTGGCTTCAGCTCCATCTATGATTACAAGAGGAGAAGAATCATTAAGTGTTCCTTGACCGCGTACTTTGATGGAGGCGTCATCATTTCCTGGCTGGTTGCTTGACATCTGGACACTGACACCGGCTGCAAGTCCTGACAATGCATGAGATACGTTTGTGATAGGACGGCTTTCTGTTAATTCACTTACATTGATGGTAGAGAGAGAACCTGACAGGTTTACTTTTTTTCTGAGTACCATAACCTACTACTACTACTTCTTCCAGTGTTTCCGTATCTTCTTTAAGATTTACAGTAATGTTGTTGGTAGTAGAAGTAACTTTTACTTCTTGTGTATTAAATCCAATATAGGAAACCTGAAGAATACACTCCGAAGGAACATTTAGGGTAAAATTTCCGTCAATGTCGGTAATCGTTCCGTTAGTTGTTCCTTTCACAATTACGTTAGCTCCAATAATAGGCTCACCTGCCGCATCAAGAACTTTACCATTAATTGCTTTTTGCTGTAAAATACTTTCAATTGCATCTGCATGTGGTGACGATGATTCGTTGGCTGCGGTAGCTATGCCTGATGCAAAAAAAGCTAAAGAAACTCCTGCCAAAATTCTGGTCATGGAGATTTTGTAGTTCCTAGCACTTTTCATAAGTATAAGTTTAAGTTTGTGAATTATTGACATAGCAAAGATTGTTAGAATCTGTAAATTCTATTATACGAATTGTCCGATATATATGTAAAAAAAATCCGGAGATTTTTTTAGGAATATTTTTATGTCAATATAATTGTTAGAATAGGTGGTGCGTATCTTATTAATTTATAGGTGATTATATGAAATTACTGATTGCGCAGCTTTTAATAACTCGAAGAAACTGTTTTTTCTTGTATAAAATAGTGCTGGAAGTGATCTATACAATTTGTGTATCTACTATGTACAATATTGATACCTTGTTATATGATTAAGCCTTAATATTGCATTGTTAATTAATAATACTAATATCATGAAAACAAAAAGTTTTTTTTCTTTAATTGTCTTCGTTTTTCTTTCATGTATTAAAGTGGCTGCTTATACTGAGAGAAATTTTCTTCAACATGTGGCGGCTCAGGAAAGTCTTGCGGAGTGCCTTGTCTTAAATCAAAAATGGGTTCAGTATCCTTCTTATAAAGTTCGGGAAGGATGGAGTCGGTTTTTAGGGGAATATAAAGATGAAATTATTAAAAATGGAGAGTCGCTTTTAGGGTACACTTGGAAAGTGGTAAAGGCAACAGACTATCTGGAGTTTGAAAGAAGTGGAAATCGGGAGATTATGGAACGGCCTTTTGATGACAACAATCAAGCTATCGTGAGGCTTATGCTTGCTGAACTGGCAGAAGGGAGGGGACGTTTTATAGACCAGCTTATTAATGGAGTCTTTCATACTTGTGAAATGACATCTTGGGCATTGTCAGCCCATTTGGTGACTCAGCCTACACACCGTGCATTGCCTACACCCATTTATCCTTTGATTGATTTAACAGCTGGGGATTTGGGAAGTCTTTTATCATGGGTATATTATTTTATGCATGAAGAATTTGACAAGATAGATCCGGAAATTTCCCGACGCTTATACAGAGAACTGGATGAAAGAATAATGAAACCTTATTTGAATAATGATAGTTTTTGGTGGCTGGCTGCGAATTATAAAGGGCAAATGGTGAATAACTGGAATCCATGGTGCAATAGTAATTGTTTGATGACATTTATGCTGCTGGAGAATGATGTAGACCGTCTTTCTAAAGCTGTTTCCCGTAGTATGCAATCGGTGGATAAGTTCCTTAATTATGTTCACTCTGACGGAGCATGTGAAGAAGGACCTTCTTATTGGGGGCATGCTTCAGGAAAATGCCTCGATTATCTTGTTTTGTTGAATCGGATAACTGGTGGTAAAATCTCAATATTTGACAATCCGCAGATTAAAGCAATGGGAGAGTATATTGCAAGAAGTTATGTAGGGAATGGATGGGTTGTTAATTTTGCGGATGCTTCTGCCAAAGGAGGTGGAGACCCTTATCTTATATACCGATATGGAAAAGCTGTAAAGAGTGACATCTTGAAGCAGTTTGCTTCAATGCAAAATAAGGGAAGCAAGATTTCTTTTAGAGGTCGTGATCTGTTCCGTATTTTAGAAGCTTTTTTAGTGGAGGATGAATTATGTGCGTATCAAGAAGCCTATACAGGTGTTTCTTATACCTGGTATCCTGAGACGGAATTTTGCTATGTAAGAAATAAGAAGGCCTTTTTTGCCGCAAAAGGAGGATATAATGATGAAAGCCATAATCATAATGATGCGGGCAGTTTCTCTTTGTGGGTAAATAATATGCCGGTTATTATTGATGCGGGAGTTGGTACTTACACAAGACAGACGTTTAGTAGTGAAAGATACACGATTTGGACTATGCAAAGTAATTATCATAATTTGCCGATGATAAACGGGGTTCCTCAAAAGTATGGACGCCAGTATAAGGCTACGGAAGTTAAAGCTACGAAGAATAGTTTCTCTGCGAACATAGCTACAGCTTATCCTGATGAAGCTGGAGTGAAGAAATGGATTCGTTCTTATACAATGAAGTCTGACGCTCTTATGATAAGTGACCGGTTTGAACTGAATGAGATAAAGAAAGAAAATGTGATTAATTTCTTGTCATGGGGAGACATAATCATAAAAGATGGTGTAATTGAGATTTCTGTCAATGGGGTTAAAGGTACGTTGAAATATGATACTAAGATGTTTAAAGTAAAAAAGGAATGTGTAAAACTTACGGATAAAAAATTGTCGTCTGTATGGGGAGCGGAGGTCTATAGGTTGTCTTTTATTGCTAAAGAAAAAGAGCAAAAGGGTTGTTATACTTTTACAATCTCTTTTTAAGTTAAACTTAATGCGTGAAAATATTTATGGGTATTTTAAAATTGTTATTAAATTGTTGTGTAGCAGCAACTGTTTGTGGGTTGGGAAGCTGTATGAAAAAAGCAGAATCAACTGAAAAATCCTGGGTTGAGCAGGCTGTTGAAAATGCTAGGTGTCAGATTGGATTGGAGATTGATACAATTGAGGCGAGTGGCAAGGTTTTGAATCCTGTGACTTTGAACGAGAACGAGCAAGTTTATTATTGTGGGTTCTCAGACTGGAGAAGTGGTTTTTTCCCAGGAAGTGTGTGGTATTTGTATGAACTTACGGATGATAATACGCTTCTTTCTGTTGCACAAAAGTATACGGAGGCGTTGGATGAGGCTAAAAAACTTACTTGGCATCATGATATAGGGTTTATTGTGAATTGTAGTTATGGTAATGGGCTTAGGTTATCAGGAAAGGCCGAATATAAAGATGTGATGATAGAAGCAGCTAACTCTTTATGTACCCGTTTCCGGGAAAAACCTGGAACTATACAAAGTTGGAATGTTTCTGGAAATAGTTGGCAGGCTCAAAGAGGCTGGGAATGTCCGGTTATAATTGATAACATGATGAACCTGGAATTGTTGTTTGAAGCAACAAAACTGTCTGGTGATTCTACTTATTATAAGATTGCCGTAGCGCATGCTGACAGAACATTGAAGGAACAGTTTCGTCCAGATGGAAGTTGTTATCATGTCATAGATTACAGTCTTTCAGACGGGAGCGTAAGACACCGTCATACAGCACAAGGATACTCTCATGAATCTGTTTGGTCACGTGGACAAGCGTGGGCTATATATGGTTTTACAATGTGTTATCGTTATACGGGCGATAAAAAATATTTACAGCAGGCCATAAAGACTTTTAATTTCATGAAGAACCATAAAAAGATGCCTGAGGACCTTGTTCCTTATTGGGACATGGAAGCACCTAAAATACCTGATGAGCCTAGAGATGTTTCTTCTGCAGCTGTTATAGCTTCTGCTTTGTACGAGATTTGCACATTGGGAGTGCCTGAGGCGATTTCCTATGAGGAATATGCTGACCATATTATGGCAAGCCTTGCTTCAGAGCGTTACACAGCAAGATTAGGTGAGAATGGGCGATTTATTCTGATGCATTCAGTGGGAAGTATTCCTCATAACAGCGAAATAGATGTTCCTTTGAATTATGCAGATTATTATTATCTGGAAGCATTGAAACGAAAAGTAGACATAGAAAAAAGTAAAAGCCTTGCATTAAAATAAATGACTATGATGAAAATTAAAAGTGTGCTTTTAGTAGCACTTATGTTAGTATCTGTTCATGTTGTCGCAAAAAATGATAAAGAGTCACAGGCTAGTGACCGGGAAGTTTGGACCGAACTATGTTATAAGATAGCGCAGCCTATACTTGAAAATATGAGTAAAGGTGAATTGCAGAAGAACATGAATCTGGAGCTTAGTCCGACTTGGGATGGAAGAGACAAACGAGTGGCTTATATGGAAGCCTTTGGACGCCTGATGGCTGGTATTTCACCATGGCTTGCTTTGCCAGATGATGAAAGTAAAGAAGGTAGAATGAGAAAACAACTCCGTGACTGGGCTATATCATCGTATAAAAATGCGGTAAATCCTGATAGCCCGGACTGCTTGTTGTGGGAAGGGCCCACTCAGATATTGGTAGATGCGGCTTATATTGCAGAAAGTTTTATGCGCGCACCTGAAGCAACTTGGAATAGACTGGACCCGATAACTAAGCAAAGATATATCGATAGGTTTATCGAGTTGAGAGTGATACGGCCGGCGTATAATAACTGGTTGCTTTTTAGAGCCATGACTGAGGCCTTTCTTTTGTCTATAGGCGAAAAGGCTGATATGTATGCACTAACTGTAGCCGTCAATAAGATAAATGAATGGTATCTGAGTGATGGCTGGTATAGTGATGGACCGGAATTTGCTTTGGATTATTATAACTCTTATGTAATACATCCGATGTATGTGGAAGTATTAGAGGTTTGTGAGGCTAATAAATTTTCAACTCCAGTTTCTGTTTCTTTAGGGGTTAAAAGAATGCAGCGCTTTAATACTTTCATAGAAAGACTTATTTCTCCTGAAGGCACCTATCCGGCATTTGGCCGATCTGTGGTGTATCGTATGGGGGCATTTCAATCAATGGCGCTTGCCGCATGGAAATATGGTTTGCCAGAGGACCTGAAAAATGGACAAATCCGAAGTGCACTTACCGCAGTAATGAAAAATATGTTTTCCGTTGAGGGTAATTTTGATAACGAGAATTTCTTGAAACTTGGATTTGTGGGACACCAGCCTAATTTGGCTAATTATTATACGAATAATGGAAGTCTTTATATGACTTCTTTAGTCTATTTGCCATTGGGACTTCCTGCTAATCATCCATTTTGGTCTGATCCAGCTGAAGATTGGACTTCGAGAAAAGCATGGAAAGGTGAAAGATTTCCGATTGATGGACACATTTCCCTAAGAAGATAATATCTTTAAATAAAAAACTCTTTGGTTTTGTAGAAAAGTCAAAGAGTTTTTTTATTAAATGTGATGGTCGTTTGTATAGTTTCTTCCTTTGAACTATATATTTCCGCCGTTCGAACCGTACGTTTTGCGTTGCGGAGCCGTAGGTTTTTCGTAACGGAAACGTAAAAAGTTCCTTTTCGTTCGTGTAAAAATTCCGTTCCTTTTTCCGTATTCCATTCGCAGCTTCAGGCTTTGCAGCTGTTTTCCCCTATTTTTTGTAAAACTTTTTCCGTCTCGTTACGCGCACACGTACGCGCACGCACGAATTATATAATGTAGGTCATTTCACATCCGTTTTCGTATTGCAATAAAAATTATGCTTTATAGCATAAAGTAAATCAGCGAGTTAGGCAATAGCCTGAAAAATTTCTGCAAAAAAGTATGGTGTAAAAGTTGCGGAAACGGAAAAAGTCTGTACCTTTGCAACCGCTTTCGAGAGGGAGAGCCGCTGAAGATGACAGACTGGCAGAGCTGAGGCTACGGGAGAGAGTGCTGATCGCTGCACCGAGTATCTTACCTTGCGGATGTGCAAGGGAGCGAGAAAGGACAAGCCGCACGCCTTCTGAAAACCTTCCAAAATTTTTTTCGAAAAAAACTTCGAAAAAATTTGGAGGTTACGAAAAAACGCCTTACCTTTGCAAACGCTTTCCCGCTGAAACGGGAGCACGAAAGAAAAGACAGTTCTTTGAAAGACTTTGGATAAACAGACTAGGATGTAGTACAAGAAGTAGTCCTGTATATAATAAATAATGTATAGGATGAACGGAAGACAACCGTCAATGATTCTTGACAATCAAGAAAAATAAAAATCGGTTTCCTGAACAGAGAAAGCAATACTCGAAAGAGTTAAGAAAATATTTTACAATGAAGAGTTTGATCCTGGCTCAGGATGAACGCTAGCTACAGGCTTAA
>ENA-OPXG01001452-OPXG01001452.1-human-gut-metagenome-genome-assembly--contig:-NODE-1452-length-10840-cov-2.375151_pt1 | contig 10840 bp, 9 predicted proteins | sample MGYA00241519_ERZ502030 | MGnify/ENA primary metagenome ERZ502030 (study PRJEB25962, sample SAMEA2041937) | human gut metagenome | biome: human gut; feature: human-associated habitat; material: faeces...
CTTCCTCGGCGGCAAGGCAAAGTCCACTTTGAAGGAACTCAGTGAAATCCTCGGAAAGGAGACAATCGACCTATATAACACATCAGAAACCCGTTCGACCAACAACTCATACGGCCTGAACTATCAGAAGACCGGCAAGCAACTCATGTCGGAGGACGAAATTGCTGTCATGGACGGCGGCAAATGTATTTTGCAGCTTAGAGGCGTGAGACCTTTTCTCAGTGACAAGTACGATATTACGAAGCATCCAAAATACAAAATGCTGTCCGACTACGATAAGCGCAACGCCTTTGACATCGAGAGATACCGTTCGCACAAGCTGGTAGTCAAGCCCACCCAAACCTTCGACCTCTATGACATGGGAGAGGTTGAAGCCGAATGAAGCCCCGTCATGCACTGCGCATGGGCAATGCCCAAAGCAGAACAATGACGGGGCTTCTATTTTTTTGCCCATTTTCAATCATTCACACTCAAAAATCAAGGAGGTTACTCTATGGAATTTATCAATCAGGCGGTTACGGTCCTTCAGACACTCGTTGTTGCCCTCGGTGCCGGTCTGGCCGTGTGGGGTGTGGTCAACCTCATGGAGGGCTACGGCAATGACAATCCCGGCGCCAAGAGCCAGGGCATCAAGCAGTTGATGGCCGGTGGCGGCGTGGTACTCATCGGCACGACCCTCATCCCCCTACTGTCCGGTTTGTTCTGATCACCGGTTCGCGTGTTCACATGGGAGGGCGCGAAATGCCGCGCTCTCCCTTAATTTTTAATCAATTTCCAACATAAGGAGGTCATTTATGGAATTTATCAATCAGGCAGTTACCGTTTTGCAGACCCTCGTTGTCGCCCTTGGCGCTGGCCTTGCCGTGTGGGGCGTGGTCAACCTCATGGAGGGGTACGGCAATGACAATCCCGGTGCCAAGAGCCAAGGAATCAAGCAGTTGATGGCCGGTGGTGGTGTGGTACTCATCGGCACGACCCTTATCCCGCTCCTGTCTGGCCTGTTCTGATCCGGCAGCCCCAGCATAACCGAAAGGTGGTGAAATATTGGGATTTATCCTTGAAAAAATCGAGGAAGCCATAAAAGAGCTTCTGATCGGCTGGATTGAAAGCAACATGACCAATATGTTCACCGATGTCAACGACAAGGTAGGGACGATAGCTGCTGAGGTAGGCAAAACGCCCTCTTCATGGGATAGCAGCATATACCAGATGATCCGGGGACTATCCGAAAATGTGATAGTCCCCATCGCTGGTATCATCATCACCTTTGTCCTGTGTTACGAGCTGATTTCCATGATCACCGAGAAAAACAACTTGCATGATATGGACACATGGATGTTCTTCAAGTGGTTTTTCAAGGCGGCTGTGGCGATCTACCTCGTTACCAACACCTTTGACATTGTGATGGCGGTCTTCGACATCGGTCAAAATGTCGTAGCCGGTGCAGCCGGTGTCATAAGCGGCGACACGAATATCGACATCGAATCCACTCTTGAACAAATGCGTGCCAGCATGGAAACGATGGGCATTGGCGAACTGCTCGGCTTGTCCATAGAGACGCTGCTGATCAGTCTGTGCCTCAAGATTATGTCTATTCTCATCACGGTCATCCTCTATGGCCGTATGATTGAAATTTACTGTACCGTGAGCATCGCGCCCATCCCCATAGCGACGATGAGTAACCGCGAATGGGGCAGCATTGGTACGAACTACCTCAAAGGGCTGTTCGCGCTGGCATTCCAAGGCTTCCTCATCATGGTGTGCGTTGCGATCTATGCCGTGCTCATCAACAACATGATCATCGCAGCCAATATCCACTCGGCGCTATTCTCGGTGGCAGCTTATACGGTCATTCTTTGCTTCTCCCTGTTCAAGACAGGATCGCTTGCAAAGTCACTATTCAATGCCCACTGAGAAAGGAGGGTCAGCTTGAAGAAATACTCCGTGATCTACGCCGACCCTCCGTGGCGGTACAAGGTCTACTCAAAGAAGGGGCTTGGCCGCTCAGCGGAAAGCCATTACCCGACCATGAGCCTTGAAGACATCAAGGCTCTGCCTATTGGAGAGCTTGCAGCAAAAGACTGTGCGCTCTTCATGTGGATTACCTTTCCCTGTATGCAGGAGGCGTTACAAGTCCTTGAGGCATGGGGATTTGAATATAAAACGACGGCTTTTGTCTGGATCAAGCAGAACCGGGTGTCCGACGGCCTCTTTTGGGGCATGGGGTACTGGACCCGGGCCAATGCGGAACTCTGCATCCTTGCAACGAAAGGCCATCCCAAACGGGCAAGCGCCGGTGTACATCAGGTCATCATGAGCCACATCGAAGAGCACTCCAAGAAACCGGAGGAAGCCCGCAACCGCATCGTCCAGCTCATGGGCGATGTCCCGCGCATCGAACTTTTCGCCCGTCAGTCCCCCGAAGGCTGGGATGTCTGGGGCAACGAGGTCGAATGCAGCATCACGCTTGGAAAGGAGGTTCCCAATGGCGTTTGTACCGGTCCCGAAGGACCTGAATCGTGTCAAGACGAAGGTCATGTTCAACCTGACAAAGCGGCAGCTCATCTGCTTTGCGCTGGCTGCGGCAGCGGGTGTCCCGATCTTCTTCCTGACTAAGCCCAGCCTCGGCATCTCCACCTCGGCAATGCTGATGGTGGTCATCATGCTCCCGTTTATCTTCTTCGCTCTCTATGAGAAGGACGGGCAACCGGCTGAAAAAATCCTCGGCCATGTGATTAAGTCCATGTTTCTGAGGGATAAGGTGCGGCCATACCGCACGAGCAACCTATACGCTGCGATCCAGCAGGAAATCAAAGAGAAGGAGGAATTGCAGATTGCACAGCAGCACGAAAAAGGCCGCAGAACCTAAGCGGCTTACCAAAAACGGCAAGGTGTACGGCGATCTTCTCTCCGCCGAGGAAAAGAAGAAGCTGGTCATGCAGAAGAAAAAGGACAAGAAGGCAAAGAAAGTCCGCAAATCGGCGCAGCAGACCATCCCCTATGTGGAGATGTGCCGCGACGGCATCTGCAAGGTCAACAGCCGTCTTTATACAAAGACTATCCGTTTCAACGACATCAACTATCAGCTCGCCCAGAACGAGGACAAGACGGCCATCTTCGAGAACTGGTGCGACTTCCTGAACTACTTTGACAGCTCGATTTTTGTCCAGTTCTCTTTCATCAACCAGAGGACGAGCATCAGCGAGTTCAAGAAGCAGATCAACATCCCGGAGCAGGATGACGAGTTCAACGACATCCGCAGCGAGTATTCCGAGATGCTGCAAAACCAGCTCACGAAGGGCAACAACGGCCTCATCAAGCGCAAGTACATCACCTTTGGCATTGAGGCCGACTCCCTGCGCATGGCGAAAGCCAAGCTGGATCGGATTGAGACGGACATCCTCAACAACTTCAAAACCCTCGGTGTGAAGACCGAGCCGCTGTCCGGCTACGAACGGCTGAAAGTGCTCCATGATGTGTTCAACATGGACTCGAACGAGCCGTTCCGCTTCTCCTTTGACATGGTAGCCCGGACGGGACTCAGCAGCAAAGATTTCATCGCGCCCACTTCCTTCGACTTCCGTGAAGGCAAGTGCTTCAAGATGGGCAAGGCCATCGGCGCAGTGAGCTTCCTGCAAATCCTCGCGCCGGAACTCAATGACCGGATGCTGGCTGACTTCCTCGACATGGACAGCAACATCACGGTCAATCTTCATATCCGCACGATTGATCAGGCGAAAGCCATCAAGAGCATCAAGATGAAGATTACCGACCTCGACAAGATGAAAATTGAAGAGCAGAAAAAGGCCGTGAGAAGCGGATATGACATGGAAATTATCCCGTCCGACCTTGCCACCTATGGCGGTGAGGCCAAGCGCCTGTTGCAGGACCTTCAGACGCGCAACGAGAGAATGTTCCTTGTGACCATCCTCATCATGAATACCGCTGCCTCCCGCCAGAAGCTCGAAAACGCCATCTTTCAGACGGCTTCCATTGCCCAGAAATACAACTGTGCGCTCAAGCGGCTGGACTTCCAGCAGGAAGAAGGGCTGATGTCCTCACTTCCGATTGGCCTGAATCAGATCGAGATTGAGCGCGGGCTGACCACCTCTTCGACGGCGGTGTTCGTCCCGTTCACGACGCAGGAGCTTTTTCAGAGCGGCGAGGCGCTGTATTACGGGCTGAACGCGCTCTCCAACAACATGATCATGGTTGACCGCAAGCAGCTCAAAAACCCGAACGGCCTTATCCTCGGCACTCCCGGCTCCGGCAAGAGCTTTTCGGCAAAGCGTGAAATGACCAACGCCTTCCTCATCACAGAAGATGACATCATCGTCTGCGATCCCGAGGCGGAGTATTATCCCCTTGTGCAGAAGCTTGGCGGTCAGGTCATCCGCATCTCGCCGGTGAGCACCGACTACATCAACCCGCTGGACATCAATGTGAACTACTCGGAAGAGGAAAACCCGCTGACTTTGAAGTCTGATTTCATCCTCTCCATGTGTGAGCTGATTGTGGGCGGCAAGGACGGGCTGCAACCGGTGGAAAAGACCATCATCGACCGCAGCGTTCGCAAGGTGTATCAGGACTATCTTGCCGATCCGGTTCCTGAGAAGATGCCTATTCTCGAAGACCTCTACAACATCCTGCGCAGTCAGAGTGAGCCGGAGGCACAGCGGATTGCCACTGCCCTTGAAATCTATGTGCATGGCTCGCTGAATGTCTTCAATCACCGGACGAATGTGGATGTGAATAACCGCTTCGTCTGCTATGACATTAAGCAGCTCGGAAAGCAGCTCAAGAAACTTGGGATGCTCATTGTACAGGATCAGGTCTGGAACCGTGTGACCATCAACCGCGCCCAGCACAAGGCGACGCGCTACTACATGGACGAGTTCCACCTTCTGCTCAAGGAAGAGCAGACAGCCGCCTATTCCGTCGAAATCTGGAAGCGGTTCAGAAAATGGGGCGGGATTCCGACCGGCATCACGCAGAATGTCAAGGATTTGCTGGCTTCCCGTGAGATTGAAAACATCTTTGAGAACTCCGACTTCGTTTACCTTCTGAACCAGGCAAGCGGCGACCGGCAGATTTTGTCCAAGGCGCTGAACATCTCGCCCAGCCAGCAGAACTACATCACCAATTCCAACGCCGGTGAAGGTTTGATCTTCTACGGCTCCACCATCGTCCCCTTCAAGGATGACTTCCCGAAGGACACGATGCTCTATCGTTACATGACCACCAAACCCGAAGAAACCTTGCAGAACTAAGGAGGACTACCTTTATGAAAAAGAATATGAACGAGAACTTTGAGATCACCGTTGACGAGATGACCGAGATTTTCGGCGATACGCCGGTTGAGATGAGCTTCCGTGAGGTCAAGGATGGCATGGACAGCTTCTTTGGCCTGATGGGGCTGACCGTGGAGCTGGTCAACCTGATCCGCAAGGAGGACGAGCTGAAAAAGCACCACCGCGCTTACCTCCATGTCCGCGAGGAAATCGCCGAGTGCGCCGATGAGGCAACGGAGGCTATCGCCGGTATTCTCGACTCCATTCAGGAGAAAGAGCACATCTACCGTGTGTCCGGCACGCCTTCCGCCTTTGATATGGATGAGGAAGACGAGGATGAGGACGATTTTGTCACCATCCCCAAGGAGAAGTATGACAGCATGATTGAGGATCTGCTGACGATGGCCGAGCTGATTGACATGGTATCGGATATGCGCACCAAGGATGTCCGCGCCATTCAGGAGTTTGGCAAGTTCATCCCCGCTTATGCCGCCTATGAGCGCAATCGTCTTTCCCTGTACCGCGAAGCGGCGAAGGAGGCCGAGTCCATCATCGACCGCTGGGAGGATGAGCTGGACGAGGACGAGGACTACGAACCGGACGAGTATTTCTCCGACTGATTGCGCATCAAGTCTCGCAGAAAGGAGGGAGTCCCCATACAGCTTGATCACATTTACACCGGCGATTGTCTCGAAGTCCTCAAAACGCTGCCCGATGAAAGCGTCCATTGCTGCATCACCTCCCCGCCGTATTACGCGCTGCGCGATTACGGTGTGGACGGGCAGATCGGCAGAGAGGCAACGCCAAAGGAATACATCTCGCGCCTGACGGAAGTGTTCGCCGAAGTCAGGCGCGTACTGCGCTCAGACGGGACGCTCTGGCTTAACATCTCCGACACCTATGCCGGAAAAGGCAATCAGGGCGGCTATGTGGACGCAAAAAATCCCAAGGGCAGAAATGGTCAGGCTGTGGCTCTTAACTACAAGGTTAAGGACTGCAAGCCCAAGGACATGATCGGCATCCCGTGGATGCTGGCCTTTTCGCTCCGCGACTCCGGCTGGTATTTGCGCAATGACATTATCTGGATGAAAGAAAACCCGATGCCGGAGAGTGTCAAAGACCGCTGCGCCCGCTGCTATGAACACATCTTCCTGTTCTCAAAGTCACGGAAGTATTTCTTTGACTACAAGGCCATTTCCGAGCCGATTGCTCCCGGAACAGCGAGCAGGCTCAAGCGTGGGGTCAAGGGAAGCAACAAATACGGGGAACCTATCCCCGGACAGGCAAAGCAGCAAACCATCAATCTTTGCCGGGAACATGGCGAGATCACCGATGACATGATAAACCCGCTGCGCAACAAGCGGGATGTCTGGATTATCAACACTGTCCCCTTCAAAGGCGGTCACTATGCCGCATACCCGCCTAAACTGGTTGAAACCTGTCTGCTTGCCGGATGCCCGAAAGACGGCGTTGTCCTTGATCCCTTCATGGGAAGCGGCACAACCGGCATGGTCGCAAAGCAGCTTGACCGTCACTATGTCGGGATCGAGTTAAATCCTGAATATAAAGAACTTGCCGAGGCGCGGATTGGAGGTGAAATTTGATGCCTCATGATGAATTGAAGCCAAAAGACCGGGTTGTCCTGCGGATGACCAGAGACGGCGCAGTGGAAGAAAACCTCACCGAAGGCACCTCAGAAAAAGTGTCAAAACGGCTTGAGGATGCCCAGCTTGTTGCGCCCCACGACACGGAAACCGGCGATATTGCCGAAGAGGTCAGGAAGCATCGGCAGCTTTGTCCTGATGAGCTGGAAGACGCAGAGAGTCAGGCTCAGGCCGAAACACAGTCCGCAGATGCAGCGCAAGAGTACAAGCCGGGTGATCTGCCCGTCAGCGATGATCCCACATCTCACACTCTGCACTCTGAGACATACCGCACCCATTCCGTTGACTACGGAAAAGCATTTGCCGATACCGCTGTTACCGGTAAGGTCAGCAGACCTCGCGCTGAAAGGCAGATTGATGGAGAGTCCGTTCTGGAAAGAGCGGCTGAAACCTCCGCAGAGATACCGGACTTCGGCGATGATGCCCCAGCTTCCAGACGGATTGAACGGTTGGAGCGAAAATCTCAGAAGGCGCATGAGCGTCTGGATGCCGCCCGTGAGAAGCTGCCCACCAAGAAGGTGCTGAAAAAAGAGCGCGTCTTTGACGAGGAAACCGGTAAAGGCAAAACCCGCCTCTACTTTGCAGACGAGCTGAAAGTCCCCAAGGGACAGAGCAAATTGCAGTTTGAGGCAGATAAGACCGTCCGCAAGGTCGGCGATACCCTTGCCTCCGGCATTCATGGCAAAATCCATGAGGTGGAGCAGGAAAACTCTGGCGTGGAAGCTGCCCATAAAACAGAGATTGCCGCAGAGTCTGTTGTCCGCCACTACCAGCACCACAAGGAGCGAAGCGCGAACAAGCCCTTCGAGAAGGTGTCCAAGCTGGAACAGAAGGCCGAGGCCGCTGACCGGAAGCTCCATTTTGAGAAGACGGTCGCCGAAAATCCTGAGATGAAGACCTCCCGCGCCAACATGAACAAGCATTACCAGAAGCAGCACATCAAGAAGGAATACGCCGCAGCTCGCAAGGCCGGGGCGCAGACCGCATCCACCGCTACCAAGTCTACCGGTAAAACCGTCCGGGAGAAAGCGTCGGATAAGGTCAAGGACTTTATCTCCAAGAACAAGAAGGTCTTTGCATGGCTGGGCGCGGGGCTGATGATCCTGATCCTTTTGTCTGCCGGGATTAGCTCCTGCACGGCCATGTTCACCTCTACTACCTCTTCTGTGATCGCCACTTCCTACCTCAGTGAGGACGATGCCATGAAGGGTGCGGAGGCGCAGTATTGTCAGATGGAGGCAGAGCTGCAATCGTATCTGGATAACTACGAGAGCACGCATGACTACGACGAATACCACTTTGACCTTGATGAGATTGAACACGATCCCTATGTGCTGATTTCCATTCTCTCTGCCTTCAATGAGGGAGAGTTCACGCTGGATGAAGTGCAGGGGCTTCTTCAAACGCTCTTTGACCGGCAGTATATCCTCACCGAGGATGTGGAGGTCGAGGTGCGCTACCGCACGGAGACGCGGACAGACAGCGAGGGCAATGAGTACGAGGTCGAAGTCCCGTACAACTACTACATCTGCACCGTCACGCTGGAAAACTTCAATCTTTCCCATTTGCCGGTCTACATCATGAATGAAGACCAGCTTTCCATGTACTCGGCGTATATGTCAACGCTGGGCAACCGCGAGGATTTGTTCCCCGGTTCCGGCTATGTGGACAAGTACATCGAAAATCCGCCGGATGACTACACGGTCAATGCGGAGTATCTGACGGACGAGAAGTTCGCAACCCTGATTACAGAGGCCGAAAAATATCTCGGCTACCCGTATGTCTGGGGCGGCTCAAACCCGTCCACTTCCTTTGACTGTTCGGGCTTCGTCAGTTATGTCCTCACAAACAGCGGCCTTGTCAACACCGGGCGGCTGGGTGCGCAGGGGCTTTACAATGTCTGCTCGCCTGTTTCCAGCGCCGACGCGAAGCCGGGCGATCTCGTTTTCTTTGTCGGCACATACGACACGCCGGGCGTTTCCCATGTGGGCATCTATGTGGGCGACAATGTGATGCTGCACTGCGGCGATCCCATCCAGTACACATCCATCAACACTTCCTACTGGCAGTCTCACTTTTATGCCTTTGGAAGACCCAACTACTAACTGAAAGGAGCGTTTTTATGAACCCGAAATATCAGAAGGTTTGCGCGGAAATCGCAAAAACCGAGAAGAAGGTCGAGGACCTGCAGGGGCAGCTCAAGGAGCTGTATGACAAGAAAACTGAGCTGGAAAACCTTGAAATTGTGAACACCGTCCGTGCGATGGTCATGGACAAGGATCAGATCATGGCGTTCCTTGCCGCGATGAAGGACGGCAAGGCGGAAAAGCCTACCACTACCCAGCAGGAGGTGACGGACAATGACTAAGAGAAAAGGAATCCGCCTTCTGGCGGCGCTTGCACTGTGCTTCACGCTCTGTTTTTCGTTTACCGTCCAAGCCTTTGCCTATGCGGATGACACCGAACAGGAGCTTCCGGTCACAGAGGCGACGCAGCCCGAGGAAACGCCTGAACCGGCTCCCACCGAAGAGCCTGAACCGTATGAGGGCGAGCCGATTGATGATGAAGGCAACGCCTATACCCGCGATCTACTCTATGACAAGGCGACGAACAAGCAGTTCATCACGGTGCAGACCAAGACCGGCAATACCTTCTATGTCGTGATTGATTACGATGCGCCCATCAACGAGGAAGAGGAACAGTATCAGACCTATTTCCTCAATATGGTGGATGAGGCCGATCTGCTCGCCCTGCTGGATGAGGAAACGGCCTCTGAGCTTACCACCTGTAACTGCGATACCCGCTGTGAGGCCGGGGCGGTCAATACGGAATGCCCTGTCTGCAAAACCAATATGAGCGAGTGTACCGGCGCTGTACCTGAGCCGGAAGAGCCGGTAGAGGGTGAGGAAACCGAAGTGCCCGAAGAACCGGAAAGTTCTTCCCCGAACATTGCCCTGATCATCGGCATCATCGCTGTGGTCGGTATCGGCGGTGCTGCGTATTACTACATCAAGTTCGTTCGCGGCAAGAAGCAGAAGGACGAGGATCTGGATTTCTTTGATGACGAGGGATATGAGGAAGAGCCGTATATCAACGAGGACGATGAGCCTGTCATTGCGGACGATGAGGATGACGAGGATGAAACCAAAGAAACGGAGGAAACGATTTGATCTTAGTGATTGCGGAAAAACCGAGTGTTGGAGCCGCTATCGGGAAGGTGCTGGGAGCATCTTCCCGTAAAGACGGCTATCTCGAAGGGAACAACTACATCGTCTCATGGTGCGTTGGTCATCTTGTGGGGCTTGCGGATGCAAGCTCCTATGATGAACGCTTTGCCAAATGGCGGTACAGCGACCTTCCCATTGTCCCGGAGGGCTGGCTGTTTGAAGTGCCCAAAGATAAACAGAAGCAGTTCAAGGTGCTGCGTGACCTTATGCGCGATAAGCGCGTGACCGAGCTTGTCTGCGCCACCGATGCAGGGCGTGAGGGCGAGTTGATTTTCCGGCTGGTCTACAACAAAGCCGGTTGCACAAAGCCTTTCAAGCGCCTGTGGATCAGTTCCTTGGAAGACAGCGCAATCCGCGAGGGCTTTGCCCATCTGCGGGACAGCAGCGAATATGACCGGCTTTATGAAGCCGCGCTTGCCCGTTCCAAGGCAGACTGGATTGTCGGCATCAACGGCACAAGGCTGTTCTCAACGCTCTATCATAAGAAGCTTGTGGTCGGGCGTGTCCAAACGCCTACGCTGGCAATGCTGGTGGAGCGTGAAGGCAAAATCATAACCTTCCACAAGGAAAAATACTTCAATGTCCATATTAGCAAAGACACCCTGACGGCGGACTTGGAAAAGGTCAAAACCGAAGATGATGCGAAGACGATTGCGGC
>ENA-OPXG01001456-OPXG01001456.1-human-gut-metagenome-genome-assembly--contig:-NODE-1456-length-10814-cov-3.499396_pt1 | contig 10814 bp, 10 predicted proteins | sample MGYA00241519_ERZ502030 | MGnify/ENA primary metagenome ERZ502030 (study PRJEB25962, sample SAMEA2041937) | human gut metagenome | biome: human gut; feature: human-associated habitat; material: faeces...
AGAGTAGCTGACTACGGATCAGCCGGTTACAGGTTTGAATCCTGTCGCGATCACGAAATCCTCTGCATTTGATGCGGAGGATTTTTATTCCCCCCCATTTCATCGAAGAAATTAGCTATAACTAAACTAAAAGATTCAAAAGTCAGCCATTATAAACAAGCAATACATCCCCTCATATCCCTTGTTTTCAATACCCTCTTCACCTTCACCTTTCTTCCGGGCTCCCTACAAATAAGTCGTTTACGGGTGAAGGGCAACTCTTACACAGCCTTTTCACCTTGTTTGGAAATGAAATATGTCAATGGTTATTAGAATTCTTATCAAGCCCTCAAATAGCTATGCTTTAGATAGGCTAAAGCGTAGCTTTCCGTTCCCTAAAGCTATGCTTTAGAAAGGTGAAAAACCTGTATCAAAAAACGTAATTAATAAGAAATATACCTCTTTCACAATAGACAGCGACCGTTTTAAAATAAATCATAGGCTGATTTAAAATAAATATCCCAATGATTGAATTTCAATCATTGGGATATTTATTTTAAACACTTAGATGTTTATTATAAATTCCTCGCTGAAGAAGCATTAGCATTTAATATTCAACTCATTCAAAACCTTGCGTATTGCCTCAAATGTGGTAATACGAGTAGGAACCAGTGGCAACCGAAGTTTATTCTCGATCATACCCATGGCATTCAACATTGATTTTACTCCTGCCGGATTTCCATCAACAAACAATAAATTGAATAATTCCGTGAATCGATGGTGAATGGTTAATGCATTGGCAAAATCTCCTTGAAGCGCCAGGCGCGTCATACGGCTAAATTCACGAGGAAAAGCATTACCGATTACTGAAATCACACCAACGGCTCCCAATGTAATAAGCGGAAAGGTTATACCATCATCTCCGGAGATTACATTGAAATTTTCCGGTTTATTTTTAATAATATCATCCATTTGCGTAATATTGCCGGATGCTTCTTTAATAGCAACTACATTCTTAAAATCACGGGCAATCCGCAAAGTAGTTTCAGCAGTCATATTTACCCCCGTACGTCCCGGAACATTATACAATACGATGGGGAGCTCCGTAGCTTCCGCAATCGCTTTATAATGCTGATAAATACCTTCTTGAGAAGGTTTGTTATAATACGGCACAACAGACAATATAGCATCAACTCCTGTGAAATCATCGTTTTTCAATGTTTCTACAATAGCACGAGTATTATTACCACCTACACCCAACAGAATAGGAATTCTTCCGTTAACGCGGTCAATTACCATCTTTTTTATAGTTTTCTTTTCTTCCTCGGTCAGAGTCGGTGTTTCAGCTGTAGTCCCCAGCACACACAAGAAATCCGCATTATTCTGTAATAGATAGTCCACCATACGCATCAACGCGTCATAGTCAACGCTCTCATCCTCTTTGAAAGGAGTAATCAGTGCTACCCCCATTCCTTTCAATTTAGTCTGTATCATGAGTTTTAATTATAATCTCTAATTTATTTAGCCGCAAAAGTACGAATATTTTTCTTATCTTACGATATAAGTTTCAGAAATTCGTCTTCGCTTAATATGGTTATTCCAAGTTTTTTTGCTTTTTCAAGCTTTGCAGGTCCCATATTGTCCCCAGCCAGTATAAAACTTGTTTTCGCAGAAATGCTTCCTACATTTTTCCCTCCATTTTTCTCGATAAGCTCTTTATATTCGTCACGTGAATGATGGACAAACACACCGCTGATAACGATAGACTGTCCCGCTAACTTATCCGTATATCCTTTTAAATCTTCCTCGGTACGATAAAGCTGTAGTCCGGCCTCCTTTAGCTTGCTAACTAACTCACGATTAGACTCATTCGCAAAATATGCAAGTATACTCTGGGCTATTTTTTCTCCGATTTCATCGATACTTACCAATTTTTCTAGATCTGCCTGTTGCAGATCATCTATATTCTCAAACGATTTTGCTATCTTTTTGGCCACAGTCTCACCAACAAAGCGAATTCCCAAAGCAAAAATAACACGTTCGAAAGGAACGGTTTTGCTTTGTGCAATCCCCGTTATAATGTTCTCCGCCGATTTTTCTCCCATACGATCCAAACCTTTGATATCATCAGCTGTGAGTTTATATAAGTCGGCCGTATTTTTAATTAATCCCAAACGATAGAACATATCCACAGTTTCCGGCCCCAATCCATCAATATTCATAGCCTTTCGACTAATAAAATGCTCGATTTTGCCTTTGATTTGAGGAGGACACGCTGTTTCATTAGGGCAATAATGAGCGGCTTCCCCTTCATACCTGACTAATTTACTACCACATTCAGGACAATTGACGATGAATCGAACCTTCTCCCCAAGCATAAAACTACGTGCATCTTTATCTACCCCCGTAATCTTAGGAATAATTTCACCACCTTTTTCCACATAAACCATGTCTCCGATATGCAAATCAAGTCCTTCGATGATATCCGCATTATGTAAGGATGCACGTTTTACGACAGTTCCCGAAAGCTGTACAGGGTCCAGATTAGCTACCGGAGTGACTGCTCCGGTTCTTCCTACCTGATAGGTCACCTTATTCAATCGGGTCAATGCACGTTCTGCCTGAAATTTATAGGCAATAGCCCATCGGGGAGACTTAGCCGTAAAACCCAAATTTTTCTGTTGTCTCAAACTGTTCACCTTTAAAACAATCCCGTCTGTGGCAACCGGTAGATTTTTACGTTCTACATCCCAATAGTTGATAAATTCAAAGACCTCCTTCAATGTCTGGCACTTACGCGTCAAATCAGAGATTTTAAAGCCCCATTTTGCCGCTTCCTGAAGATTTTCATAATGTCCGTCACAAGGCAGATTATCTCCCAATAAATAATATAAATAAGCATCCAGCTTGCGAGAAGCTACAATAAAAGAATTCTGCAACTTCAATGTACCGGACGCCGCATTTCTGGGGTTGGCAAAAAGCGGTTCTTCACGTGCCTCTTTTTCCCGGTTCAACTCTTCAAACACTTCCCATGGCATAAGAATTTCCCCACGTATCTCAAAAGAAGCGGGATAATTATCACCATGTAATACAAGCGGAATAGAACGGATTGTTTTCACATTATCCGTCACATCATCGCCTTTTTCTCCATCTCCACGGGTGACGGCACGAACCAACTTCCCATTTTCATAGGTCAACGAAATAGAAGTACCGTCATATTTCATTTCACAACAAATCTCAAAATCCTCATTTAGCGCTTTACGGACACGATCGTAGAAGTCCGTCACTTCCGCTTCCGAATATGTATTTGCCAATGACAGCATAGGATATTTATGGGCCACTTGCGTAAAATTCTTGTTCAAGTCGCTCCCCACGCGCATAGTGGGTGAATTTTCATCTTTATATTCCGGATGTGCTTGTTCCAGATCCTGAAGTTCACGCATCTTATCGTCAAACTCTTTATCCGAGATTTCAGGAGCATTCAACACATAATAATTATAATTATGCCGATGAAGTTCGGCACGCAATTCCTCTATTTTTTCTTTTATATCCATATTTCTTCGATTGTTTAAGGCAAAAATACATGTTTATCTTTGAATATTTGTACTTTTGCGAAAAATTAAAAGATTATGCGCATTGATATTATAACAGTTTTACCCGAAATGATTGAAGGTTTCTTCAATTGTTCTATCATGAAACGAGCTCAAGATAAAGGACTTGCAGAAATACACATTCACAATTTACGTGATTACACCGAAGATAAATATCGCCGTGTCGATGATTATCCTTTTGGAGGATTTGCCGGAATGGTGATGAAAATAGAACCTATCGAACGCTGCATCAATGCTCTAAAGGCAGAACGTGACTACGATGAAGTTATCTTCACGACCCCTGACGGAGAACAATTCAACCAACCGATGGCCAACACACTCTCTCTGGCACAGAATCTCATTATTCTTTGCGGACACTTTAAAGGCATTGATTACCGTATCCGCGAACATCTGATTACCAAAGAAATCAGTATCGGCGATTATGTATTAACAGGAGGAGAACTGGCGGCAGCAGTGATGGCAGATGCTATCGTACGTATCATTCCCGGAGTCATTTCCGATGAACAATCCGCACTTTCCGATTCTTTCCAGGATAATTTGCTGGCAGCACCTGTATATACACGACCTGCTGATTATAAAGGCTGGAAAGTTCCCGATATTCTATTATCCGGGCATGAAGCAAAGATCAAAGAATGGGAACTCCAACAGTCCCTGGAACGCACCAGAAAACTTCGTCCCGACCTATTAGGGGAGTAAAATAAAGTGTAAATAAAAACGACGATGAAGATTACGTAAATCCTCACCGTCGTTTTTATTTTGTCTTCAATCTAAAGATCCTATCCGTAGACAATTCCTCTAAACACGAACTTCTTTTTCATCTGCTATTACCTGCCTGTTTATCCTTTCTCTATTTAAAAGAGAAATAGCATTTTTCTTGCAGACTTAATGCGAAGGGTTATTGTATGTTTTCAATTATACCTCAAGCGCACCAATTATTTCCTTTACAGACTTACATCCGTGTCTTTCTAGGTAATTATTTATACCATCTTCCACTTTAATAGTAACAGCAGGATCTATGAAATTTGCCGTACCAATCTGGATGGCTGTCGCACCTGCAAGCATGAATTCAACAGCATCCTTCCAATCCATAATACCTCCCAATCCAATGACAGGAATATTTACCGCATTGGCAACTTGCCATACCATACGTAATGCGATAGGTTTTACGGCTGCTCCCGACATTCCGCCTGTTATAGTTGACAAAATAGGACGTTTACGTTCCGCATCAATCGCCATACCCAGCAATGTATTGATTAATGACACGCTATCCGCACCACTTTCTTCTGCTGCGCGAGCTATTTCAGTGATGTCCGTAACGTTTGGGGAGAGTTTTACGATAAGTGTCTTTTTGTAAGCTGAACGCACTGCTTTTACTACTTCTGATGCCCCTTTTGCTGACACACCAAAAGCCATACCACCTTGCTTTACATTAGGGCAAGAGATGTTTAGTTCTATAGCAGGAATTTTGTCAAGTTCATTAATGATTTCAGCTGTTTTTACATAATCTTCGATGGCAGATCCCGAAACGTTTACAATCATATTCGTTTGGATGTCTTTTATACGGGGATATATATGCTCCACAAAGTAATCAACACCCTTATTTTGCAGTCCCACAGCGTTTAACATCCCAGAAGGAGTCTCTGCCATACGCGGATAAGGGTTTCCTTCACGTTTGTGAAGAGTAGTTCCTTTTACAATAATACCGCCTATTCGCGCTATATCAATGAAGTCGGAGAACTCTTCACCATATCCAAATGTACCAGATGCTGTCATCACCGGGTTTTTCATTTGTAATTCACCAATGTTTACACTTAAATCTGCCATAGTAGTTTATTTATATTAAAAACAGGACCTTCTTTACATACACACAAATGACCTTCTGTCGTATTTTCCACACAACATAAGCATGCTCCGATACCACAAGCCATTGTATTTTCCAAAGATACTTCACATTCTATCTGATTACTTTTGGCATATTTTGCCACAGCCACCATCATCGGTTTGGGACCACAAGTGTAAATCTGCTCAAATCGTACCTTATTTAATATAGAATGTTGGGTAACATATCCTTTTTCTCCATGGCTACCATCTTCCGTAGTAGTATATACCTCTCCATATTTGGCAAACTCTTCCAGCTGCAACAGATCTTTGTCGCTACGGGCACCTAACAGGAACGTAGGTTTATGGCCTTTTTTAGCCAACTGCTCACCTAAATAAAGCATAGGGGCTGTTCCGACACCTCCACCAACTAATAAGAGCTTATCAGAAGCCTCCAGAGGCATTGTATATGCATTTCCCAACGGAAGCACTACATTTATTGTTTCACCGGGATTAACCTCTGCCAAACGTCTTGTTCCATCACCAACCAGCTGGATCAGAAACCATACCTCATTTCGCTGTTTATCTACAAAGTTAATAGAAATGGGACGTCGTAAAAATGTAGTAGGCGAACCGTCCACCCGGAGTTCGGCAAACTGCCCAGGTAACATTTCGGGCAGTAATGACTGAGAGGTCAATTTTAGCAATACATAGTTTGCATTCAATCTGATATTCTCAGTCACTGTCAGATCTAAAATAAATTTCTTCATGTATGGATATAAAAGTATAAATTCGTATTCCGGATGCAAAGATACAGGAAATTGCTCAAACCACCGATTTTACTCTTCATTTTTCAGGTCGAAACGTCTCATAGGTGTTATCATCGAAAAATATTCTTATTTCCGTGATTTTCCTGGCAGGCTTTTCTATATACCTAATCTCTTGTTTTACAATCTCTTTGTGGGCATTTTCGGCGTTTCTTAACGGCATTTCCTTGCGATTTTCCGGAAGAGTCGGCTCTTTGGACGGATTTACGGGATTCTCGTCGAATAAAGAAGGCAGGTAATCGTGGTTAGAAGAAGAAAAGGAAGTTCCTTCTTCAGACACCATCATTTCGCCTTTACCATAAAGCAACCATTCAAGATTTACATAGTCATACTTTTGATGAACCTTCATAACGACCTCTAAGCTGGGTTTATTCCGATCGTTTAAAATATGAGAGAGAGTAGATTGTTGCACTCCAATTGTTTCAGCAAAAACTCTAGGAGGAACTTTTTCTCTTTCCATTATCATTCTGATTCTGTCTTTTATTTCCATACTACCTTCTTTATATTACAATTGTATGTGTTATGTATCTATTTCACAAAAATACGCACGATCTCATTGATTATACAAAGGTAAATATTTAGATTCACAAAAGCAAATTACAAATATAAAAATATCAATATTACAAAAGTATAGAGTATTATACAAATCGAATATTACGCTTGTATATAGAATAAAACGAGCTATTATAAATATATAGTTTCAGTTTAACTATAAAATGCAAAATACAGATATAAAGCTATATATATAATATAAATAAACCTCAAATAGGAGTATTCACAAATATACATACCACATAGAGAAGACTTTTATAGTACAAATTGACATAATAAACTATATAACGCTGGCTTACAATAAGATAATAGATATAAAAGCATTTGTTAATGCCCCAATAACTACATTTGTATATCATGTGTTATTTTTGTAAATACACAAATATATTATTGTAAACACTAACCATTGATTACATTTGGAGTATATTCACATAAATATATTACACATTTGTAATTGCATATATACACAAAAGTAAATATTGATAGTTGCAAAAGCAATAAAAGGAAGGGAGCCACTCATACTTTACCAATGTATATTGCTATTTTTTTCTAATCATCCTTTACAATCTTCTCTAAAAAGAAAATCCTTGCAATATTTCCGTACCGATCTCCACTTATTTATTTTTTTTCAATTCTAGGAGGTTCATTTTTAGCATAAATAAATGAAAGACAAAGACTTACCACTATAATTCATATTCTATTTTTCTATTAAACTAGAAAAAATAGGCTTATAGTAATCAAATATACTCCTGGATTATCAAAATGACACTAATGGATGATTTTAGAGAAAAGAAAAAATCTCCATTCTCACTATAAAACGATACCTTTAAAATCCAAAATGCTTTTTTGATAAACTCAAGAATAAGTAAATTTTTCTCGTTTAAAAATTAAAGCTCCTATTTAAAAGAAAAAGTTTCCTTGAAGGTAGATCAATACAAAATTCTAAAAATAGACTTTGTGTAGTTCGTTAAATGGGTAAATCTATAAAACTATAAAAGGAGTAAATCTATTTGTAAAATAATCACTGGTATTGTGAAAGTCTTTTTTATAATGGAAGTAATTGCGGGAATACCAAAAAAAGACATATACTTCCCGTTTCTATCTACGGTAAAAGTATATGTCTGATTATATAGGTAATTCTTAATCCTACTTAATGCAAAATTTTGAACACTAATTCACGAAGAATATCTCCATCTGTCATAGAACTATTTTGGACTCCTTTGGATTTTGCATCAGCATATCGTATTTCTCCAACAATTTGCATGGTCTTTACTCCGCTATATTTTCGCATTGCTACCATATAATCCCGAGCCTGCCAAGGAGTTCTTAACCCTAGCATATTTGCAATCCCTTGCTCTGATTTATCCGGTGCATAATAAGCCAACATTAGGTTGGAGTAAAAGCTGAATAATAAAGACAGCGTCATTTGGATCGGATTAGTTTTCGGATTTTCCTCAAAATATTTTATTATCTTATTTGCTTTCAATATATCCTTTTCCACTAAAGCACTGCGCAATTCAAAGTTATTATAATCTTTGCTTATGCCTATGTTTTTTTCTATCTGTTCAGGAGTTACGCGTTTTTGTCCGGCAGGTAAAGTGATAATCAACTTTTCAAGCTCTCCGGTCAGACGACTCAAATCTGAACCTACAAAATCAGCAAGCATAGCAGTTGCTTTAGGTTCCATATCAACTCCTTTCCGTTTCATATATGAAGCTATAAAACCGGGGAGTTGTGCATCCTTTATTTTTTTAGATTCAAACAGCACACCAACTTTGTCCACCTCGGCAGCCAGCTTCTTTCTACGATCCAACGTTCCATGCTTATGGCATATCACTAAAATGGTGGAAAGCAAAGGCTTTTGAAGATAATACGACAACTCTTCCATATTACGTACCGCCTGCGCTTCCTTTACTACTACTACTTGGTGTTCCGACATCATGGGATAACGCTTTGCAGCATTTATAATCGTTGCCACATCCACATCAGCCCCATACACAACAGTCAGGTTGAATTCTTTTTCCGTCTCACTCAACACATTATCCGTTATGTAATCTGCAATCAAGTCGATATAATACGACTCTTCTCCCATCAGGTAATAGATAGGGCGATACTGCTTTGCTCTCAATTCCTTGAGGATGTCATCACAGGTCAGTTCTTGTTTTGCCATATATAATTTTCAGAAAGACCGGATTACCAGTCAAATTTCAAGTGTTTAACAGTTTTCTTTTCATCAATAATCATACGCAAAGAAGCAATACCAATTTCAACATGCTCTTCTACATAATTTCTGGTAACCAAATTATCACTTCTATCTGTTTTTACTCCGTCGGGGGTCATTGGCTGATCGGACACTAATAATAATGCGCCGGTAGGAATATGATTGGCAAAGCCACAACTGAACAAAGTTGCAGTTTCCATATCAACTGCCATAGCCCGGGTCTTTTTCAGATATTCTTTGAATGCATCATCATGTTCCCAGATACGGCGGTTGGTGGTATATACGGTACCGGTCCAATAGTCACGGCCTTTGTCACGGATGGATGAAGAAACGGCACGCTGCAACATAAATGCAGGTAATGCAGGAACTTCAGGAGGGAAATAATCGTTGGAAGTTCCTTCTCCACGAATAGCTGCAATAGGGAGAATCAAGTCGCCAAGCTGATTTTTCTTGTCGATGCCACCACATTTTCCCAAAAACAAACAAGCTTTGGGTTGAATAGCTCCCAGCAAGTCCATGATGATAGCAGCGTTGGGGCTTCCCATACCAAAGTTAATCATAGTGATGCCTTCGGCAGAAGCAGAAATCATATTTGCATCCCTTCCTAAGATGGGAACATTAAACTGATTTGCGAAAATCTCGACGTACTTGTTGAAGTTAGTCAACAGAATATACTCTCCAAAATCCTCCAGGTTACGTTTTGTGTAACGGGGCAGCCAATTAGCTACGATTTCTTCTTTTGTTTTCATAATTATCTATTAAATTTGTGCTCCCAATAATGGGAACCATTATTTAACTTACAAAAATAATAAATGTTATCGTTAAACCTACCAGTATTCGACACTAAAATAAACGTACGAAACGGAAAAAATGTAATTTTCGACGTAATTCGTAAACGATATGTCGCCCTTACCCCTGAAGAATGGGTACGGCAACACTTTGTTCACTTTCTTATTGCACACAAAGGATATCCGACTGCCCTCCTGGCCAATGAAGTAATGGTAAAGTTGAACGGTACTACCAAACGATGCGACACCGTACTTTATCGGAGGGATTTATCAGCCCGGATGATTGTGGAATATAAAGCACCACATATCGAAATTACACAGGCTGTTTTCGATCAGATCACCCGGTATAATATGGTATTGAAAGTAGATTATCTGATTGTCAGCAACGGAATGCAACATTATTGTTGCCGGATGGATTATGAGAATCAGAGTTATACGTTCCTTCAGGATATTCCTGATTACAAATCTTTATAAAAATGTTCCGCTTCATTTGCCACAAAAAACGTACTTACCTGCAAGAATAAAATAGCGTCACTATCCATTCAAGATAGTGACGCTATTTGCTTACTATGGTGACACCATCCCAAACAGATAGCGTCACTATATCAACTACCCTTTCAGATGGCCTTCAAACAGTTTTTTACTTCTATATGACAGTATCTTTCCCACCATCCTCATTTCCTTTCTTTTTGCTGAACCGCTCTTGCAATTTCTGCATCAATTCGTAGAAATTAGGAATATAAATGGTAGCCAATAAAGTGTTCATGGCCATACCGAATACAACAGCAGCACCCAATGCTATACGACTTTGTGCACCTGCACCGGTGGCGAATAACAAGGGCATCACTCCTAATACAAAAGCAAAAGAAGTCATCAGGATCGGACGCAAGCGGACATGCCCCGCTTCAAAGGCAGCTTCCCTAATTGAATTACCCTCGGCACGGAAATCACGGGCAAATTCCACAATCAAAATTCCGTTCTTTGCAGAAAGTGCAACCAACAGAATGATACCGATTTG
>ENA-OPXG01001462-OPXG01001462.1-human-gut-metagenome-genome-assembly--contig:-NODE-1462-length-10743-cov-2.408402_pt1 | contig 10743 bp, 7 predicted proteins | sample MGYA00241519_ERZ502030 | MGnify/ENA primary metagenome ERZ502030 (study PRJEB25962, sample SAMEA2041937) | human gut metagenome | biome: human gut; feature: human-associated habitat; material: faeces...
TACCGAAGAACATCGGAAGTGCTTGTGCGGCAGCGATTAAGAAAATACATGCGCCCACGACCATCATGATTTTCTTCTTCACGTCCTGTTCCTCGTTGTGTGGGCTAAGCACCCAGCGCCATACCCACCTTGCGGTGGGCGGTTTCCGAGTACTCGCCCCCAAACCGTACTTACATGTCTCCATGTATACGGCTTTCCATTAGTAACATTACTCTTTACCATAGTTCTGAATCATTGAGTTGCAGTCCTCGCAGACAACAAGTGTCTTGCGATGTCTTTGGAGCATCAGTTTCTCCCACTCATTATTGCCTTTCAGCTTGGTGAGTGTCCTCACATGGTGCATGACTACTTTCCCATCCTTACCACAAAGTTCACACCGTCCATCCTTCAACCTTTCCACAAGGCTCGGATATGGCACATACATGGTCTGTGGCAGTTTGTCATAGTCAACATCGAACTGCGCATTTCTCTTTTTGAAACCCTCATTGTAGAAGACTCTGTACTTCTGCTTTCCCTTGGCATCGTTGTACGGAATGACAAAGTCCTTGTCCTTCTGATACTTCTGGCGAACTTTCCTTGCGGAAGTGTTCAGTTTCCAGCCAAGTGTCTTGAACATACTCATCTTCATAATGAAGGCGAAAGATGCACATTCTTTGGACACGTTTGCGGCAAGTGAATAGTAGTTGTAAAGTCCTCTGATTTCCGCATTGTATTGGGCAAGAATATCTTCGGGCTTCATTGGAGTCATATATCTGCGAGGCTTTGACCACCAAATGTCTTTGCCGTCAATGTTTCTGACCTCCAAAGCGTTGTATTCAGTGAGCTTCTTTTGTATCACAGCCGAGTTAAGGGTTAACACCACTGCGCCGTTGAAGTCTCTTTTGAGTACTCCGTCCCTGTTCCTTTTCACTGCATCTGACTTTCTGATGAAGATTTCATATCCAAGAAATTTCGCCTTGTCTTGTGCGTGTGTTATCAAAGTTTTCTCATCGGACAATTCAAGTTTGAGTTGTTCTCTCATGAATTGGGTGATGTCCGCTTTGATGGTCTCGCATTCAGACTTGCTTCCGATAACCGATATAAGGAAATCGTCCGCGTATCTTACATACTGCAATCTTCTAAAGTCCGCATCCATTGCATCCTTGTGAGGAGTGGACAGCATCTGTTTGCTTAGTTGGGCAATTTCATACAGATAGTTTTTCCGCATCTGCTCATCGGATGTTTTCTGCAACTTCTGTTTCAGCCTGTTCTTCTTATTGTTCAAACGCCAGTATTCGGGATTGATGCTGCGTCTGTCACCTTTGCGGAATTTGGCTGCGTACTCCTTGATATACTTGTCGAACTTGTCAAGGTAGATGTTAGCCAATATGGGGCTGATTATTCCACCTTGCGGAGTTCCTGAGTACGTCTTGTTGTACTTCCAGTCCTCCACATACCCTGCATTGAAGAATTTACGGATAAGTCTTAGGAAGCGTTCGTCTGATATGCGTTCACGAAGAATGCTAATCAGTACGTTGTGGTCTATGTTGTCAAAGAAGCCTTTGATGTCTCCCTCGATAAACCACTTTGCTCCCGCAAAAGACTTCTGTATCATACCCAATGCCGTGTGGCAGCTTCGGTGCGGTCGGAAACCATGTGAAGTGCCTTCAAAATGACCTTCATAAATGGCTTCAAGCAGCAGTCTAACTACCTCCTGCACCAATTTGTCCTCGAATGAGGGAATACCGAGCGGACGTTTCTTGCCGTTCTTCTTCGGTATGTACACTCTGCGTGCAGGGTGGGGTTGGTAACTTTCGTCCTTTAAGGACACAATCAATCTTTCAATCCTTTCAAGACTCATCTCATCGATGGTCTTGCCGTCAGTTCCGGGTGTCATGTTGCCTTGCTTCGCATAGATGCGTTGGTAGGCTACAGCGAACATCTCTTCACTGAACAGATACCGATACAGTCGCTCGTACTTATAATCCGAACTTTGACTGTGGTCACTTAGAGCTTTTAATACTCTTTCTGATTTTTCCATACGTCTTACACGTTTTCAAAATTTGTATTAAAACATTACTAACTGTTCCCCTTCGCCATGTACAAGGCATTACCTTGCTCGGACTACTATGGGAACTCCGTTACCATATTGGATATTCAAAGCCAAAGCTCATAGCCACTTTCATGGCTTTCCAACTTAGGTAATCTCCGTTTAGCTGCATGATAACTATTAGCACGACAGATTGTCGGATACGACTTCCGCCCTTTTCTCCGCTTACTGCGGTTGCGTTGTGGCTGGTTCTTTGCTATAACACCAATGACGTTGTCTAAGTGCCACAATGCGACGTTTGTAAAAGCCTTCCGTCGCAGCTACATCTTTTGTCGCTGGGCTATCGTTCAATCAGTATGGACTTTATCCTCATATCTGTCTTTCTCCCTCGCAATTCAGTCGCAGTCTGGCTTTTGACTGACTTATTGCTTTCCCAAAGTGCTATTTTCACCTTTAGGTTTCCCCTCGGGCTTATTTGGGTGGAAGTAGGTCACTTGAACCCTGACCTATCCTCTTGCTAAAGAGGTATTTATCATGCAACCATTACGGACGCACTCATGGCGATGTACACCGAGATAGCGCCTACGATAGCCACAACACCGGCAATGGCGTAACACAGTTTGACCATGATGGGAACGTACTTGGCGATTTCCTCCGAAACGCACAATATCTTCATAAGTCATTGATATACAGTATAGGTTTTCGAGTTTGAAAAGAAAATTGTTCCCAAAATGAGACAAGGAAGCAAACTTGTGGGTTATATCCAAAGACAATGGTTCAGAAAGGTAAATTATGCTTCAAATGGCAATTTCGCCGTTTACATTCATTAACATGGCATTTTGAGTGATTGCAAACTAAACATGGCAAGTGAAGGCAACTGGATATAACTGGAGACAGGATTTTACCTTGACTTTACAACTGTGCATTTCCCTTCGGGTTCAATGTCTACTTTTGACCGTCGTCAAAAGTCATGACTCGGGATAACATTCAAGTAAACTTGATGTTCTCCGCTCGCTACTCCGTCCGTTCGTGTCGTAACCATAGAAGAAAAGAATGGTCTTGGCTCTGTTTCTCCGATGGTGTCGTTTGAAACGCCCCCATATCTTCTTAGTGCGATTAAGACTTTTTGCCGTGAAAGTAAATGCAAATCGAGAGCAGAACTTGCCAAGCTTGCTTGGGTAATTATGCCGAGATGCAGCTTTGCTTATTCAAAGAAGAAAAGTAGGGTCTTAGGTGTCAATCATCAGCTTCAATCCGTCATCCTCGTTTCCTTCTTTTCCCTTTGCTTGAAAAGGGACTATCGAAAAAAGGGAAAGATAGGTCTGATGTATCGGATTTCATCTTGAAGGGAGCAGCTTTCTACGCTGAACGATTCGTTCACCATTACAAAGGTACTGTGCATTTCTACCGAGAATGTGAAAGGGTGATGATATGTAGTTGAGATTGAGGGGAAATTACGACCAACGTTGTTCAGTTGTTCCCAAAATGTACCTAATAACGAGTCAATACTTGTCGATTTTTACCAAATTCAGCTCGAAAAGTAGGATTTTCAACTTGTTCAACAAAGAAAAATCGTAAAACTTTGCTTACTCTCATTTTTTCTAAGTACCTTTGCAAGGTAATATATAATGTTGAATAGTAAAATACAAAAGATATGGCACTACCGATAGCATCCATACCAGTACTGACTGGTGAAGTGGCTCAGCGATTCGAGGAGCGTGCGCAGGCTAATTACCAGCGATACCTCAACCGGAAGAGCAGAAGAAGGCAGACGAGGCTATTCTTGAAAAGAAGTTTGCTGAGTTGTACGAAATGTTGTCTAAAGCCCACTTAGGAAGAAGATGAGTTTTTTGAAAGAACATTGTTCACTGTTTTCCGTCAATGAGCCAAAGGAACTTGAAGGCTTCAATTGTGGAGACCTTGACATAGACGACTTCTTTGCCAATGATTGTTTTGGTTTTACCAAGCAGTTGTTGGGCAAGACATATTGTTATAGGTTAAATGAAGAGCCTGACAAAGTTGTCTGCGCTTTTACCCTTGCCAATGCTGGAGTTAGGGTAAGCGATCTGCCTAATGCACGAAGAAAGAAAATTGAGGCAGACATACCTCATGCCAAAGCCTTGAAGGACTATCCTGCTTTATTAGTGGCAAGATTGGGTGTTTCTTCCGAATTCCGTTCAAAGCATATAGGCAGTGATGTTCTTGATTTCATAAAGATATGGTTCATCGAACCATTAAACAAGACAGGATGCCGTTTCGTGATTGTTGACGCATATAACAACCCATCAACGATGGCGTTTTATGAGCAAAATGGCTTCAAAGTTGTGTTTAGTGCAGAACAACAAGAGAAGGATTACCGTCATATCACCTCAGAAACATCATTGAGTACTCGCTTGATGTACTATGGCTTGATGAAGACAGTTAAAGAATATAGGTAGGAACACGTATTCATTCCTGCCACCCTGCAAAGGGTAAATAGATAGAATACAATGTTGAACATAATTCATAATAATACAAGACAGAAAATTAGTACATGAGAAATTAATGAGAGTATTCTCTCAATGACATATTAAAGAGGCGTTATGTCTTCATCTTGTATATGCGAAGCCTGAGAAACTTCAAAAAAGGAAACAAGAGTTGGCGTAATGGTCTCCATGCATATAGCGTGGGGCTGTTATTTCCACATCTGTTTCCAAAGGTTTTCTCAGGGCCTGCATATTAAGACGTGGCATACAGTTCCACGCTTCTGCATATAAACAACCCATATTTGGTTACTGGATGGGAAGAACAAGAAAAGACTATGAGCAAGATTTATTGTTTGATGAAGTATGCAAGGTTGCTCTTTTGTATGCCCGTCCTATTTGGCATGCAGTCAGTTTATGCACAAGACATTAAAGAAGAAGCATTTGAGTATTCACAAGAATTATTGGAAGCTGCCAAGAAAGGTGATGCCGATGCCATGTACAAAATAGGTCTCTGCTACTATGTAGGCAAGCCTGAGGCACAAGCATCTGCCGGAAAAAAATCAAAAAAGCAAAAGTCTGATTTCACTGACTTGATGAAGAGTACAGGTGCGCTATTATTAACGCTACAAGGCTCCGATGGACAGGCTTGCAGGACAGACAGACTTTCGTCTCTTATAAGAAATGAAATTCCTTTTAAGCAAGATTATAAGAATGCGATGAAGTATCTGCAAAAGGCCGCTGATAAAGGCTCTGCCTTGGCAATGCTTACACTTGCTGATATATATTATGTCGGTAAAGGCGGGGTAAACAAGGCTGACCTTAAAAAAGCTGTTGAACTATATAACGAATCAGGCAAAAATGGTTGTAGTGAGGCATACCTTAGACTTGCCAACATCTATAATTCTCAGCAAGCCTGGCTTATAAAGGAAGGTATAGAAGATTACAAGCTACGGGAGACGATGAAAGCCATGTATCCCTTAATGCAGAAAGCACTCGATTACAACAAACTTGCAGCGGACTTAGGGTCTGCACAAGCTGCATATAATCTTAATCACGCTTATCTCGGTCAAGGAACAACAATAGCAGATTACAACGAATCCTTAAAATGGTTACGTCGAGCTAATGAATTGGGACACCCCCGTGCAACGACCGAGCTTGCCGTGCGATATCAATTAGGTTGGGGCACTATGCAGAACAAACGTTTTGCCCTTCAACTTATGAGGCAGGCGGCAAGTAAAGGAGATGCGGCGGCAATACATAACCTCGGAGAATACTATTATCGTGGTGCGCTTTTGCCTATGGACAAGGAAAAAGCTGTGCAATTCTTTTATCTTGCGAATAAGAAAGGACAGAATAATTCCTCCAGCCTTTCGGCCTGCTATAAAGAGGGACTGCATAACGCAGCTGATTATTCCTCTGAACAAGAATGGCTTGCGGCATTGAAACAAGAATTTGCCGAAGTTACCTTACCCGAAATAACTTTACCACAACCACAAGTGCTTTATACTGTTGCCGCAGGAGACGTGGTCAATGATTGTGGTTCTTTTTATATCGTAAATGATGGAATCTATGTGACGGAACGGAGTTATGACGCAATTATAAAGGACTTAAATACCGGCAAACTAAAAGCGTCAGCTTATGGATTTATGACAACTCTTGCTGTTGATGGTACTGAGGAACAGCCTATTCTCAATCAAATAGGCGAAAAAATGGTTGCTGCCACAGATGCATCAACTGCATTTTCTTACGGTCTCCAGATATTGCAGGCTGATCCATTCGATACAATGGGTTATAAAGCCATTACATATCATAATATGGCCGTGTTTTACCATAATTATAATGATTTTGGCAAGGCTGAGGCATATTTGAAAAGAGCCTTGGAAGTGGACCCTGATTTTTTCGAAGCAAAAGAATGCCTGGCTTCACTTGAAAAATCTGCCAAGGAAGCAGAGAAGGCTGAAAAGAAAGCTCGGCGCAAACTGGTGTGGGAATGTATTATGATTGGCGCACAAGGAGTTTCGGATGCCATGAACAATTTTGCAAGCATTCAACAATCCAAGCAAGCACGAATTGATAATGAGGAGGCAAGGAAGGCAACCAACAGGACTCGCAACAAAGAACGTGTTCGCGACTTGAAGGCACAAGGTAAAACGGCAAGGCAAAATAAAGTAGGCATGATAGGTCAAAAAGCTGTTTCCAACCAATATACCAATGGAGTGGGCAGGCTTACCGATATGATGAATAATGGCATGTATGGTACGCCGGAATTTCGTGCATTGCAGCAAGACCAGCAAAGGTTGAGTAAGGAATATGGCTTCACTGGCCATGAATCCGAGAATTGGTAAAATATAATATTCACTTAAAAACTTCAAAAGTTCTATGCGACAGAGAGTATTCATAGGTTTGATATTAACCTTTGTATGGAATATCTGTGCTTTGGCACAAAATAAGGAATTGAAAACAGAGGAAGATGGCTTTAAATGGTATCTAACATCTTCTGATGGAGTTAGAGGTGCTCAAAGCGAAAGCGGAAAAGAAATAATCCCTTTACAAAGTGGATTTGATTGGATAAGTTATGATAACGGTTTCCTCTGCGGAACAATTTTTTCACCAGATGGTGATTTGGATAAAACCAAGAATGCATATTATGATAAAAAAGGTAATACAATAATTGCTTTAGGTAGGTATGATATTAATTATTATGAAGTTCCAGAAGGCGGAAAGCCTGCGTGGTTTAGCGTAAAAAAGAACGGACTTCAAGGTGCTTGTGATGTAACAGGAAAAGAAATTGTCCCACCGGTTTATACAGGATTACTCTATGGGTCAAAAGGATTTGAGGGGAAAAAAGGAGATGGGAATTATAGTCTTTTGGGCATTACCCTTCCCGGGCACGATATAATGGCATATGTCAAAAAGGAACAGAAAAACGAAAGTGACGGGTTTGTCTGGTATGAGCTGAAAGACTATCCAAACTATGGAGCGGCAGATAAGGATGGAAAACTATTGCTTCCGATTAGCATGCAATTAACCCGCATTGAATACCGTCCTTCAACAGTGGCGGGGAAATATGGTATTTTTAAAGTTTATAAAGAAGACTTTGTTGGGGTGTACAACTCACAAGGGGTTGAGATCCTTTCTCCTGATAAAGGTTATACATACTGGAGCTATGTAGGCAATGAGGAGATTGGTTTTCTGCAGGTTGACAAAGGAAACTTGAAATCTGGCTTCTGCGATTTGAACCAGAATGAGATTATTGCTCCGGGAAAATACTCGTATGCTCATTTTAATGCAAACGGATTCTTTGAGGTTAAACAAGGAGATTATGAGGGAATCTGCGACTTGAACGGACATGAGATTATCCCTCCCAATAAGTACACCTCCATTTCTCACATTAACTTTGAAAACGAGCCTCATTGGTTTTCAGTAAAGAAGGGAGGAAAAGAAGGGGCTTGCGATATGACCGGGAAAGAATTGGTAACGCCTTTGTATGAGTGCTTGTATTATGATAACGACGAGGGCTTCTACTACTCGGACAGCAACGGAAATAATATCGCGCTGAATGTAAAGATAGGATCCGGCGACTCTAATGCGAACAGTGACCTAATCAAAGATTTGTTCAATCAAGCATACAATACTCCGGATTCTGAGGCACAAACCAAATTTGACTTATATATGCAAGTCATTGAGGCGGATGCCGGAAACAGAGAAGGATATCAGGTGGTGGCATACAACAACATAGGTTCCTTGTATGAAAATCTGGGAGACCTGGAGAACGCCAGGGCATATTACGAAAAGAGTCTGCAAATATATCCTTCCTATGAACTGGCCAAAAGAAACCTAAAAAGAATAAAAAGTCAACAGAGGACTGAAAGATTGAACAACTTTGCCAACGCACTGGGACAAGCCGCAAATGCGTTCGGAAATGGCAATGCCATGCAAAACGGGAACTCATATAATAATGGCACCATTCTGAACAACGGAAGCATTTCCGGCGGCGGAACACAGGCTAGAAGCAGGGTCACACGGAACTGTACGCATTGCGCCGGAACAGGAGAGTGTAAGACCTGCAGAGGAAATGGGAGAATCTTAGGAAAGATTGACCAAGAGTGGAGACCATGTCCGTCATGCAACCCGGGCGGTACGGCAAGCAAGGAGAAGAAAGGCAAATGCACATTTTGCCATGGGACAGGGAAGCGATGATTACAATCATAAACCAATCTCAATATGCTCCAATACACAACTATGTTAAATGATTTATTTTTTCCAGAATGAAACGAAATATTATGTTATTATGTATCATGCTGATTGCATGCATGCATATCAATGGACAAGAAAAGAAAGTTTGTTCTTATTGCAATGGAACAGGTTTCGTAAAATGCAGCCATTGTGATGGTTATGGATATTTAGAACCGGGCTTTGGACCTCGTGGAAATGGGCAACTAGAAGGAGGGAATACGACATGCCCTGAATGCAGAGGAGCAAAGACAAAAGAATGCCCTTTGAAAAAGGAATACCCCCAATTACATTTGGGAGGCAATCGGAATTCCCATATGGCACATGGTTCTCAAGGAGAATCTATAGCAGACCAAACGAAAAAAAGTTACCGTCAGCATTTCAATGACGGCTCGTATGCCGATGTAACAGAAAATGCTGATGGTACGACTATGATGGTGCATCACAAGAAATGTTTTTCTTGCAAAGGTTTTGGATATTGCTCCATTTGTGATGGACAGGGTGGCAAAGTTGTTGGAGTCTATACAAAACAATGGCGTGGGTGTACGCTTTGTGGGGGAAATGGGAAATGTAAATATTGCAACGGCACAGGTGAGAGCATTATGGTACAGACTTATGATTCTTCTACGAAGACAGCGGTTGGGCAAGATATGTATACTGGCAAAACCTACCGTTCTACTTATGGAGAAAAGCACGATAGAAATGGGTCATCTTCGCATTCCTCTACAAGTTCTTCGTCAAAATGTTCTATATGTAATGGCACAGGTATAGACCCTCACGCATACCACAGTGGAGACCCGAAACCTGCTGTAGGTGGTTATACCCACTCATCCGGTGGAAAATGTATATATTGTGGAAAATACGAATGGCATCAACATATTTATTGTCCCAAATGTAATGCAAACAAATACCCCTAATAAATAGGCATAAAGCATTTATATGATTTACGAAATGATAAAAAAGATCCTTTATTTATTGGGGTTCATATCCGTTTTTGTGAGTTGCTCGCAGACAGACAAACAATGTTACTCTTTTGCCGAATCATGGAACGGCAAATGCCCGATTACATTAGTGAAGGATGAGGTAACCTTAACCAATGTGCGTTATTCAAAAGATGAATTTGTGCTGTCAATTTCTGTGGGCGATAGTGCACCGACTTCCGTGCTCTCTTTACGGAAACTTATCGAGGAATACACATGGCGTATGCAGGAAGTCGAGGACTACCATCTGAATGGTAAGGAAATAGGCGGATTACCCTTTGTAAAAAGTGTTGTCAGCAGATCTACTGTCCTGACACAAATCATAGATTCAATCGCCTATTTGACTTACACCCCCGAAAGTACTCAAGGGTGTCTTCCGCTAATCATCAGTATAAGCGATGAAACGGATAGCCTTGCCTATGTTTACAACGAAACGTGGGAGCGACTGACAGAATATGAATGTATGAATGCCATCATGCCTGTTGAAATGTGTACATGGACATCAAATATAAGTCCGTTGCCACCATTGAATGATGTTGTAAGGGTAGTAGGCATTCCTCATATAAGCGATGAGGGGATTCTAAAAATACACTGCTTGTATGACGCAGACCCGGCTTATACCCGTTCGGGCAAACCTGTGTACATTGACGACATCAGGGAAAAGTATTTCAATTCAAAAATATTGGGAAATTATCTGGCTGACCGAATGGCGGAAAATGAAAACATACATCGTTTCTTGAATGCCTGTGAACGACGTGGTATTGGCATTCAATTCATTGTGGAAGGGTTCAAAGACGGGATAGATTATGACCTTTCTACACCGGAATTCATTAAGCAATGGGAAAGTTGGGGAGGTTGTGACTCTATTGTCATATCAAGCAATATTTTTGTGAATGCATATAAATAATCTTTGCAAAAAGAAGTAAGAAATGGAGATAATCATTGGTTTATTACTCGCTGGTTTTGGAGGAATGATATTATATTCCGTAATAACAGAAAAAATCAAAAAGAAGGGGGCAGGAAATGCACTCATCAT
>ENA-OPXG01001476-OPXG01001476.1-human-gut-metagenome-genome-assembly--contig:-NODE-1476-length-10650-cov-2.494195_pt1 | contig 10650 bp, 13 predicted proteins | sample MGYA00241519_ERZ502030 | MGnify/ENA primary metagenome ERZ502030 (study PRJEB25962, sample SAMEA2041937) | human gut metagenome | biome: human gut; feature: human-associated habitat; material: faeces...
AAAGGTGCGACCACACTGATGTTGTAGCCCTGACCACAATCTTTGGTGGAATGCCCATTTAATTGTATACTATTTCAGGCATAGAACTTGCCTTATATCATGTTTTGCGTAATAGCTTAATTGCAAAACAAAGGTAGGTTCGAGTGTGTGAGAGTTTTTATCACAGTCTCAACAAGAAAAATTTGCGCAAAACTATTGACAGTACCGTTTATCCACCGCCCTATTACTCGAAACGTATTCTGCTACATCATAGTATTCCTTAAACTCAGCTTCTTACCACTCTCTTTTGGAGTATAGTTAATTTTTCACTTTACTCGAACATATTTCTGATTCTTACTTTTAGGTTTATCTGGTATTGTCATAGCAAGTTTACCATCAGCAAGCAATGCTCTTAAATATTTATTAACAAAATAGGCTCTGCTACCAACATTCATGAAAGCCGTCATCTCTGACCGTGACCGTGGCTGCTCGCAAAAAACAAGTAAAGCTAGTATTTTTTCATCTACATCATGTACACCATCATGTACACCATCATGTACATCATCATGTACACCATCATAGTTTACATTCTTCAAAATAACTCTAAAGTCCAATGAAGTCGAAATAAATTCCGGTTTCATCGTTATGTATTTCGCTCCCCATTATTATATAATCACGATGAATTAACGCGTTAACCAACGCTTCTGTAACAGCGCGCATGGAATAGTCCGGCTTATCAACTCTATACTCGTCTTTCTTTTCAAAACGAACTTTAGAATTATTCTTAATAAAATCATATGCACTTTGCAATAAATAAATCAGATTACCTTCATATTCCTTATAAACATTTATGTAGAATAAAAGGACAAGTTTTTCAATACGCAAACCTGCCCTCGGCCACAATCTTCAAATGCTCGCCATACGGCGATTTACCATACAATTTAGCCGATGCCAGCAATTCTTCTCTAGATATCCAGCCCTCAAGAAAAGCTATTTCCTCCGGCGCAGAAATTACCACACCTTGACGATTTTGCACAGTTTGTACAAAGGAAGAAGCTTCCATTAAGCTATCCATCGTCCCCGTATCCATCCAAGCAAAACCGCGCCCCAATAATTGCACTTTTAATCTCCCTTCGTTTAAATACAATCTGTTTAAATCCGTGATTTCTAATTCACCACGCTCAGACGGCTTAACCTTTTTGGCCATTTGCACTACGCGGTTATCATAAAAATATAAACCTGTAATACAATAATTAGATTTAGGATTCGTCGGCTTTTCTTCTACTGATACGACATTTCTATTCTTATCAAATTCAACAATACCAAATCGCTCCGGGTCTTTTACATAATATCCAAAAATAGTTGCGAAACCGTTTTCTGCATTTTTTACGGCGTCTGCTAAATTTTTACGGAAATAACTGCCATAAAAGATATTGTCTCCCAAAACCATAGCGCAGGTATCGTTTCCTATAAAATTTTCTCCTACTATAAAAGCCTGAGCCAAGCCGTCAGGACTAGGCTGTACGGCATACGACAAATGTATACCAAAGTTTTTACCATCGCCCAATAAAGCTTCAAATCGAGGAGTATCCTCCGGAGTTGAAATTACAAGAATATCCTTAATTCCGGCCAACATTAAAGTCGATAAAGGATAATAAATCATCGGCTTATCATATATCGGCAATAGTTGCTTTGAGGTAACTCTAGTCAATGGATAAAGACGAGTCCCGGACCCGCCGGCTAAAATAATTCCTTTCATTGCTTACACTCCAAAATCTTTTTGCAAATTCTGTCTACGTCATCTAATGCTAAATCAGCATACAACGGCAAAGTTAATACTCGTTTACTGATATGCAAAGCGACAGGAGTTTTCGCAACATCATATTTACCATGGAAACAATCAAAGCTGCTGGTCAAAGGATAAAAATATTTACGCGCGCCTACGCCAATCGTAGTTAAAGCGTCAAAAACTTCATTGCGGCTGGCGCCAAAAGCTTTTTCATCAAATACTACGGGGAAGTACGCATAATTAGGCTGTACATCTTTTTGAACAGGACTAAGCTGTACGCCATCAACATTTTCTAAATGCTCGCGATAGCGTTCCACTACAGCTCTACGTTTAGCAATTTCTTCATCAACATGTTTTAAATTGCACAAACCCATAGCGGCGCAAAACTCATTCATTTTGGCGTTAGCGCCTATACCGTCAACTTTTTCCGGCCCACGAATGCCAAAATTTTTGAGTTGATATAAAATTTTACCAAAACCTTCATCGTGATAACATACGCAGCCGCCCTCTATCGTATTAAATACTTTGGTGGCGTGGAAGCTATAGCAGGACGCGTCGCCGTACTGCCCTACCCCCCCATTTTTATATTTTACGCCAAACGCATGGGCAGCGTCATAAATAACTTTCAAGCCATATTTATCGGCGAGACGCTGTATTTCTTCAACATTGCAAACATTCCCGTACACATGCACAGGCACTATAGCGCAAGTATCGTCGGTAACCAAGCTTTCAATCTTGCTTACATCCATGCAATAATCCGTTGGATCAATATCGCAAAAAACGGGCTTCAAGCCATTTCGAATAATGGCGTGCGTAGTCGAAGCAAAAGTAAAAGGAGTAGTAATTACTTCGCCTTTTAAATTTAACGCTTGCAAAGATAATTCAATCGCAAAATGCCCGTTGACTAATAAATCCAAACGCTCTACGCCTAAATAATCAATTAACTGCTTTTGCAACTGCTGGTGCTTAACGCCCATATTAGTAAGCCAATGCGATTGCCAGATATCTTTTATTTCATTTGTGTATTCTTCAAAGGTTGGCATTGAAGAACGTGTTACGAGAATATTATTGTTCATGTAAAGCTACTCCTCTTTCTGAAATTTTATATTCATTTCTTGTTCATATTTTAATAAATTAAGGCTTCTTGACTTAATTTTTTTAAATGGTATTCCTGCATTTATACTCCATGCTTCAGAACTATGATTTATAAAAGAAAAACTGCCAAACGCACTACCTTCTTCCAAAATAACTCCAGGTAAGACAACGCTCGTTGAACCTATAATTACATACTTGGATATACATACAGGTCTACTATCAATTTTTTTATATTCATCGGGAATCATAGGGTTTGTCATAGTCTCTCCACTATAATCATCACTAACACTATACACTGTAACTCTAGAAGATAAATTGGCATAATCGCCTATATAAATACCTTTCTCTCCACCGTAAAGCGCAGTATAAGCTGCAATATGCACATGATGTCCTATAGTTATTTTGCCAGATAAAATACAAAAATCATCTATTCTAACATTATCTCCTAAGATAATGTTGTTGCCATAAATGCTACATTTACGACTGATTTTTACATTCTTACCATATCGTACCACTCCTAGCCCTGCTAATTCTTGTTCTGTATAAAAGCTATTCAGCACCTTAAGATTTACCTCCTTCAACTATATTTATACAATCAAACGCTTCTATCCAATTACTAGCTAACAAATCTTCCGAAAGCATCTTTTCTGCGTACAATTTATTCTTTTCAATAACAACATCATCATAAATCTTAGGTTTTAATATATCTTTTATCAAATCATTAACACTAAAAACTTTTAAGCCAAGATTAGAAAATGTTTTATACATAATTCCTTGAGGATCTAAATATACCCTCTTTCCTAAATAAAACAACAAAATCATATTACCAAAGGCCGCCTGATGTTTAAAATCAAATATGGCCCAATCCATATTTCTTAAATAACAAATATATCTCTCATAGTCCATAAACTCTGTTAACGGGAAAATATTTGGGACTTCATTGCAACGTTTTTTTATTTTATTAATATACTTCTGATCTCCATAATTCAATGGTAAAAATATATTTATTTTTAATTTTTTATCAATAAGTTTTTCTATCCATTTTTCATGCTGTAAAAAATCGTATCCTGAATGGCCTAATAAAATATTTATATATTTTTCGGGGGGGATATATTATTTACTTTATTGCGTGACAATACGCTATCTATATCATTTTTATAAAATCCCATGGGATACAAAGCAGTAAATATAGATACTTTTTTACCAAACCTATTACGTATAATTTCTCTGTCTCCAGCAAATCCAACAAAAATGGCTTTATAAGAAGCAATTTTTCTATCAGCAAAATACCTGATCAATCTTTTTCCTGTAAGATAACTCAATATTACTTTTATAACTTTATATACAGAAGAATATCTATACCAATTAATATTAGGATACAAGTCACTCCCCCATACACACCAAATCATCCTATTCGCGACTGTATTTTTTATTTTTAATATTTCAAGCGGTTTATAAACTAATCCATGTATAACCAAATATTTAGACTTTAACAAATACCGATCTATATTAGCTATATTTAATATAGAAGAATCATAGATAGTATTATCACTGTTATAACTAAAGTTCTTGTAAGCATATACAAATAAATGTCTATTATGCGCATCATATTTTTCTATCATTTCTTGAGTAGCTACATTAAATACACCTGAATCAATCAAGAAAAAATGTACATAATCATAATTCATCATCATATCCCCTAACATACTAATAGAACTTGCCTAAAATAACATTCTCAAAAATAATTTAACTTTTTTCGTGAAATTTAATTTATAAAATCTAGTGGTTTTTAATAATTTAAAGGTTGGTGCAATCCTCCATATCATATACTCAAATTTTAAAATATGTCCATCTACAAAAGAATGATATTTATAATTTGAATATTCATCTACCGCTTGCAATATCAAAATCATGCTTTTCATGAAAGAAATATCTGCATTCCTTCCCTTATTTCTCAAGGACCATGAACCTGCTGTGTATAATCTATATACAGACATTACTTTATTTATAAAAAAGACCTGGCCTTTCAAGGCCAAAAAAACTTGAAACGGATAATCCCAAATGATATTAGAAAAATATATAAAGCTAGGCTCTTCTGCTATGACTTCTTTTCTATATAACAAACTAGATATTTGATATACAGGCCCATCATTTTTAAACACATCTAATATATCAATAATCCGACTATCAATATACGAAACAACACTTGATTCTCTATGATTTATACAATTAACGACTTTAGTTTGATGAACACACGCTACGTATTCCGGATGATTTTCTAAAATATCTACTTGTGTTTGTAACTTAGTATTATTGCACCAATAATCATCGCCTTCACAAACAGCTACATACTTTCCTCTCAAATTAGGTTTTATATATTCTTTTATTATATTAACGCCTTTAGAATATTGATTTTCTTTCTGTAATATCGGTTTTATAATATCAGGATATTTATCGGCATATTCTTTAATAATATCCGCAGTGCTATCAGTTGACGCATCATCATGAACAATAACTTCAAACTTAAAATTTGTTTTTTGATTTACAAATCCTTCCAAGCAATCTCTTATATATTTTTCATGATTATATGCTAAGCACCATACACTTACCATTATTTCACTCATAAGTACACCCTTCCTAAACGGATTTAAATTTAGTGTTCCTTTGTTAAAGTAAACACTCTATGAAACGCCGAAATTTTAAAGATAATTTTCCTGTTTTCAGGCATAAACTCCTTTATGAATTCACTAAATAACCCTGTTTTTATCAGATATGAAAACCATATTTCTTGTTTTTGGCATACACTATTCCAAGGCTTTCTAGATGTTGCATAATGGAGCTGAATAGGATTATCTAAAGAATATTTTACAGTATCAGCATCATATAAAATATCTTTCTGATAGTCTGATTCACTTTTATACATATCATAAGAATACGTACACACTAAAGCGCGTGGATGCAAATCTTTCTTCATTGTTTTGCAGCAAATACTAATTGTATCTTGCTCTGGTTGTATAAGCCTCTGGGCATTATTAATAGCAAACTCAATAAACCTTCGCTCCATACTATCTTTGCGCATTTTTATACAATTAAATATATAATACCCCCCTGCGAATCCCAAGAAAGAACGCTCTTGCAATGAAAATTCTTTTTCATATACTTTTCTCCATTCGTCTAAAGAACATCCTTTTCGCAACAAGCATTTTACCCCCCCAAAATAATATTGCTCATTGACATTAAAGTTAATATAATCTTTAGAAATATCGTCTAAAAAAACTACATCTACATCTGTAACTATCACTTTATCATGTTGCGGAACCAATGATGGTACAAGAAATTTATAATACATTTCCTTAGTGTAGTGTCCCTTACTTTTTGTTTGCGCAAATAACTCGCTGAATTTTCCAGCCATGTTAATAAATTCTATTTTCGCATTCTGAAACAATCTCACTACTGATTGTAATTTTGCTTGATTTTCCAAAGTAATATCATTATGTCCCACATATAAAATATAATTATGCTCTTTACTAGCATTTTCTAACATAGAATAAAATGAAACAGCGGCAGGAATAACATATCTATTATCAAAGAAATGCATAACAGGAATATCCATAACTACTTCTCTTACCCCTTCCATCAATAATCATAAAATAAATTCTATTCATTTCGCATAATCTTCTCCATCAATTCTTCCCACTGATCCCAAATCTTTTCCGGCGCAAAATCTGTCATAGCTAGTTTCGCCGCTTTGCCCATCCGCACACGCAAAGCTTGGTCGCCCATCAGCTTCTCTAAAGCTTCGGCAAAAGGCTGCGCCCCATCGTCGCATAAAAATCCTGTCTTTCCATCAACGATAACTTCATTCACAGACGGGCAATTCTTATAACCCACAGCTGGCAGGCCTGCGCTCATCCCTTCGCCCAAAGCAAGGCTAAATCCTTCGTATGCGCTGGGAAACGCTAAAATATCCGCATCAAGTAATTTCCCAGGAACATCGTTAGTAGAGCCTTTGAGAAAGATTCTGTTTCCCATATTTTTAGTCTTAATGGACATTTGCAGTTCTTTATAATAAGTTTTACTATCCACCGCACCCCATAATTCAACAATCCAATTGGGATATTTAGCAGCTATACTTGCAAATGCATCTATTAATAAATGCGGTCTTTTATGCGCTTTAGCCAATCGTCCAACAAATATAATCTTGTATTGATTTTTATCTGCGGCCAGGTCGGCGCTAAAATCAAACTGCGGAATAGCATTGCCAATGGTAATCGTTTTTACATTAGGCATTCTATCCGTTATGTGCTTTTCATAAGATGAAATTAAAACCTGGCAAATTTTGCTTTTTTCCATCGATGGCAATTCTTTTACGGGATAAGTATGAAAATAATCCTCCGGGTCGCCGTGCGACATGGTAATAACCGGAATATCAGTCTTAGCGTCGCACAAGAGCAGCTTGCTGGCCGCCGTCTGGTAGGAAATAATGATGTCCGGCTTGATGAGATTCAGATATTTTTTGATATTCGGCAATAAATGTTTTTCGTCAAAATCACTGTTGACAGTTCTGGCAGTTCTTTTATCAAAAGCGCGCAAGATTTCTCTATACGCCTTTAAATACAAAGGAAATTTGATCACCGAACCGTCGTCGTTGATTTTTAAATTATAACATTTAATTTTTTCGTCTATCGGAAAGAAAAAATCTCCTTGCCTTTCGTCGCTGTAAAGCAAGCTTACGTCATGCCCGCGCTTTACCATTTCGTTGGAAAAAGCACAAGTCACTTTTGCCAACCCGCCGCTATCCTTAACCATTTTAGTAAAATTCGCCATTAAAATTTTCACTTTTACACCATTCCCATCAATCTGTTTATTTTCCTAAGGCTGATAAAATATGCTTTATTAAATTAGCTTGGCTGTACTTTTCGTTAGCGCCGATTAATCCTTTTTTATATTTTTCCGCTTTTTCTTTAAACGTATTCACAAAGCTTTCCAATTGCGCGGCGAAGGTATCTACGCTATCTAATTTTACAGCCTCGCCAACGCAAAATTCCTGCAATACTTCCGGGCTCATTTCCGGCGATTGCAATACAGGTTTAAAATAACCGATGCCGGTAAATAACATAGCGCTCGGTTGATAACGATAACGCTCTGCCCCATAAGGCATTAAAATTACGTCGCACGCCATCAATTCTTTTTGCCATTCAATGCCCAGCAAATTTTTATGCAAAAATTTAATACCTTGAAAATCAGAATATTTTTTTGCCAAGCGTTCAAAGTCGTCCGCATCCGCTTGCGTTACCGTAGCGCCTTGCACCAATAACTCAACTGGACTGGTAAATTGCGCTTTCGTAAAAGCTTCCAAAAAGAATTCTAAATTTTTTTCCTTACGATACTGTCCAAAAAAGCCCAAGCGTAACGGCTCGTGAAAATTGAATTCCGGTTTAACGCCTAAATCCATCGGTATGTAAACCGGCGGCAAAATCGTATGGAAATTTTTACAATCAGCCAATTCAGGAAATTCCGTCTGCATCCCTAAAGCGGCAATATGCACGTTAGCATATTGCTTTAAAGAGCGTACTCCATCGACGAAATTTTTACGGTCGCTGGGCATAATACCGTGCATCATAAACAGCACCGGCACCGGAGAATTTTTAAGCGCGCTTTTCTTCAGCGAACGCATCCCGCGCCAGCTGCTAGTCGGCACTATCACAGCGTCGCATTTGCCTGCTTTAGCCTTAGCGCAAGCGGAATCAAACCAAGCAATGCGCCGCTTTTCGCGAATCAGCGAAAGATATAGTTTCTTTAATTTGCTAACGCCGGCATAGCTTACAGCTTCGCCGCCGTCCAAATATTCTACTTCAGCATTGTATTTTAGCTTAAACGGATATTTTTCAGGAACAAAAAAGACAGGCGTATCCCCTTGACTTCTTAATTCTTCCACTAAAATGCGGTCAAATTCCACCTCATGTCCGGCGGGCATAACAATGCTTTCTAAAATCGCTACTCTCATTTTTTAGACTCACCTTTTCTTTGCAATTCTATCAATTTAAGATATTTCATCAAGGTATAAAAGAAATGATTACAGCTCATCGCTAAGCCTAAACCACCATCTAAAATTCCTCTTTTTAATATCGCCATTTGTATGAAGCCAAATAAAGCATGGCAAAACGCCTTTAATAAATTAGTCCGTTTTCCCTTTGCATAAGCGTCTTCAGACCAGATAGAAGTATATTGGTCAAATTTTTTCAGCCATTGGGTCCAATCAGTATAAGTATAATGCTCAATATGTCCTTCAAGTATTTCTAATTTATCTTTGCAGACAGGTTTTTCGTGAACCTTATTTATCCATTGTACATTTTCGGTTTTAAACAGCCTTGGGACAAAATCAGGTTTAAGTACGCCATAATTAAATTCCTGCCCAAACGCCACAGACTTTCTTTTTATTGAATACTGCCTTGCTAAATTTTTATTTATAACCTCTTTAACAGAACGAACAAGCTCCTTATTCAGCCTTTCGTCAGCATCCAGATACAAAACCCATTCCGTAGCGATATGCTGCAAAGCAAAGTTACGCTGCGCAGAAAAATCACTATCCCACGCGCGATAGATAACGCGCGCTCCGTTTGCTTCCGCTAGGGGCACAGTCTTATCCGTACTGCCGGAATCGACTACTAGCACGCAATCTGTAAGTTGCCGCGCGTTTTGCACTACGTCGACTATATTCGCTTCTTCATTTTTAGTTAGTATCACAACGCTCAATTTTGACATAAATGTTATCCTTTGCTCTTAAGATTTTATATGCACTATCCATTCGCCTTTACGGTCGGACCCCTGACGTTCAATAATATTTTTATCTTTCAGCTTTCGCATCAACCTAGATACTGCTGATTTACTTAAACCAAGTTATTGAGCAACTTCTCTAACACTTACTCTTGGGTCATTTAATAAAATATCTAGTAACCGTTTTTCTTCTACCACCTTAATTTGTCCCGCAGTTTGTCCCGGTTTTTCTCCTATTTCTCCATTTTGTCCCACAGTTTGTCCCAGTTCTTTCGTTATCTCTTGAGTTTGTCCCACAGTTTGTCCCGGCTGCTTCGCTATTTCTTGCGTTTGTCCCGCGTCCAAATTCCGATAAATATTGAACCGCAGTTCCGTCTCTCCGCCCAAAATTTCCAGTTTTTCTAAGCCAGCATCTTTAATCATCTTTGCAACACGTAACATCCCCGTACCCCAGCGTTCGATTAAATGCATATAGCTAAATGCCATAGCTAATGCTTCATTGCGCACTTTGGAATAGCCTTCACGCATTTTTTGGATAGTCTGTCCATGACTCTAGTATAATATAAATATATTTGATTATCAAGGAAAAGAGAGTTAATTGAGCATGAAAAAAGACTTTTTTAGAATTGGTATATATAGCGCAGTTTTGTTCTGCCTCCTTCGCTATTACCTCCGCCGCGTGGATGTTAGCATACCCCGTACTTTACAAATTAACTTTTACTAAAACCGTCCCGTTTTTCAGCCACCATTTCGATATCCTTTTCGCAATTTATTCTTTCGTCGGCTTAACGGCTCTGTTGTTTTTAGCCTTACGGAAAAATTTACATAAGACTGCGCAGCTTGCGTTATCCGTTTTGCAAACCGCTTTGCTTGCGCTGCCACTTTTAGAAATGGCTTACTTCTTCTATTACGGCAACTGCATCACCGAAGCCGCTGTGCTTTCCATCTATCAGGCTAATCCTGCGGAAGCTAAAAAATATATCTTGCAAGCTCTGGGTTACGGCGGCGTG
>ENA-OPXG01001483-OPXG01001483.1-human-gut-metagenome-genome-assembly--contig:-NODE-1483-length-10612-cov-8.521360_pt1 | contig 10612 bp, 9 predicted proteins | sample MGYA00241519_ERZ502030 | MGnify/ENA primary metagenome ERZ502030 (study PRJEB25962, sample SAMEA2041937) | human gut metagenome | biome: human gut; feature: human-associated habitat; material: faeces...
CATTGTTTATTCCTTTCTGTTTTATCTCCATATTCTTTCTTTGTTCTATTCTATTTTTACTATTTTATCTTTGTTTCTTATCTATACATTAACAGTAGTATGCTTTTTAGTTGTACGTAAAATGATATGCCCTAGCACCATGACTCTTTAATGACACACTAAGGCTCTTTGGCTCTTCCACGTGCTCTCCGCTCCAAAGCTCCGTTCCATTTACTCCATCATAAATCTCCAGATCGGCAAGCGGTATGGATATGTCACTGTCTTTATCACCCAGATTAAATACCGCGACATAATATCCACCCTTTGTATCTGCTGCAATCCACAATGCATGCTCTATACCATCAATTTCACGTCTCCACACCTGATGCGAATGCCGTGCATTTGCATGCATGGCAAGTATTTCAGAATTGGTTACCAGATTCATAGTGAATTCGTCAAACCCTGTCAGCTCTCCTCCCAGCATCAAAGGAGAACGCATGATACTCCAGAGTGTCAGCATGGTGATCTGCTCATCCTGTGTAAAATTCGTCCGGTTATTCACATCATATACCTGCCGTATCGGTCCGACCGGAAGCATATCGGCATCCGGCCAGTGCCCTGCACCTGCATGGGTGCACCATTTTTCTGCTCTTGAAAACATATCATATAACAGTTCCCACTTATCCCAGAAATCATCGGTGATTCTCCACATATTGGAAATCTGCTTATAAAGCTCTGCCTTTTCTAAAAGAGCAGGTCCCGGCGACAGACTTAAAACCATGGGTCTTCCGCAACCATGCAATGCTTTGCTCAGCATAATCAGTTCGGATTCCTCATGTGGCAGTTCCCGTGCAATATCATCACATTTAATAAAATCCACACCCCAGGAAGCATATAATTCAAAAATACTGTTATAGTATTCCCATGCCCCGTCTTTCTCAGGATCTACACCATACATATCCGTATTCCAGGCACAGATACTGTTTGTTTTGGCAATTTCCCGGGCATGTCTGTCACTGTTCATGATTTTCGTGTTCTGATGTACAGCCTGTCGTGGAATCCCTCTCATAATATGAATGCCGAACTTCAATCCAAGAGAATGGACATATTCTGCCAATGGTCCAAAGCCCGCACCGTTTGCTGCGGAAGGAAAACGATTTACTGCGGGAAGCAGTCTTCCATACTCATCCATTACTACATCCGCAAAAGGATGATACTCATTGGTTGCAGCATAAGGCTCATACCATTGGATATCCACCACAATATATTCCCAACCGTACTCCTTCAGATGCTCAGCCATAAATTCAGCGTTCCGTCGTACGATATCTTCTGTAACAGCCGCTCCATAACAATCCCAGCTGTTCCACCCCATAGGTGCTGTTTTCATCTTCATCTGTTTTATACCCTCTCGATATCCTGTTAATTCTGTCCGTAATATGCATTTGCACCATGCTTGCGGAAATAATGCTTATCCTGTAATTCCTGCGGGGCAGGTGCTACCTGCGGATGAATCAGCTCGGTTCGATATGCCATCTTGGCAACCTCTTCAAGAACCACCGCATTGTGGATGGCCTCCTTTGCATCCTTGCCCCAGGAAAAAGGACCATGATTCTTGCACAACACTGCAGGAACTGCCATTACATCCTTCTTCATGCGTTTAAATTCCGAAACAATCAGGTGTCCGGTATTTTCTTCGTAAGCAGAGTTAATCTCTTCCTTCGTCAGACATCTCACACAGGGGATTTCTCCGTAGAAATAATCCGCATGAGTCGTACCATAACAGGGAATTGGGTCTATGTCAATACTTTGGACACAAAAAGTTGAACTTTTCTCCCAGCATAACATATGCCGAGAGAATTATTTCTTAGGCTGCTAGAGCCTCATCTTCAACCTGTTGTGGTGTCTTGTAATCAAGAGCACTATGGCGCCTTTTTCGGTTGTAGAATGACTCTATATATTCAAAGAGTGCTGATTTAGCCTCCTCAAATGTGTAATATGTAGTTGTGTATACTTCTTCCTTTTTTAATACAGAATGGAAGGATTCGATGCAGGCATTATCATAGGGGTTACCCTTCCTGCTGAATGAATGTAGCATTCCCTGATCCTGTAAGTATTTCTCGAATTCTTCACTGGTATCAGTATCATTACCTTGTCCCTTGAACACTTCCATATCAGTAAAAAGGACATCCCCTGACCTGTAAAATCTACAGTTCCGGAATGTCCTTTTTTCCATACTTCACTATATTTTTAACACATGATACTGCTTATCCACAATCTATATGATTCCAAAATGTCTAAATGCCTGCATAATCGCATCTTCCTTCTCCGGTGTACACTGTGGCTGTCTCGCATTCTCTGATTTAGCCGGATTGAAGTTCTCACCGACATCTAATCCACACTTCTTCTTAATCTGTGCGATATACAGTGATGAAACCTTCAGTCCTGTCTTTTCAAGTACATATGCCTTTATCTGCTCATAAGTTGCTTTTCCCTTAAATTCAGATAAATCCATATCCTCCAGGGAGAAGTCAACCTTCACTTTTCTGCTGTCGGCCATTCTCCGTTCCACTTCGGTGCGCGCTGAGCAAAGGTCCACCGGACCTTTAGCGCCCTTGGAAAGTAAGACAACCGTCTCCACATGTTTCGTAAACGGAAAAAGATCAAACGGTGTACACTCTTTCATCCGGTATCCATGCTTTGTCAGATACTTCAGATCCCGCACCAGCGTTTCCGGACCACAGGATACATACACGACTTTATTCGGAGCCAGTCGCACTACAGAGGAAAGAAACGCCTCATCGCTTCCCGTACGCGGCGGATCCATAATGACCACATCCGCATGTTCTCCTTTTTCTGCCATCTCTACCATAAATTGTCCGGCATCTTCATTATAAAAAGTAACATTGTGAATATGATTGCGCTTTGCATTGGAGATAGCATCCTTTATCGCATCACGGTTTAACTCCACTCCGATCACATGCTTTGCGCGGCTGCTGGCAATCAACCCGATCGTGCCCGTACCGCAGTACGCATCGATCACAGTTTCTTTTCCCGTCAGTTTGGCACAGGAAATGGCTTTCCGGTAGAGTTTTTCTGTCTGCTGCGGATTTACCTGATAAAATGAAGTCGGTGAAATACGAAATGTGCATCCGCACAGTTCATCCTCAATAAATCCTTTTCCATAAACCGTAATATTGCGCTCCCCGAGCACCATGCTGGTCTTGCGGTCATTGACATTGATCACTACTGTACTGATCTCCGGGAACTTCTTCCGCAGTGCCTTGACAAAATTATTTTTGGATGGAAGGATCGGAGATACCAGTACAAGCACCACCATAATCTGTCCGCTGTGATAGCCCTTTCGCACCAGCACATGACGCAGCAGCCCATATCCGGTATCCTCATCATATGCACGAATCCGGAAAGAACGCATCATATTTTTGATTTCACGGATAATGGCATCTGCCTGTGCATCCTCGATCTGGCACTGCTCTACATCCACGATGTCATGCGAATGTTTCTCATATACGCCTGCCACAATATGTCCGCGTTTATTGCAGGAAAAAGCCGCCTGTACTTTATGCCGATAGTGGTATGGATCGTCCATCCCGATGATTGGATTGATCTTTCCAAACGGTTCCATGAGTTTGCGCATGTAACTCTGCTTTTTGGAAAGCTGCTGACTGTACAAAATTCCCTGATAGTCACATCCTCCGCATCTTTTTGCGTAAATGCAGTGTTCGCCTGTTTTTTGTATCTGGCTTATGTTCGGTTTTCTATCCGTTTCTCTTCCCCTGTTCCTCTCTTTTTTCATCTTCTGTCCCGTTGTTTTTTTCTGTCCTATTTGCATATTTTCCAACTTCCTGTACTTGATTTTTAAAGTTCTTTCTCGTAGCACCACCAGTCCTCGTCAAATAAATCGCTCTCTCCCACTACGTCAAAATGCAGTTTTTCATAAGAACGGAGCGCTTTTTTATTTGTCTTACACACGAGAAAATGTACACTCCTTTTCCCCTGTTTTTTCAATTCTTCCATGCCATGCTGCAGAAGCTGCCGGGCAATTCCCTGATTCTGCATATCGGTGCGTACCCCGAGTCTGGAAAGCTCCGCAGACGGCTGCAGTGTTTCTGACCAGCAGGTGAGTGCTTCCACCTGCGGATCTTCATCCACTGTGATCGTGCCAATGATTTCTCCATCTTCATTTTCCATACAAAAAAGAGCATTTCTTTTCATATCATAATCAAATTCCTGTTCTCCTGGATACCCATTGCCCCATGCGCAGTATGGAGTACCGATCAGCGACTGATACAGCGCAAGAATTTCTTCCTTATCGTCCTGCTTAGCTTTTCGAAACTTCATTTTTCCTCTTTTCATCCTTCGCTTTCGATTTTCTTTCTCAACTATGCCATAATGCTCTCTAAAATGCAAGTATACTGCCCTTTTCATTTTTTACCCAAAACACCCCGGCAGCCGTTTTTATAACGGATACCGGGGTGTCTGTTTTCTATAGCCGGGTGTACTTATACCTGAATACGATCTGCAATCTCATTTCCCATGGCGAACCGTTCTCCATTGGCACCGATGATCAGCCCATTGGATAATTTCTGAATCACCTGTACGCTGCCACCTTCTTCTACATGATGGCGGTGCAGGAATTCTACAACTTCCGGTAATCCGAATAACCACTGAATGGTATAATTTTCACCAACTTTTGCTTTTGATAATGCCTGCATAATGCTCCCTCCTTCTATAGCTCCTCCATTCGGTTACCACTATTATATGGAGTTTATACCCGGTTAGTCAATCGAGAACTTTCTCCTTTTATTATAACCGAAATAAGTCATCACTGATCTGAAAACATGACATGTTATAAATTATGAACCGTTTTACACTTTTCCTTGCATCAACTCATAAGATATGTTATATTATGCGTAGAAAAAGGGAAAGCCAGAGAAGCGGTTTACCCGAATATATTAAGTAACTGTTTTATCAACAGCCGTCATTATTCGCAGTAATGGCGGCTATTTTCGTTTTCCCTTGAAAATCGTGTAGCACAATCCAACAAGGGCGCAAATGAACTAAGAGGATTTGCTTATTTCGAGATATTTTTCTATAAAAGTGTGTCAAAAGGTGTGTCAGTCTTTTATTTCATATCAGAGAATTGTTCCGGAACCCCTATAAATAAGCATTCTTCGGATTATTTCTCATCCACCACCTGAAAAATGAAGAATTTAAGATAATAGCTCTCCGGCACATTCGCAGAATTTGCCCACAAAATCGGATGATCCGGCGCCTGCGTACGGAATTCCACCTGACGCAGCCGTTTGTGTGCCGCCTTTGCAGCTTCCTTCACCGTCTTTGCCAGCAGTTCCTGTGTCATAAAATGGGAACAGGAACAGGTTGCCAGGTATCCGCCGTCTTTTACCAGCTTTAACCCTTTCATATTGATCTCCCGATAACCTTTGATGGCATTCTTCGTGGCCTCACGGGATTTCGTAAATGCCGGCGGGTCGAGAATGACTACATCATACTTTTCTCCGGCTTCTGCCAGTTTCGGAAGCTCGTCCAGTACATTTGCACAGCGAAAATGTACCGTATCTTCCAGATGATTACGCACGGCATTGGCATTTGCCTGCTGCACCGCATATTCCGAAATATCAAGTCCCGTCACATCGGAAGCACCTGCGATTCCTGCATTCAGTGCAAACGTTCCCATATGTGTAAAACAGTCCAAAACTCTCTTTCCTTTACAGATCCGCTGCATTGCCAGCCGGTTATACTTCTGGTCCAGGAAAAAGCCCGTCTTCTGACCATTTACCACATCGACCAGATAGTGCACGCCATTTTCCGTAATCTCCACCTCTGTATCAAATGTTTCCCCAATAAATCCTTTCACCTTCGGAAGTCCTTCTTTCCTGCGCTCATTGGCGTCACTTCTCTCATAGACTCCACGGATAGAAATACCTTCCTCTTTCAGTACCCCTTTTAATAATGAAACGATTGTTTCCTTGAACTGCTCCATACCGAGTGCCAGACATTCCACCACCAGCACATCCTCATACTTGTCAACCACCAGTCCCGGCAAAAAATCCGCTTCCCCGAAAATCACACGACAGGAAGATGTATCCACCGTTGTCTTCCGGTATTCCCAGGCATTCTTTACACGCATACGAAGAAAATTCTCGTTAATCTCCTGATCCACATGACGGGTCAGCATGCGGATACGGATCTTCGAATTCTGATTGATAAATCCCTTTCCCATCGGATATCCGTCAAAATCATGTACCGTCACCACATCTCCATTGGTAAATGTCCCCACAATCGTATCAATCTCATTATCAAAAATCCATGCGCCACCCGCCTTGATCGTGCGGCCTTCTCCCTTTTTTAAAGTAACAATTGTATGATTCTCCATCTTCTTTTCCTTCCTGTAAATATTTTCTTCATAGAGATACCATGTGCGATGTCGAACATTTGAGGACATATACACAATATCTTCTTTTCGCTGTCCCAGCTTCGTTTTCGTTTGGGACATATACACAATATTTCTTCTTTTATGTCCCGGTTTCGTTTTCGTTTGGGACATATGCACAATATTTCTTCTTTTATGTCCCACTTTTATTTTCGTTCGGGACATATACATAATATCTGCACTTCTATATCCCATTTTTAACGCTTTCCGGGACATATCAGTGGAAACTTTTTCTATATATCCCACTCTGACTCTTCTTCGGGACTTTTCAACTTAAAAATCTTCCATATATCCCTGCCCTGTCTATCTTAGAATTTTTTCTCTCAAATATCTTCTATATGCCCTCTCCCTGTCTACCTCAGGACTTTTTCCCTTAAAGTGTACCACAGAATAATTACGTTTTCCAGCACTCCCCATTGTTTTTGAAATCCATAAATGTTATAATGTTGTTAATAAATTAACGAAGTTGTTGTATTTCTGTTCACAACTTCACGCTAAGACATACAAGGAGGTCTTATACGAATGGATTTTTCAGAAGAATACAGACAGAAGCTCGTTTCAGCAGACGAAGCCGTAAAAGTAATCAAATCCGGTGACTGGGTAGACTATGGCTGGTGTACCAACACCGTAGATGCACTGGACAAAGCACTTGCCAAGCGTACCGATGAACTGAAGGATATCAACCTGCGTGGCGGAATCCTCTTAAAACCGCTTGCCGTATTTGAGCGCGAAGACGCCGGCGAGCATTTTACATGGAATTCCTGGCATATGTCCGGAATCGAACGTCATATGATCGCACGTGGCTGTGCATTCTACAGCCCGATCCGTTATTCCGAGCTCCCTCGTTATTACCGTGAGCTGGATTGTCCGGATGATGTGGCAATGTTCCAGGTTGCTCCAATGGACAAGCATGGATACTTCAACTTCGGGCCAAGTGCTTCCCATCTTGGTGCGATGTGTGAGACAGCCAGACATATCATCGTAGAAGTCAACGAAAATATGCCGCGCTGCCTTGGCGGAACAGAAAACGGTATACATATTTCCAAAGTCAATGCAATCGTAGAAGGCTCCAACCCTCCAATCGGAGAACTCGGTGCCGGCGGTCCTGCTACCGAAGTAGACCAGAAAGTTGCACAGCTGATCGTAGACCAGATTCCAAACGGTGCCTGCTTGCAGCTTGGTATCGGTGGTATGCCAAACGCAGTCGGTTCCCTGATCGCACAGTCCGACTTAAAGGATCTTGGTGTTCACACAGAAATGTATGTAGATGCATTCGTAGACATTGCCAAAGCCGGAAAGATTACCGGTGCCTGCAAAAACATTGACCGCTACCGTCAGGTATATGGTTTCGGTGCCGGAACCAAGAAGATGTATGATTATCTGGATGAAAATCCAGAACTGATGAGCGCACCTGTCAGTTACACCAACGATATCCGCTCCATCGCAGCACTGGACAACTTCATCTCCATCAACAACTGTGTAGATATCGACCTGTTCGGACAGATCAGTGCCGAGTCTTCCGGAACCAAACACATCAGTGGTGCCGGCGGACAGCTTGACTTCGTTCTCGGTGCTTATATGTCCAAAGGTGGAAAGAGCTTTATCTGCTGTTCTTCCACATTCACGGATAAGAAAGGTGTTATGCATTCCCGCATCCGCCCGACCCTGGCAGAAGGTTCTATTGTCACAGACACCCGTGCAAATACCCACTATGTCGTTACCGAATATGGCATGGTCAATGTAAAGGGATTATCTACCTGGCAGAAGGCAGAGGCTCTGATTTCCATTGCACATCCGGACTTCCGTGATGATCTGATCAAAGAGGCAGACCAGATGCACATCTGGAGACGTTCCAACCGATAAGAACACCGTTTGTTCACAATTTATTCATATTGCAAAAAAACCTCGTTTTTAACGGGGTTTTTTTATAAATTTTACCTCTTGTCTTTACTATCCTTTTTTAGTAATCTATAGTTCGAGTAAAGGAGAGGTAAAGATGAAGAAATTTTTTAGTATTATCAAAGAAAAACTATTCACCAGAGTTGAAAAACAACATTCCGAAGCTTACCTGCGTCGGATCTCATTTCTGAATAAATATTCCCTGCTGTTCCACATGTTGATATCCTGTGGGATCGTATTTATGGTGGAGGTTCTTTCCCGAAGGAGTTTTCTCTCGGCATGTTCCTTCGTTGGGATGCATACCGGTGCATTTTTTTATAATGCCTTTATTGTATTTGCATCCTTAAGCTTTGTTTATCTGTTCCGCAGACGTGCATTCTGGCGGATCATTATCAGCGGTTTCTGGGTGCTCCTTGGAATCATTAACGGATGCATCCTTTCAAACCGTGTAACACCGTTTGGCTTTACAGACCTTAAATGTATCAATGATCTTTTTGCCATGAACAATACCAACTATTTCACGGCAGAAGAAGCTACCATCGTAGTCATCGGGCTCGGTCTGTTCCTTCTGTTTTGTGTTGCGCTCTTCATTAAAGGACCGCGCTATCAGGGCAAGACCCATAAAATTGTTGTAGTAGGTGCCATTGTATCGGTACTGTTTGTCGGTCTTCCTGTTACAACCTCTGCTGCACAGAATGCCAATGTTGTTGCAAGTTACTTCTCCAACATTGCACAGGGATATGAAAACTACGGTTTTATCTATGGATTCTCTTCGAGTGTGGTAGACCGTGGAATGAGCAAGCCGGATGACTACTCCGAGCAGAAAATTGCTTCGATTGAAAAAAATGTAAATGACACAAAAAAAGAAACAACTGTCACCAAAAAGAATGCACCAAATATTATCTGTATTCTTCTTGAATCATTCTGTGATCCGGATGAGATCAAGTTTCTGAATTATAATCAGGATCCGATTCCTACCTTTCACAATCTCGAGAAGAACTACACGAGTGGTTACCTGACAGTTCCGGTTGTTGGCGCAGGAACCGCAAACACTGAGTTTGAAGTTCTCTCCGGTATGAGTATGCAGTACTTCGGAACCGGCGAGTATCCGTATAAAACAATCCTGAAAAAGACAGACTGCGAGAGCACTGCTGCTGATCTGGCTTCCATCGGATATGGAACCCATGCCGTACATAACAATGGCGGTAACTTTTACAGCCGTGTCAATGCCTTTTCCATGATGGGATTTGATACTTTCACCAGCAAGGAACTGATGAACATTCAGAGTTATACGCCAAACGGAAGCTGGGCTACCGATGATATTCTTGTTCCTGAAACAATCAAAACCTTAGATTCCACTCCGAATCAGCCGGACTTTACCTACACCATTACCGTAGGTACACATGGTGATTATCCAAAGACTCCGGTTATCGCAAGTCCGGTATATACCGTCAGCGGTGTGGATGATGAAGAAAAGAAAAACCAGTGGACTTATTACATCAACCAGTTAAATGAAGTAGATACATTCCTGAATGATCTGATTACAAAGCTCTCCAAGAGAGATGAAGATACCATCGTGGTAGCGTTCGGTGATCATCTTCCAACCATGGGTCTGGAAGACTCCGATATGAAATCCGGTGATATCTACAAGACAAAATATGTCACATGGAATAACATGGGATTAAAGAAGCAGGATGCAGATCTGTATGCATACCAGCTGATGGCAAGCATTACGGATTCCACAGGTATTCATGAGGGAACCATCTTAAATTACCATCAGACCCAGATGAACAACACAGACCACACTGCATATCTGGACGGACTGGATAATCTGCAGTATGACATTCTTTACGGAAACCGTTACTGCTATGATGGCAAAGACAAATACCCTGCAACCGACATTGTAATGGGAATTGACGATGTAACGGTATCTGAGACGTCGGATTCCATCGGCGGATCGGAAGTGTTTGTCTATGGAAACAACTTCACCAAGTGGAGTAAGGTATTTGTAAATGACGAGAAAGTCAATACAACCTTCAGCAATTCCGGTTGTCTGATTATTCCAAAAGACAGTGTCAAAGACGGTGATACCATTAAAGTGTGCCAGATGGGTTCCAACAGTACGATTTTCCGTGAATCCAACACGTACACATACAAAGATCCTGCTGTGGAAGAAACCGTTACGGGAACAGAGTCGGACAGCAATACCGAATCTACAGTTTCAGAAAACCAGAAATCGAGTAGGAGGCGGTGACTAACCGC
>ENA-OPXG01001490-OPXG01001490.1-human-gut-metagenome-genome-assembly--contig:-NODE-1490-length-10571-cov-1.527006_pt1 | contig 10571 bp, 12 predicted proteins | sample MGYA00241519_ERZ502030 | MGnify/ENA primary metagenome ERZ502030 (study PRJEB25962, sample SAMEA2041937) | human gut metagenome | biome: human gut; feature: human-associated habitat; material: faeces...
CACGGAAAACGAAAGTTTCCAGCAGGAAACAAGGCTTATCGAGAACGAGTATTCCGTAAACCTGCCGACCCGGTTCTATTATAACAAGAAGTGGAACAACGGCTGGATAAATGTCGTAAACCCGTTCCGTGCCAGTCTTGTATTGGGTACGCCGGGCAGCGGCAAGTCATACGCTGTAGTAAACAGCTACATAAAACAGCAAATCGAGAAAGGTTTTGCACTCTATTGTTATGATTACAAGTTTCCCGACCTTTCGGAAATTGCTTACAATCATTTACTTAATCACTTGGAGGGTTACAAGGTAAAGCCGAAGTTTTACATTATCAATTTTGACGACCCCCGCAAGAGCCACCGATGCAACCCGATAAACGCCAGCTTCATGTCGGACATTGCGGATGCCTACGAAGCCAGCTACACGATTATGCTCAACCTAAACCGCAGCTGGATAAGCAAGCAGGGCGATTTCTTCGTGGAAAGTCCGATTATCCTTTTGGCGGCTATAATTTGGTACTTGCGCATTTATCAGGGCGGTAGATATTGTACGTTCCCTCATGCCATAGAACTGTTGAACAAGAAATACGCCGATGTTTTCACGATTTTACGCAGCTATCCCGAACTGGAAAATTACCTTTCACCGTTCGTGGATGCTTGGGAATCTGATGACCAAGAGCAGTTGCAAGGGCAGATTGCCAGTGCGAAAATCCCGCTTTCAAGGATGATTTCACCCGCCCTTTACTGGGTAATGACGGGCGATGATTTCTCGCTGGATATTAACAATCCGAAAGAGCCTAAAATTTTGGTTGTCGGCAACAATCCCGACCGTCAGAACATCTATTCGGCGGCACTGGGATTATATAACAGCAGAATAGTGAAACTGATAAACAAGAAAGGTCAGCTTAAAAGTTCGGTGATAATAGATGAATTGCCGACCATATACTTTCGTGGGCTTGATAATCTGATTGCGACCGCCCGAAGCAACAAGGTGGCTGTTCTGCTGGGCTTTCAGGATTACAGCCAGCTTACCCGTGATTACGGGGACAAGGAGAGCAAAGTAATCCAAAATACTGTGGGTAACGTGTTCAGCGGTCAGGTAGTCGGTGAAACGGCGAAAATCCTGTCGGAGCGTTTCGGAAAGGTGTTGCAGAAACGGCAGAGCATGACAATCAACCAGCGGGAGAAGTCCACCTCGATAAGCACCCAAATGGACAGCCTGATACCCGCCAGTAAAATATCCAACCTCACGCAAGGCATGTTCGTGGGGGCGGTAGCGGACAACTTCGATGAACGGATAGAGCAGAAGATTTTCCACTGTGAAATCGTGGTGGACAATGAAAAGGTGAAGCGGGAAACCGCCCGCTATGTGAAGTTGCCGCAGATAATCGATTTCACCGACAAGGACGGTAACGACCGGATGCAGGAGGAAATTCAAGCCAACTATGACCGCATCCGTCAGGAAGTCCGGCAGATTGTCGAGGACGAGATAACCCGGATTAAGAACGACCCGGAACTGTGCCATTTGATAAGGGAGGAAAAAGAATAACCGATATTCTTTCCTGACACACAAGATTTTTACTAATTTTGCAAACAAAGAAATGATTATGAATGAAAACCAAAATATAGAATGGAAAGAAAGTTGGCGTGACGAGTATCTGAAATGGATATGCGGCTTTGCCAACGCCATAGGCGGCAAGATATATATAGGTATGAATGACAATGGAAATGTAGTCGGCGTTGCCGATGCTGATAAGCTGTTGGAGGACATACCGAACAAAGTGCGTGACGTGCTGGGTATCATCGTGGACGTGAACCTGCTGGAAGAAAACGGTCTGAAATATATTGAGATTGACGTGCCGCCTTATTCAAATCCAATCAATTATAAAGGTCAGTACCATTATCGCAGTGGCAGCACGAAACAGGAGTTGAAAGGTGCGGCGTTGAACCGCTTTATCCTGCAACGTACTGGTAGGCATTGGGATGAATTTCCCATAGAAAGAGCCAGCGTGGAGGAATTGTCGGCAAGCGCATTGAACCGTTTCCGTAAGGAAGCGGCAAGAAGCGGGCGTGTGGACGAGGATGTTCTAAATGATAAGACCGAACACTTGCTGCACGATTTACGCCTGATAGACGATGATACCCACCACCTGACCCGTGCCGCCTTGTTGTTGTTCCACCCCGACCCGGAACGCTTTGTAACGGGGGCATATATCAAAATAGGGTTCTTCCGTGACGATAAAGGCAACTTGGAGTTTCAGGACGAGGTTCACGGCTCTTTAATGGAACAGGTGGATAAGGCTATGGATTTGATAAAGACCAAATACCTGATTTACCGTATTTCATACGAGGGTATTTCCCGGCGTGAAACACCGCAGTTCCCTGTGGAAGCTATCAGGGAGTCACTGATGAATTGTGTGGCACATAAAGACTATGCCAGTGCCGTACCCATTCAGATTAGCGTGTTCCCCGACCATATCACTTTTTGGAACGCCGGACAGTTGCCTGAAAACTGGACAACCGAGAAACTTTTGAAAGCCACCCGTCCTCTCCTTATAATCCGTTAATCGCCAATGCCTTTTTCAGAAGTGGGGACATTGAAAGCTGGGGACGTGGTTACAAGCGCATCTTGGAAGCGGTCAGCGCATACAAGCTGTTGCCACCCAAACTTGAAATGTTAAGCGGTCTGATGATTACCTATTATACCGATGTGCGTTCGCAGCTATTGGCGCAGCGAGTGGATGAAAGGTATATTTCAGTTATCGAATATGCAGCGAAGAACGGACGTGTCACGAACTCGGACGTACAGAATATTTTGGGAGTAAGCAAGCCGACAGCATCCCGCATACTCCAGCAAATGAACGACTGGCTGGAAATGCAGGGAAAAGTGGGTAAAGGAACTTATTATACTCCCAAATGGCTCACCAATGTATCACAGATATAACATCTTTTCCTGTAAAATATTGATTATAAGCCAAAAGCGTGGTAATTAAATGGCTCGCAAATGGCTCACTAAAGAGAGTGATTAACTTCGCTCTCTTTTTTATTACCCGTTTCCAATTCTGCAATCATTAGCCGCAGCAGTTCTTCCTATCCGGACAAATCGGGACAGTGTAGGACAAATTCGGACAGCCCTTTCCGTCCGTCCAAATATAGCATATTTAGTCGCTACCTTTGGGTGGGACTATTCCCGTAACCACTAAAATTCCAATTATTTATGGCAAACAGAATGACCCAGCCCGCAGAGGGGCAGGAAAAAGACGTGCTGCTGGTCTTGGATAAACAGCAGGGAAAGGTAAGTGCCGTTAAGGGCATCGACAAGGAGGCTTTCTTTACTAGTTACAATTCTACCTATCCCGACACGAATTTTGGCGTTTCCTGCATTTACGGCAATAACCCTATCCACATCAAACATTTTCTTAATGCTCTTAACGGTGCTACGCCGCGAACAATCCGTGGTATTTTTATCAATTTTTGACAAAATCGCTAATCGGTAATATCTGTCATCTAAATCGCTTGACGTAAGATAGCTATCAATCATGCGCCTAAACGGAGCTTGGCCAAAGCTATTATCGCCATGGTCAGGAAATCCGAAAAAATCCATAGCTACAACATTTTCAACACGCCGTGAAATATCTGCCACCTCGCCGCATATATCAAGCTGCTTGCCGACGGCGGTTTCAGGCCATATCTGTGTGCGTATCTGTTCTCGCACAGTGCTTATTGTATCAAGCTCATCGCCTATTACATCAAGGAATGCCTTTATATTAGGTTTGTCCCTAAATTGGCTGAGCAGATGATTATACATATTTTCACTTGCCGTCATAACCTACAACTCCAATGCAACAGTGATATTAGCGGCAGTAACGGTAGCTATCTCCATGCGGTCAATAGCTATGTTTTCCTGCTTGTACATACTGCCGTCTTTAGATACACTCAACTCTACATAGCTTATGCCATCAACGCCGTTATATATCGGACCGATGAGCCGTTGATAAATAACGTCATTACCCATAGATAGCTTGCCAATCTGCGCAACTATAATATCTTTTATTTTGTCGATAGCGTCACCGGGCAATACTTCTTCATCGTATTCTTTGATGATAGCTTTGACGTAAATCGGTACTTCATGCGGACGGCTGAAATAAATCTTTTCCATAGCTCCCTCGCTATCCTCAATGTAAACCAAAATATCGCCGTTACTGTCTATACCTAGCGGAGCAACATCAAGCAAAGTACGTGCGATTTTTTCATCGTCACCGCCAAAGACAATAGCGTGATAGCTATGCGGCTTCATTCCGTCAACTTCTTCGTCAGTACGATTTTCATAGATAGTGACGCTAGTAACATCTTGCAGCTCCAATAACGCCGCTTTGATACTTTCCACCATGCCAACGCTATTGCGGAATACAGCCGAAGCATAACGCTGCCTTACTTCGTCAACAGTTTCATAATCACGGCCAACATAAGCAGCACTTTCATTGCTTACGCTGTGCCAGCCGTCATAGTTGGTATTGATAGTCGTAACACTATTAAGCAACGGCTCAATATCTCCATATTCTTCGCAATCAAACCTTATAGGCGTACCCACCTGCGTAACAGTAAATGCTTCATTTGGCACGACTATACCACCATATCGCCTGTCAGTGCGTTCAAAGACAAGTAGTCCGGCACTTACTATTCCTTGCCAATTTTCAACGCTTTGAGAGGCTAACTTGACGGCAATGCCAAGTGCTGTATCGCTGCTGGTAGCAGTATATTTGATGACTGTATCACTATCAAACTGTATGCTGTAAACTTTCCCGGCAGCAGGAGCGGCAACATCAAATGTAACGTGTACACAGTCATTAAGCGTAATAGTGCTTTCTTCGATAATGTCCCATTTGTAACCGTCTTTTCCTTTTATCTGACAGTTTGCTGGCAGCGTCATTCCGCTTCGACCGTAGCAAACTGCATAGAGATATGTTTTTTCGGCTTGTTTGCGCTGGACATTGGTATAAGCGAGCGTGTTATCAATGCTGCCCTCGCTTGCACTGATAGGGCTTCGGTCATAATAATCCTGCTCCGCAAGCTGCCACTGCGTATCTATTTCAGACGCAAAAACACCAACCAGTACGCCTATCATGCTATTAGCAGAACGGCTTATAGAGCCGCCCAGCTTTTCTTCTAGCTGCAAAAAAATATCTTCCTGTATCTCCGGCAGCCGCTTGCGGACAAACCCTTGTGTAGTAACGCCGTATTCAGTTTGCGCCATAGCCAAGCTTCTCCTTTCTTGTAACCAAGCCATAATCGGTCTCGGCTTCATAATATAGCGTCAATTCCCTTGCAGCATCGTCAAATTCTAAATCAATATCAACAACACTGCTAACATCTTCAACGCTCAATATCTGCTCCCTAAATATTTCCCTGATAAGCGTAAAATTAGGATTTTTAAGCAGAACATACTCAAGATACGGTACACCATGCGTAATGTCCAAAAACCATTCGCCCATAAATGTCAGGAGCTGGATTTTTATCTGCTGAGCCACACGTTCGGCATTATCGATGAATATTACATCATTGTCAGCAAATATTAAGTCGTGCTTTTTTGCGTCCAATGCCAAATCAAGCATTTTCATCACCTTCTTTGTTTAATGAGGTGCGCTAGTACTACCACCATGCGGGCAAGAATGCGTATGTCCATGCAAGCTGGTCCCACTGGCAGTAACATCCCCGTCGCAGGTTATATTGCCGCTCATGCGCGATGTCCCGCTGCAAGTATAGTTGCCCTGTACATTTACATTACCTTTAATATTTACATTGCCGATAATGTTAACCGTATTAGACGGTGTAACGCTCACCAAAGTACCACCATTGATAAGCTCAACATTTTCAGCAGAAATATTCTGTGCCGGACGCATACCGACAAAACAAAACGCATCAGTTAAATCATACTGACGCGGGTCGTGGTTATCTATGCTGCCTTTACCAATCCATTCATCAATAGACCGCTCCGAAAAAACGATAAGGCAACCATCTCCAGCTTTGACAGGGTAAGTTATCTGTGCGTTACCGGCATGGGGCATAAAAACAGGAACGCCGCTGATTACAGGATAATCAAATATCCTGCCGTCTGCGGCGTGAAATTGCAGCGTTGCTTTAACGCTGGCTAGGCACGTACCAGCATCAAAAGAAAGAATTTCTCCTGGCATACAGGTATGAATACCCTCAATTTTCCTTGAGATAAGGCTTTCAAGTCCCTCTAATGTATCTGCCATATTGTCTAAACTCATTCCGCACCGCCCTCCTCTGCTTTAACCTCGTATACTTCCATTTCGGTATACCAATTCTGCCCACTATAACTTCCGCTATGTTTCAAGCTTTCAATTTTAAACCAGCCTGTGATTACCTTGCTTTCAACATAAATTAAATCGCCGGGATTTAAAGTTGGCTGCAATAAACAGGTGACGCGCCAGCCAGCTTTTTTATCGCGTTTCTTCTTTTTGGGCTTGCTTTGGGATTGCTTTTTATCTGTCCGCTTCGGGCTTTTCAGGATTTTCTCTACTGCACCAATCAGCCCGCTTTCAGGTGTGAGCTTTATAGCTTCAATATTTGTACTGCCGCCAACTTTAATAACTTGTATAGCATTATTCTGTATGCTCCATTGCAAATCAGAGCCATCGCAAGCTTTAGTAAGGCAGTCACGTCCTGCACCCAAAAAACTAAAACCGTTGGCAAAGCCGGTGAATGCGCAATCCTCTGCGTAATTGACCATAAGCCCCATATCTGCTGCTACATCGTCAATAACCTTTTTACGGCTTACAGCATCAGCGTATGATAAAGATACAATACTGTCGCGGATAGCTACCTGTCCGTCATAAAGCTTCAACTCCGTCACCCTATCGCTACCGTTTAAATACGAATAGCAGTCAGTTACCCAGCCGATAAATATCCGCTTTGCGCCTGTATCCTCACTGTACCCAACTTCAAGAATACAAATAGTGTCGCTCTTTTCAAGCTTGGCGGCAGTGGCAGAAGATAAATTGTAGATTTTTAGGCTGCAAGCATTACAGTTCTTGCTTAGGCTTTTCGATATATCAAATTCTATCTCCAGCCCCTGCTTTTTTGCTTTGCCTTCAATAACGATACCGTCAGCACCCTGCACACCTAACGTGATTTTATATACTCTGTCAAATTGCGCCATGCCTATACCTCACTCATTGTAAAACTCTTTAGCCGTGGTATATATCAATGTAGCAGAGCCGTCAGCAAAGCTATCACGAGTAATGCTTGCCTTATCGGTCAATACAATCAATTCCCCTCGCGGCGTGTTTTTCACATGATGGTTCATGAGCAGCGGGAAATTCGGTACAACTCGCACATTGGCAACAATGACATTGTTATTAGCGTCCCATAAATGCAAACTCCAGAACTGCCCTTCTTTGTTCCAAATCATACGGATTTTATATTTAACATCATCAAGAGGAACGCTAAATACAATATCGTTTGCGTCATTAAAGCTAATTTTCTGCATACTATCCCCCAAACAATCCTAGCCCGTTCTTTATACTGTCAACGCCAGCAGCAGCCCAGCTTTTTGAAGATGTATTACTACTATCTGTGCCACTATCTGTGCCACTATCGGAGCTACCAGTAACGTCAGATGTACTAGCCGCACCTCCGTCAGCAGCAGTTTCTCCTACATTTTCTTTTTGTGATGCAGTTACAATATTTTCAGGGATTTTAGTAGTTTGCACAGTAACCTTTGTTATTTGCACAAACGATAAATCAGCGTAGATAATAGTTTTACTATCATCGGGTTTGCTGACATGGCATGAAGTCATTACCATATTGTCGTATTTCTTTTCAGGACGGACAATGCTGACAGGCATTTTGGCATCCCTGATAGCTTCCAACGCTTTTAAACCGTCAGCAAATTTTTTCTTACCTCTACCGTTTTTGTAAAACCATGTGACAGGGTGTGAGGAAATACCCAAAGTCATAGATAGCTGCAAGGGCTTGTTTACAATAGTATCATGTATTTCAAAGCCGCTTTCTACCGGATGCCCTGTCACATCTTGGTCAAACTGGTACTCAAAGCTTTTGACTATATCGACTTTGAGCGAGCCTATGCTTGTAGGGTCTTGCGTAAAATATCCTAAAATATCTGCTAACACAAAAATCCCTCCTAATATGCAAAAGCAGGATTGCTATTGTCGATATAATTTTGCAGCCCGCCATTGGTACGCTCAATGCCATTTGCAACGCCTAAGCCTATATCTTCGGGACTTGCGTTACTGCCAGCATTTACAGTGATGTAATTAGTCTGATTGCCGGAATTAGATATATTGTTGCTGGCATTGCCACGAGCTGTGACTAAACCGCCATATGCCTCACGCTGGGCTGGCGTAAGCTCTACGTTTTCAGTGCGAGCTTTATTAACAAATCCTTCCAGCAACGGGTTATCACCAAATTTTTCTTTTAGCCAATCTCCGGCGGCAGACATTGCCCCCGGCAGTAAGTTAATCAAATCTTTTACCCAGCCAATAGCAGCTTTAATCATATCGATTACGCGCATATTCAAAAATTCACTGATGGCATTAGTTACTGTATTCCACTTATCTTGCAGCCCTTGTACAAAATCTTTCCATGTGCCTAGGTGACGGCCGATAATGCTATCGCCACCATTTATCCATGTATAAAAATCTTGTACGGCAAGAACAACAAAAGCAATAGCGGCAGCTATCAGCAAAAATTTACCCATGGCAATCATTGATAACACTGCACTCTTTGCACTAGCAGATTGAAATAAAACCTGCGCTCCGTTTGCAGCTAAATAAGCATTACGGATAGCTTTGATATTACCAATCAACATTTCCATGCCGCGAGAAATCGCAGACCATTTCGATACAACAAAAAAAGCCGCTGCGTAAACTGCAACAGCTTTCATACCGCCTACGAAATTATCCATATCAATATTTTCAATGTAGTCAGCTACTTTGGCAATTCCTTTAGCTAGAGTATTGACCACGCCTGTGCTATCCTCAAATTTCTTAAAAAATTTGCCGATAGCATTTCCCATTTTTGTAGATGCCTGCCCTACCGTCCACGGCATTTTACCTAATTCCATTTTCAAGCGTTCGGATTGGCTACGAACAGCGTTAAATACATCAACCGCAGTCAATTTGCCCTCTTTGCCCATTTCGCGCAAATGACCAATACTCGTACCCATACCCTCGGCTATTGTTTTTGCTAAACGAGGGGCTTGCTCCATGATAGAATTAAGCTCATCGCCGCGCAGAGTGCCGGAGCCTAGAGCTTGACCTAACTGTACTAATGCTGCTTGCTGTGAAGAAGCAGAGCCACCGCCTAATAACATTGCATTAGATACATCTTCGGTGAACAGCAGTATATCTTTAGTGCTTTTCTTTAACTCTTCTGCATTTCGCGCAACAGACGTATAAAGTTCTGCCGTTGATTGATATTGCTGCCGGGTGCGACTAGCGATATTGTAGATTTCTTCCTGTACAGCCTTTGACTCTTGTTGGCTTTTGGTTACGTTGTTTACTTGTCCTTCAACAACTTTCCATTCGTCGATAGTGCCAATAATACTTCCTAACGTCAAAGATGCTCCGGCAAAAGCGAGTAATCCATTAAATTTACCGGCAAGGCTATCAAGCTTATTTCCGGCAGTACTTGCAGAATCGCCTATTTTTGCAATATTTTTACTAGCTTTGCTTCCAGCTTTATTGGCATCAGCTTCAACATCGTTCAGCCCACTTTTTACGCTGGCAATCTTTTTTTCTACATTATCGACAGTGCTTTCCTCTAATTTAAAGCCTACCTTAATCAACAGGCTTCTTATATCCATCGCCGTTCATCTCCTCTTTGCTTTTTAGGATGGTTAATGTAATACTGTTCCATGTCATGCCGCATATCCAGCAACGCGCATATCTTGCATAAATCCGGCAAAGTAACCACTCCTGATTTGACTTCGCTTAGCGTCACAATTCTTTCCAAAATCGGCCGCCAAATAATAGCCTCCTTCATCAGCAAAGGGTCAAGGCTTCCCGGTACGTCTATTTCTTCTCCGACTTCCCTAGCAGTCCAGAGAGGTCGGGAATTAAAGCGAAAAAATCACTGTAATTTACCTCGATAATAAAATACAGCAGTTTCAGCATATCGGTCAGCTTTGCGGAAAACAGATTGTTGGCAAGGGCTTCGGTTAATTTTACTGCTTCATCTTCGCCTTTTTGCATTACCGATACATATTCCGCATCAATCATACGGTTAGCGAATTTCACAAGCACATTGCCGGTCAAGTTTTTGCCAAAGCCAGCTATAATAACGCCTACATTTATTTTAGCGTCAAGTACGCTCTCGCTTTCCTTGTCTACTGCGCTGGTTGAATCTTTCATTGCGGTTGTTACAACCGCCTGAATATCTCCCAACAGCTCCAAAGCCTGAAACGGCGGGAACGGACACACATAAAACACATTATCGCCTATCTTTTTATTTTTGGTTTCAAATTTAGCTAACATCGCTCAATCTCCTCGTATAATAAGTTTGTAGGCAAGAGAAAACAGCTTACAAACTTATTC
>ENA-OPXG01001494-OPXG01001494.1-human-gut-metagenome-genome-assembly--contig:-NODE-1494-length-10560-cov-1.674155_pt1 | contig 10560 bp, 11 predicted proteins | sample MGYA00241519_ERZ502030 | MGnify/ENA primary metagenome ERZ502030 (study PRJEB25962, sample SAMEA2041937) | human gut metagenome | biome: human gut; feature: human-associated habitat; material: faeces...
CCGTCTGTTACGCCGCGTTTGCGTCAAACGTCTGGGTGGCAGCAGCACTAGAGGGAATGCGAGTCGGCGTGGCGGCTGTGATTCTGGATGTTTCCTGTGGGCTGGGAGTGAATGTTCTGAAAGAAAAAATAACATAGAAGAAATGTGCAATCTATTTTTGACAGAAAATGCTTATTTTGCAGGTTATAATAATATTCATTATGATAACCCTATCATAAATTATTGCATTGAATTTTTCTCTAATTCTAAGTACACGTATAGTAAAATATGTAAATCTATATTTAATCTATCAAATATTATTACACAAGATAAAGATGATATTGATAGTTGGAAACGTTGGAAATATGCTAAAAACTTTCTAACATTAGATTTACTTACTATGTTATATAGTAAAGCGTTACGAGTTTCTTTAAAAGAAATGCAAGTAACAATGATGTATAAAAATGTTCAAGAATTTAACTGTGATTGGCAATCTCCATTAGCGTTACAAGAAATAGATGATATGATCAATTATAATATAAATGATGTATTATCTACTTATGAATTACTTAAACGATGTGAAAAAGATATTCAATTACGAATAAATATTGAAGATAATTATCATATAAACTGTCTTTCAAAAGATGGAGTAGGTATCGGCGTAGATATACTTCAAAAAGAATATATATCTAAAACAGGAATTGATAAAAAACAATTAGAAGAATTACGTAGTCCAATGGATTTTATACCATTAAAAGATGTAATACTTCCTAATATCAAATTCAAAAATACAGTACTTCAAAATTTATTAACCGAAATGAAAAATTTAACTGTTTCACCAGGTAGAAACGGTTGGAATAAAAAATTTTTATTAAATAATTTAGAAATATCTATTGGAGTTGGTGGTATACATAGTATAAACCAACCTGAAATAATAATTCCAAAAGAAGACGAATTACTATTAGACAGTGACGCAAACTCACTATATCCAAGTTTAATTATTCAATATGGTTTTGTTCCACCACATTTAAAAAAAGAAGTATTTTTAGATATATATACTAAAGTATATACAGAAAGGATAGCTGCTAAAAAAGCTAAACGAAAACTAGAAGCAGATACTAAAAAATTAACTTTAAACTCTGTTACAGGTAACTATCAAAATGAATATAGTTGGTTATACTCTCCATTCGCAGTTTTACAAATTAGAATGAATGGTCAATTACTACTTTTAATGCTCTGTGAGAGACTTCTAGAGTTAGGAGCTACTATTTACCAAATAAATACAGATGGTGTTTTGTATAGCCTTAAAAAGGCTAAATACAACGAATTACAACAAGTTATTAAAGACTTTGAAAAAATAAGTAAATTAACATTTGAAACTGAAGAATTTGAATGTTTTTATCAATTAGCTGTAAATGATTATTTTGGTAAACAAAAAGATGGTATAAAAGAAAAAGGAACGTTTTTAACTAAAACTGTATTAGGAAAAGGATTAACTCCAACGATTATACCATTAGCTGTAGAAAAATTCTTTCTTGAAGGAATTAAACCACAAGACTTTATTCCAACTATTAAAGATATTACTAAATTTTTAATATCTGAAAAAACAGGTAAACAATGGACAGTTGAATATAATGGTATAAAACAACAAAGAACAAATAGATTTTATGCATCAACAAATGGATATTTTTTATATAAATGGAAGATGGAAAATGGAGTAAAAAAATATCAAAATATGTTAACAGCATCTGGTATTACTCTACTAAATAATTTTGATGATTTAAAAAATGATCCTAAAATAAATTATAATTATTATATAACAGAAGCTAATAAAATAATAGCAACCCTAAAAACAAAACAACTAAGTCTGTTTTAACAGATTTTATCATATTGTATCAAAAGACTAGTTTATAAAATACTATATTATGATACTAGAATTAGATACAACATTATTAGATATTTTTGGAGAAATATCAATTAATCAGTTAGTATTTTTAACTCTTGTGTTGAATGATAATCAAAGTAATAATCAAGACGTTCACAAGTTTCTCAGCCGAATAAGTGAAAACGACATACAAGAGTTAATCGACAATGACCTTATCTCCTTTACTACTTCAGGAGATAATAAAATTTATAGTCCTACAGAAAAACTATTGTCAAGTACAAAACAAGATAAGACATGGTTTGATGAGTTCTATGAAGTATTTCCAGTGTATGTTTTAAGACCAGATGGTACTAAAGGTTTTTTACGATCTAATATAAATAAGTGTCGTAAAGAATATAATCGTATCGTAGGTAAATCTAGAGCAATGCATGAACACCTTCTTCAATGTCTTCAATATGAAATTGAAAACAAAATGATAACTGGTAAAATAGGTTATATGAAGACTATGTGGAAATGGCTCACTCAACATGAGTGGGAGGTTATTGAAGAGCAAATGAGTTATGAATCTGAAACGCCTGTAAGTTATGGAGAATACGGAACAGAATGCCGTTAAAATACTACCTTTTGAGTCAATATCTCAGGTAGCAAATAAATCCATAAACTACATTAAAGCTAGAAAAAATCATAGTATAGTATCCTTAAAAACTAGATGGGATAAATTCAATAAAGCTACTGGCGGAATTGAACCAAATATGATATTTACTATAGCTGGTATATCAGGTAGTGGTAAGAGCTCAGTTGCAAATATGTTAGTAATGGATTTGATTGATCTTAATCCTAATCAGGATATCGTAGTATTATACTTTAGTTTAGAAATGGTAGACTACAGAAATGTTGGTCGTGTAATAAGTAATAAAACTAAGAAAACTGTATCTGAATTGTATAGTTCAGTAGAAACACTTAGTGATGAAGACTTGTTAAGAGCTGAATCGGCAGCTGAAACCATTAAGAAATACAATATATACTTTGTTGATAAAGTGTGTAATGTAGAAGAAATAGGTAATACTATAGATTACTTTCATAATACTGTAGCTAACGGTCGTTGGCTAATAGTAGTATTAGACCACGTTCTTCTAGTAAATGGAGAAGGTGGAGAAAGAAGTACAATAGTCGATTTACAGAAAATGTTTATACAGAAGAAAAAACTTTCTAACACTAGTATAATACAGCTTTCACAGATGAATCGTAATATTGAAAGTCCTGATAGAATTAATAATCCAAGTACTCACTTCCCAATGAGAAGTGATTTATCAGCATCTGACGCAATATTTCAAGCTAGTGATTTTGTTATTGCTGTTCATAGACCAGAGATACTTAATCTAGCTATATATGGAGTACGTCGTCTACCTGTAAAAAATAAGGTTTATATGCATTTCTTAAAAGTAAGAGATGGTGAACCATGTATATTAGAATTTGAAAACGAACTTCAATATGGCAATCTAATTGAAACAAATACTGCAAGTGCTGAAGAACAAAAAGTAGTATTTAAACAAATTAAAAAAGGCTGATTATGAAAGGTTTTACAATTAAACTTCCGAAACAAAATATTGACCCTCAGGGTTCTTTGAAAAATCGTATATTAAACGAAGTTAAAAACCGCTTACCGTTTGCTAAATGGTATGGAATTCACACTCCGGAAGATCCGGAATACAGTATATCATATGCAGGTCCTGAAGACTTGCTATGTTTTGGATGCAACCGAAATGCACATTTCTCTACATTCAATAAAAAATATTATCGACCGACATGTTCATATGATAATTCACTTACATGTCCGTTCGCAAATCGAGCATTTAAGTTGCGTCAATATGATGCTATTTCAGAATTTGATTTAGCATTAAAACGATTAGCAGAATATGCTAAGATCATGGAAGACTATGAAGAAGATCATGGTTACGATTTTACTTACATGGGTCAACCTGTACGTATTTACCAGAAGTTTATTCAAATTGGTTATACAATCATTCCTATTGATAATCCTAGTCTGTTTTTGAATAACTATCGTAAAGCAGATAAAAATAATATAGTAAATGTTATTATTAATATTAGTAACAGTACTACTGTTAACAATATTCTCAACAATGAATAACGAATAACTTTACATTGTGTAAAATTTCAGTTTTTGTCAGATAATTTCAGAATCTCACAGGTAAAGCATTAACCTATTTTAATATGTTAATACTACCAAAAGAGAAAAACAAACCAAAGGTTAATAATCCAAGATTTTTAATCCTATTTGGTAAACCAAAATCAGGTAAAACTACATTATTATCTAAGCTTGATAATTGTCTTATAATTGACTTAGAGGGAGGTTCAGAATTTCTAGAAGCTCTCTCTATTCAAGCTCGTACTATTGAAGATTTAGGTAATATATCTAGAGCAATCAGTGAAGAAATCGCTACAACAGGAAAGAAACCTTATAAATATATTGCTATAGATAATGCTACTAGACTCGAAGAAATATGTTTAGGATATGCTAAAGTTCTGTATTGTCAGACACCAATGGGCAAATCTTATAAGGGAGATGATGTTCGTACATTACCAAATGGTAGCGGATATCTCTACTTAAGAGAAGCAGTTAAAAAAGTAATAAACATGTTTAAAAATCTTTGTGATAATTTTATTCTTATAGGTCATACTAAAGATAAGATGATTAATAAAGATGGTGAAGAGCTTATAGAAATGGCTATAGATTTAGTTGGAAGACTAGGTGATATAGTATGTGGTGAAGCAGATGCTGTTGGTTATGTCTATCGTAAAAAGAATGAAACTATTATATCTTTTGAAGGTGGAGATAACTCAGTAAGAGAAGCCAGAGCTCCTCACTTACGAGGTAAGAAGATAGTTATCGCAGAAAGCGATGAAAATAATGTTATTAATGTTCACTGGGATAAGATTTATTTAGACGAGTGTGCAGCCTGATTTAAAAACTTAAAAATATTGAAATTATGACATATAGTAAAGAACGTGCAGCAAGTATTAGCAAAAGTGATATTAAGTATATTCCCACTGGTATTATTGAAAATGTAGTATTGAAGAGTGTAAAAACAGAAGTTTCTCCGAATGGTAATCAATTCTTAGAAATTGTTTTTGAGAAAGACGGAGCAACATTAACTCATACGGAGTGGAAACCTACACTCGGTGGGTTTGTAACTACAGAAGAACAACTCCAAACAAAAATGGATAAACAGTATTCTCGTATGTTGCAGATACTTAACTGTTACTATAAGGATGAAGAACTTGATTTTAATGGTGAAAGCTTTGAACAGTTTGCTCAGTGGATTACTGATATGCTGAACAAAGTAGATAAGAGTAAAAAACTTAGAGCTAAAATAGTATATAATGATAAAGGATATACTACTTTGCCTAATTATGCTAAGTATACTTTTATTGAACCTATGGAATTACCAGAAGGTAAAACATCTTCTATTGCTATGCTAAATATTGACCAATTTACAAAGTTTGTTGTAGCAGATAAAGAAGTAAAAAACGATAACCCGTTTAGTGCAACTTCATCTACTACTAGTACACAAGCTTTTACAGATAAAACAGATGATCTGCCATTTTAATATGAAGTAGATCATTATTAATAAATAAGGGTAGTGTGAAAGCTACCCTTATTCTTTTTTAATCATTAAAATAAATCATCATGGTAGAAATAGAACATATTCAAGATATAGAAAAAGATCAACCTGCAAAGTCTAGTGCAAAAGAACAGAAGTTAAAAAATCTTAAAGATTTAACTACAGAAACTCAAGATACTGATGCATCTGAAGCTACAGAGCATGATGAGCAGATTGAAAATCAAGAAGACAATATACGTAAAGATAGCACCTTAGTTAATCATAATACAGATGTCCATGATTTAAAGCCTGGAAATAGATTTTATGGTAGTATAAAATATAATAATCCTAAAGGAAAACAACAAGTACAACAAGGTATTTTCTTAGTATTAACTTCAGAGGTAAAAGGAAAGAGAGGGCAATCTCGAGAATATACTATTACAAATTGTACTGGACGAGAGTACAAAGTGTGTAGTGGAGCTATTAAAATAGCTAATATAACAGATCTCAAAAAAAAGAAACAAATAGAGAAAAAATCACTAGAACAATTTGGAAGCAAAACAGAAATCAAAGAATTGCTTAACAAATTAGAAGAAGAATTTAAAAAGAAAGAGGAAAAAGAAAAGGAAAAAGAAGAATTAAAGAAAATTCAATTCTCATTTAGTTCACTAGAACCAGAAGACAAGCTTAAAAGTTTAATTAAAGCAGGTATGAATAACATCTGGATGGTTGGTCCAGCTGGTTGTGGTAAATCAACTATAGCTCGTAATACAGCTAAAGAACTAGATATTCCTTACTTATGTATTTCTTGTGGTATTGGTACTTCTGCAACAGAATTTACAGGATATAAATATCCTACTCGTGAAGCAACTAAGTTTGCTGAATTCTATGCTAAGAAGTCAATAATCCTTATAGATGAGATGACTGCGCTCGATCCATCTGTAGCACAGGTTATTAATGCAGCATTAGCAAACGGTGAAATAGAAACTACTACAGGTACTGTCTTACGACATCCTGAATGTATTATTATTGCTACATCAAATACTTTTGGTAATGGAGCAGATCGTCAATATGTTGCTAATAACCAACTAGATGCTTCAACAATTGACCGTTTTACTGGAGCAATAATTAAAGTAAATTACTCTGTTAAATATGAGTCACAATTTGATCACGAAGTAGTAGATTATATTTATTTACTACGTAATTGCATTAAAACAAATTCATTACGTCGTATTGCATCTACTCGTATGATTCAAGCAGCAGAAAAGATGAAGAAAGTAGGTATGTTAGACTGGAAAGATATGCTTATTATTAACTGGTCTGATACTGAAAAGAATATAGTAAAACAATATATTCAAAAAGTAGAAGAAAATAAAACTAAACAAAGTACTGCTTCAATAATTGAATTTATACGTAAAGATTTTTTAAATTCTACTACAACAGCAAAATTTAAAACGGCAGCGTAATGAAAAAACTGAATTTAAACATTAATATAAATTCATTAGATGAATTTTACAGAGAATGTGACAATATTGAAGGAGGTAATCCTGCTGAAATAGATAATATTGAAAATCACGATGACCCTGGTTTTAGAGGATTATCTACAGCAGAAATACATAATTCTAAATATAGTTATACCAAAGGTTTAGATAATCTAAAGAAAATAGAAAAGGATATAAATCTAGGAGGTCGTAAACATAAATATAAGTACGATGATTCTGATGGAGATGATATGAACTTTGATCGGTACATAGAAGGTCTACCTTGCCTAAAGAAAAGAATACCTACACATGGTATAGGTACTGGTAAGTTCGTTAAACTTCATATTTCTATATATGAGAATTGCTGGTGTTCAGCTGAAAATCTTATGATTCGTGCATATACTGCTATGAGAATAATAGATATGCTAGAATCCCAAGGATATCGTGTTCAAATATCTGCATATGCAGATAATGAAGATCCTGGTTATTTTAACGGAGAACCTATAGGATTTCTTGGAGTTGAAGTTATAATTAAGAAGTTTGAAGATCCTTTAATTAAAGGACAAATACTTACAGCAATATCTCCTTGGTTCTTTAGATACTGGATGTTTAAATTCTGGAATGCTAAATTTAAAATGAATTGGGGATACGGACATTCAGTTAGACCAATGAAGAAAGAAACAACTTCTGACATCTACATTCAGACAGGCGAAGCTTTAACTGATGAAGGTGCAGAATCAACTATAGAAAGAATATCGAAACTATTTAATAAAGAAGAATAGTTTTAACTACTAGGAGGATCTGTAACAATCCTATATGGAACTATCAATTTAAGGATATTAGATAATTTATGGAAGCGTGAGCCTGCACAGCAGAAATAAAAATCTATCTCTGGATAGGCGTGGTTCGATTCCACGACTAGTAGCAAACTAAAACAGATTGCATATGTATAGTAGAAAGCGAGCAAAACTCCCAGATAATATTACTCTAGATTGGATACTTTCTAAAGTAACAGAATATGATATATATGCAAAATATATAGGTCAATTTAAAGTAGGTATGATATACAATAGTCCATTTAGGAAGGATAAAAATCCATCCTTTGGTATTTACTATAGTAAACGTACTAAACAACTACTTTTTAAAGATCATGGAACAGGTGAATGTGGTAATGTAATTAAATTTGTATCATTATTTACTGGTAAAACAGAATATAATGATATATTATCTGATATAGTAGATAATCTAAACATTACTAACAACACTAAACTCGTTAGCTCTAAGCAATATATACCGCCAACTGAAACAGTAATTGGTGTAGTACGTCAGGAATTTACTGATGTAGATATCAATTACTGGAAACAGTTTAATATTTCTATAAATACTCTAAAGAAATTCAATGTAAATAGTATTAAATATTATTTATGTAACGGAATAGTAAAGGGTACTTATAAACGAGAAAATCCAATGTATGCATATAAGGTCTATAATAACTTTAAAATATATAGACCATTAGCAGATAAATATACTAAGTGGAGAAACAATCTTACAGACTATGATATCCAAGGCTATGAGCAGTTGCCTCAGAAAGGTGATATATTATTTATCACAAAGTCCATGAAAGATGTTATGTGTTTGCATGAAATGGGTTATCCAGCAGTTTCTCCATCTTCAGAGAGTACATTTCTACCTAAAGACGTATTAGAGCAACTTAAGACGCGTTTTAAGCGTATTATAATACTTTTTGATAGAGATGTAGCTGGAGTAAAAAGAAGTCGCAAATTAAGCCGAGAAACAGGCTTAGAAACAATGTTTATTAACAAAAAATTCAAAGCTAAAGATGTATCTGATGCTGTTAAAGCAAATAGCTTTGAAGAAATAAAAAATTGGTTAAATGAAACTATTAAAAACTATAGGTAAAGTAGTAGCATTACCTTTTGATTTAGCTCTAATACTTGGAATGTTGTTATTAATTCCAATCAAATTAGTGAGTGTGTTGTTGCGTGGAAAATTTACTGAATGGAATAAAAAACGTAAGTTTATAGTAAATTCAATTAAAGAAATGTTTAAAGCTTTTAAACACAATAAAGATTATTCTTTCTTACATTCAGTAGGATTTACGGATGAAAACGGTAATTTCTCTGAAAGAATTGAAACGTTTAAAATAACTAAAGATAGTGTACAACATTATATTGACTATGCTAAAGCAAGCCTTAAACAAGAAAGTGCGTAATGCTACTAAACAAGAAATAGATGGAATAGTATTTCGATCTAAATTAGAAGCTTATACATATTAGAAACTAAAGGAAGCAGGTATATCAGCTGAATATGAACAGCACAGATATACTTTACTTCCTAAGTTTGTATATAATAACTCTACAGTTAGAGCTATTACTTATTTACCAGATTTTGTAGGAGATGGTTTTGTTATAGAATGCAAAGGATTTGCTACAGATTCTTGGGCAAACAGAGAAAAACTATTCAAGTATTATTTAAGCTTGAATAAACCAGATACTAAATTTTATTTAGTAAAGAATAAAAAACAAGTTGATGAGTTAATCAACAAATTAAAATCTTAAATTTTCAGATTATGACAAAGAATGAATTTATTAAAATAGGAGAACAGATAATTGCAAAACCTAAAGGTGCTGATTATGATTTAATACCTGGTAAAGTATATGATCTAAGTTGGAATAGATGGGAAGATTCACCTAGATTTAAGGAAAATGGTGAATTAAATCTACCAAAGAAAATCTATTCTACTAAAACTGATGACATATTTAAGAAGCGTATTATAACCTATTTTAATAAAGCAAATACAAATACTACTGGTGTAATGCTAGCTGGTACTAAAGGTACAGGTAAGACTGTAATGGCAAAAATATTAGCTAAGGAATCAGGTTTACCTATTATTGTAGTTAATTCTGATTATCCAGAAGGCAAACTTATTAAGTTTTTTAAGTCCTTTACTACTCCAGTATGTGTTTTGTTTGATGAAGTTGAAAAGAACTTCAAAACTGAGCATATGCTAGATTTCTTAGATGGAATTGAAAAGACTGCACAGAAACTAGTAATTATGACTTGTAATGATTTAAGCAAAGTTAGTCAGTATATGCAAGATCGCTGTTCACGTATTCGTTATTTACGTCGATATTCTCCTGATGAAAATGCTGTATTCTTACCAATGTTAGCTGATGATTTTGGTATTAAGAACAAAGAAGAAGTAGTAAAATTCTGTAAAGAAAATATTAAACTGCTTTCTATGGATAACATTGTTTCTTTCATGAGTGAAGTCAAAATGCTAGAAGATGAAGACATTAGCCTTCAGGAAATCATAAATATTATGAATATATCTACTGAAAACATACCAACTAAAGTTAGTGATACTGTAGAATATGATGAGGAGTATGATGATGAATGTGATGATGGATATGACGATTGTGAATGTTGTTGTGCAGCATGAAAACAAATAAGGCTAGATATATTCTAGCCTTTTAACTTATATAAACATGAAAATATGCGGTATAAGTGATATACATGGTAATCTTATTGAGAATATACCTGAGTGTGATGTACTATGTATATGTGGTGA
>ENA-OPXG01001495-OPXG01001495.1-human-gut-metagenome-genome-assembly--contig:-NODE-1495-length-10537-cov-1.650544_pt1 | contig 10537 bp, 6 predicted proteins | sample MGYA00241519_ERZ502030 | MGnify/ENA primary metagenome ERZ502030 (study PRJEB25962, sample SAMEA2041937) | human gut metagenome | biome: human gut; feature: human-associated habitat; material: faeces...
TTGTTGTTTAACTGAGTTATTTATTGTTTTATTGTTTAGGTGGCATATTAATTATTAATGCTATGACATAGGAAATTCATACAATAGTATATACTTTCAGTAAAAAGTGGTCCTGTTTGCTTTGTTGCAAACAGGACCACTTATCACGAGTGTATATATGCTAAAGGTTGTAGAATAATCTACAATAAAATATTTACTCCATCGAAAGAGTGATAATATTGGTAAAATCCCGCTTTTGGTATTATAATAATGATATTGCAGTCTTGTAAGGTGATTGCAAGGTGTTAATGTTATTATCAATGTATGTTAAGGAATAACGATACAGAATAAGCTATGAAAACATACATATACACGGGTGGGGTGAGCAGGATACATGTACAGAATTATGTTGGTCGAGGATGACAGAGAGCTGGGAGAAACTATAAAGAGTCTTCTTACTTTAAAAGGATATGATGTGACACTCATAGGGAGTGTAAAGGAATATAATAAGCATACAGAAGTGTATGATATGTATCTGCTTGATGTAAAGCTCCCTGATGGAGATGGCTTCCAGATATGTGAAAAAATCAGACATAATCTTGATGCTCCGATTATATTTATAACATCATGCGATGATGAGGAATCCATAGTTAAAGGACTTGATATAGGTGGAGATGATTATGTAACGAAGCCTTTTCATAATGCGGTACTTTTATCAAGGATAAGTGCCAACTTAAGAAGAAGTGGCATGAATGATGGAGATGTATATAAAAAGGGAGAACTTGCAATATATTTTGATAAATACAAGCTGTACAGGGCTGGTAATGAACTTAAGCTTTCGAACAATGAATGGGATATGCTTAAGATACTTGTTGAAAATAAGGGAAGAGTTGTAAGACGGGATGTCTTTTTTGACAGACTGTGGGATATACATGGCAACTATGTAGAATATAACACACTTACTGTTAATATGAGCCGTCTTAAAGCCAAGCTTGGCACCTTTGGTGATGAAAGAGTTCCTTATATAGAAACAATAAGAAATGTAGGCTACCGCTGGATAGCGTAAAGGAATAATACATAGCAGTTATGGGGAGATAGGGTATGGATAATAAGAAGAAAATTCAGTCTGGCAGTTCAAGAAAGAATATAGATAATATTATAAGAGATTATAGAAGAAAACAGACGTTATTCGTTATAGGAACAGCCGTTACCAATGCACTTATTGCTGCATTTCTAACCATATATTATAGTATCAGGCAAAGGGCTCTTGTAGGAGCCCTTTATCTGTATGACAACAATTCGGCAACGAATCTCATAGACAGAATGATGCATATGAATATAAGTAAGAACACATATTATGCAGGAGAAGAGGCTATGGTGCAGGCCGGATATACCAGAAATGGATATGCATATCTGTCACACATTAATGGTGAGACAATGATGTATACTATCATAGGTATGATTATTGCGGTACTGTTGGTGTATGGACTTATACATTGCTACAGGATAGGAAAAAAGGATTGCCTTGGAAGTCTTAAGGCATATGCAAGGGAAAATGAGGCACTCAAAGAACAGCTTAAAAAGGAGCATGAATACAATATATGCCAGTATAAAAAAATGCAGGAGTTTGTAGAGAATATAGCACATCAGATAAAAACGCCACTTTCGGTTATGACTATGAAGCTTGAGATGCTTCAGGATATGTTAAATGATATAAAGCCTGAAAATACACATGAAGATGATAATGATAAACACGTGGAAAAAATGAAAAAAGAACCGGATGAATATGTACCAGAAACAAAACAGCATATACAGATGGCATCTACAATAATTTCCGAGTGTACAAAAAGCGCATTTAAGATAAAGACATTTATAAAAAAGCTGCTTGATATAAGCAGAATCGAGTCAGGAAAAGTAGTACTTGCCACAGACAAAGTTATTATTGATTATATAGTTGAAGAAAGTGTTGAAAGTGCAGCTGCAGATAAGTCCAGGGTGATAGTTGATTATGGTACGGAGGAGAAGAGAGCCATGTATGCAGACGAGGGCTGGTTAGCAGAAGCATTTATAAACATTATAAGTAACAGCTATGAATACATATGTGACAGAGAAGACGGACGCGTGTACATAGATATAAGCAGTAACAATGAGGTGTGTATAATAAAGATATCGGATAATGGTGAAGGTATAGATAAAGCACACCTTGCTGGTGTATTTGACAGATTCGAAGGGAAAAGCAGCCAGAACGAGTTTCATGCTGGCATAGGCCTGAATCTGTCAAAGCTTATAATAGAAGCACATCATGGCAGCATAAAGGCAGCTAACAGTGAGAAGTATGGTGGAGCAGAGTTTCGGATCCTTCTTCCTTTATATAAGCTTAAGGGGAAGGTTGGGCATAACTAAGAAAGCAATCCGAAGGTATCAAAGTAGGGACTTTTGACCCAGACATCTTATCATTAAAGTATATAAAACGTAAGTTATATGTAAGCAGTCTGTTATATGATAATAACTGTAAGCAGGGCAGCCTGTATAATCAGTACCCGTATTGTAAGATGAGGGGACGGGTACTGATATTTATTATAATATGAAACAGGGGTGATGGCATGAATACAGCTTTTTTTGATTATTGTATAAAAAGTCTTAAAAGACGAAAAAAACATGTGCTTAAAGCAGTAATGGCTATATTTTTGTCATTTACATTTGTAGCAGGTGTGCTTATTTTTAGGGATAATATGTATGAATGGCAGATACAGTCAGCAAAACACCGGTTTGGCGACTGGTTTGTTATGATGAATGGAAATGACAGCAGGGAAAATGCACAGCTTAAGTCACATCCATATCTTAATGATTCAGGAAAAGTAAGTATATCAAACTACCAATACAATAATAACTGGAATCAGACAGATATTAAAATCGGATATATGGATAATGATTTTGTCCGTCTTTCTAATATAACACCTGATAAAGGAGAATTTCCAAAGAACGATGATGAAATAGCAGTTGAATGGAATACTCTCCTTTTACTCAATCAGGGTACAGACATAGGACAGGATATTACTCTGAATATAATTGTAAATAATCCAAAGGCAAGTTCAGGCTGGGACAGGATAACAAAGACATACAAGCTGTCAGGAATACTTAAAAGCTACACTAATGTATGGGTTGGAGGAAGCAATGTTCCAGGTATTATAACTACTAAAAATGAAGCTCAGAATATAAAAAGAAGTAATTCAGCAGTATATATATATTCAGCAGGCAATTATATATCAGGAGATTACAAAGATATATATGAAGGATTGAATAAAAAAGTAAGTGGTTCACTAATATATAACAGCAGTCTGTATGATTACGAACCATGGAGTGGAGGTTCTATATACGAGTATATGTATGTTGTTCTTGTTATACTTGGAGTAGCTGGTATAGCTTATCAGCTATCTGTATATAATAAAACAAGAAAATATGCATATGGCATAATAAAGAATATGGGTGCCACAAAGATGCAGATGATAGCTTTTATATGTGTTGAAAATGCTGTTATAGTTATAAGCTCATCTGTTATAGGTCTGATTCTTTCAATGATTGCAGCAAGGCTTATATGCTTTATTGTCGAGTTAAGAACAGGAATAAGTTTTTTTACAATAGATAGAGGGATATATATAAGTCTTCTGATTATGCTTATCATGGCTGTTGTTGTGGGAAGTATTGTAAATATATGTGGACAGAGCTCTAACAGACTGCATAGATATACAAGCCGTTATAAGCTGAAAAGGCTATATAAAAAAGACAGGCATACGAGACATACATATATATTAAACAAAAACAATTATGTAAAAGAAACATATAAACGTCTCATGCTAGGACAGGGGATAGTGCAGAGTATATGCATAAGATTATTTTCACTAGCTATGATGATAATCATGATTATATGTATAGTGAATTCTGTAAGGACATATGCTGATTATAAGATAAGTTCACAAAAATCAGATATTATTGCATTTTATAGACAGGACAATAATGCAGAATATATCATATGTAATGCAGAGAATGATGTGCAGTTAGAATATGAGGCAAGGAAAACTCCGGATTTGTTTAAGTACATAAAGGATTGCTATAGTAATGCAATTAATAATGTGTCATGGGAAATGTATTCAGATGCTTATAAATCAAGAATATCTGATGATGATGGAATTTCGTTTAGTAAGCGTAATCTTAAATACAACATAAAGAATGCAGATGCACTTATGTATAAAGATATTGATGAAAGTACTATTGAGTATGTGCGTGGGATAACTGGTGTAGATGATATCAGTTATGGTTATTTCGAGACAGCGAGAGTATGGACCTGGAATACTATGGATTACAACAAGATGGGTATTCCGTATTATGTAGATATTGATGATAATAAGAATAGTAATTCTAAGAATAGTAATTCTAAGAATAGTGATTCCAATAATGCTTCATATAGCAGTGAACAGATTAATCCAAAGTATTTGTTTGCAACAGAGTATGTAGAAGCTGATAGCAGAGTATATGATGTGTTAGCGGATATTACAGGCAAAGATGAGATTGATATACAGGCATTTAAAGACGGCAGACAGGTGGTTATATTTTTAGATAAGAATCCTGAGGGTGTATATGATGATACAATAACAAAGGGAACTGATATAGGTCTTATGTGCTATAAAGCCTATCCGGAAAACTATAGCTATATAGATAAGGATTATGCCAGCAGTTATTATATGGCTATATACAGCTATATGCATGATAAAGGCATAGTTACAGACGATTTTAATAAAATTAACAGTGAATATTTCCATTCATTAATATCTGATAATAAGCAGGATAAGCTAAAACAGCTGACAGAATTATTTGAGAAAAATAATGTAAAGCATTCGGATGATTTTTATGCGTACTGGGCAGATAAAGGCGAAGAACAGTTTTATCAGTATGTTGATTCATATCTTGATAGAAACATTGCAGATGAAAAACTTAAAGTATATGCTTACAGCTCCGATTATGTACCAGCGGCTGCAGCTGAGGTTGCAAAGGTAATATATGTCGATGATGAGGTAAAAGATAAGCTTAAGGAATATATACCGGAATTCGGGCAGTACACGATGCTTGCATCAGATGAATTGGGAAAGAAGGCACTGGATACACAGAATAATATACTAAAGGATTATCTTATGCTTGATGAGCTTCCAGAGGAGATTAATCTTTCAATGAAGTATAACCAGATTAATGTAAGCTATGGCCTTGATTCAATATATAACGGAACGGCTAATGCTGTAGCTTCTTATCTTGGACAGGCTGGATATGCATATAACAGTTATTCGCATGATAAGGATCTTATAAAGAGCAATACTATAGAAGCTTATATCCTATATGGTTTCACAGGCATAACAGCGTTTTTAGTATATATGATAGTAAGCCTGATTATATTAAAAAACAGACTTTTACAGTATCAGGGCAGAATAAATATATTAAGAAATACAGGTGCAGATAAGGATGTAATATTTAACATATATATGAAGCAGAGCATACGGGAAATGCTGTGGTGTATCATGCTCATGCCGTTGATGCTTATACTGGGTATAATATGCATAAAAAGGTATATACGTAACTTATGACAGATAATATGAAGTTTAACGGTGAGTACTGGCACATGGTATCTGGCTGGGAATGGAGGAAAGTGTTTGATTGAATACAGAATTTATCAGTTATTGTATAAAAAGTGTAAAAAGACGATGGAAAAGTATATTTAAAACAGCACTTTCGGTATTTCTTGCGTTTTCGTTTGTTGCAGGGATTATGCTGTTTAAGACAAATATGTATGAATATCAGATACAGTCTGCAAAGCACAAGTTTGGCAGCTGGATTGTGATGCTTTATGACAGTAACTTAGAAGAGAATAAAGAACTTAAGAATCATCCGTATCTGAACGAGTCAGGTAAAGCCTCGGTAGATAATTATGTGTTTGAAAATGATAACCAGACAGATATTAAAGTTGGTTATATGGATGATGACTTTATAAGGATAGGCAGCATATCATTACAGAGTGGAAGCATGCCGCACAACGATGATGAAGCTGCCATAGAGTGGGATACACTTCTTAAGCTTAATCAGGGAACACAGATAGGACAGGAGATTCATATATCAGTCCGGAAGGGAAGCAATCAGACAACAGAAAATATTGAAAAAACATACAAGCTTACGGGAATTCTTAATAACTATACGAACATCTGGTGTGGTGGAAATTATATACCGGGTATTATTGTTACACAAGGTGAAGGAGAGAATATTAACCGCGTAGGAAAAGCTGCATATATATATTCATCTGACGGCTATATAGATGGGAATTATAATGATATATATGATGGATTAAAGAAAAAATCACAAAAAGAGCTTATATATAATAGCAGCGTATACGACTATGAACCATGGGGAGGTGGATATATATATGATTATATGTATGTTCTTCTTATGCTTATAGGTGTATCAGCAGTTGTATATCAGATGCTTATGCATGAAAGAAAGCGGAAGCATGTAAGGAGTATACTTACGAATCTTGGCGCTAAAAGAATACAGCTAATGGCATTTTTATTAGTGGAAAATATAGTCATAGTTATACTTGCTGCCATAGCAGGTCTGTTTCTTTCAATATTTACTGGGAAGATAGTATGTACTATAACTGGTTATGTTAAAGGTATACAGTTCTTTAACATAAAAAACAGTATATATGTATATGTATTCATTATGCTTTTAGTATCTGTTTGTATAAGCATGATAGCTTGTATTATTGAAAATTTCAGACATCCGGCATCTGGTGTTGGAAATATCCGCGGCATTGGAAGAAATAAATCACTTATTTTAAAGACAGGAAAAAATAAGCTGGTAATAATTAACCGGAATAATTATATTTCACAGACGCAAAAAAGGTTAAATAAGTCACATGGGGCGTTGTCAGCTATTGCAGTCAGAGTGTTTGCGCTTGCGATTCTGGTTATAGCAGGCTGTGTGATTAATTCAATAAAGGCGTATAAACAGTATCGTGATATATCTGATATGTCCGATATTATAGCATTTAACCGCATCGATTCCAGTACAAATTATGTACTTAATTATGCAGATAAAGAGTCAAGGGATGAGTACTATTATACACAATACTCTGGTGAAAATGGAAATATATATACGAGAGATAGTCTTAAAGCCAAAATACGAAGTAAAACATATTTAAGTGATTATAACAAGGAAATGTATGATAACAGTAATGAAATGTTTACTGAGGTAGATACTAAAGGAGAAACAAGGCGTTACTTTAACAGATTCAGCAGCTATACACTTATGTGTAATATAAAAAAAGCGGATACACCAGTGTATAAGGATATTGATAAGAACATGATTGATTATATTAACAGTATAGATGGTGTTGAAGATATAAGTTATGGATATTTTGAAACAGCAAGAACATGGGCATGGAATAATATGGATTACAACAAGCTTGGTGTGCCATGGTATCTTTCATATAGCTTTAATAGTGTTGAAGCACTTAATGATAATCAAAAAACGTATAAATATCTTTTTGCAACAGAATATGTGGAAAATGATAATAAATTATATGACATATTAAAGGATATAACAGGTAAGCCTTCATTTGATGAGGAGGCATTTAATAATGGAGATATATCTGTTGTATTTGTTGACGAGAATATTGATGGAGATTATGATGATACATTATCTGAGGGAATGGATATTAATCTTATGAAATATTATTGCAATATAAATGGTTCGTTTATGTATGACAGTGCATGGCAGAATTCAGGAAACTATAATAAGGCTTTGTCAATATATATAAAAGATAAAGGATATAGCGCATATAAGAGTCTGACAGATAGTAAAATAGAGGCAAAGGGATGCGATAACTATGTGTCTGATCTTAAAAACAAACCTGATTTTAACAAAATAAGAGAAGAGTATATTGAGTATCTGGAAAATAATTATGGACGAAATGTAGCTGATTTTACGTTTTTTTGCAGATCAGAGGAAGAACAGCTTGAGCTTGTAAAACAGTATTATTATCAAAGGTTAAGAAAAGATTATTCATATATTCTTGGATACGAGCAGGCAGCTACAACTAAGGCCTGGGCTGTAGTGAAGCTCAGTGATGAGATAAAAGACAGATTAAAAGAATATATTCCTGAATTCGGGCAGTATACTATGATTGCCTCAACAAAGCTTTTACAGAGGGAGCTTGATAACCAGAATCAGGTTTTAAAAGATTATTTCCAGATGGATGTACTTCCAGATGAATTGTCTCTTGATATGTCATATAATCAGATAAGACTAAGATATAGCATGAATTCGCTATATAGTGGAACGGTTAATACAGTGAATTCATATATGCTTCAGACAGGATGGGGATATCATTCTTATTCGGGGGAAAAGGATGAGGTCAAGAGAAAGACATTTGAGGCCATCATACTATATGTATTCACAGCAGCTGTAGCTATCGGTGTGTACATAATGATATCCGTTCTTATGTTAATGAGCAGGATTGAAAAATATAAAAATACTATGACAATCTTAAGATATAGTGGAGCAGATAAATCTGTAATCTTTAAGATATATATGAAAGAGTGTTTTAGTGAGTCATTATATTGCATTATCCTTATGCCGCTTATGCTGCTGATATATGTGTTAGTAATAAGGCATGAAACTAAAGGACTATGATGATTCAGCATGGATAGTTTAGAAATGCAGGCGTATTCATGTATAAGCCATGGAAAAATAGTTTGTATCTCTTGCATTATAATACAGTAAGAAAGTAAGAAGGAAGGAAAAATATGGGTGAGATATTAAGAGCAGAAGGTATAAGCAAGACATATCACACAGGTATGGTAGAAGTGCATGCATTGAAAAAATGCGACATAGCAATAAGAAAAGGTGAATTTACAGCTATTATAGGGAAGAGTGGATCAGGAAAATCGACACTGCTTAGAATACTTGGTTCCATGGATAAGCCGGATGAGGGTGAGGTATATATTGATGATATTAATATAGGTGAACTGAATGATAAGCAGTTATCAAAACTCAGAAGGGAAAAGATAGGTTTTGTATATCAGAATTATAGTCTGATACCAGAATATACGGCATATGAGAATATAGTACTTCCTGTGGTCCTTGATAATCAGGATATCGATGAGGATGATGTTAATGATCTGTTAGAATCACTTCAGATAGAACATTGCCGAGATAAGTTTCCAGAGCAGATGTCAGGTGGTGAGCAGCAGAGAGTTGCACTTGCGAGAGCACTGGTAAATAAGCCAGAGATCCTGCTTGCGGATGAGCCGACTGGTAACTTGGACCCGAAAAATTCATGGGAAATTATGCGCCTTCTGGAGGATGTCAACAAGAAGGGAACAACGGTTGTCGTTGTAACGCATAACAAAGAGATCGTCAATATGATGAAGAAACGTGTAATCACGTTGAAGCATGGCGAAATAATCAGCGATGAGCAAAAAGGTGGGTATATCGATGAGGATTAGTTCATTCATGTATAGTATCAGACAGGGTATTAAAAATATTAAACGAAACCTTTTGTTCTCATTGGCATCAATCGGAACAATTGTTTCCTGTCTGTTCTTATTTGGTTTATTTTATTGTGTGATCGTGAATTTCCGTACAGCAATGACGGATCTGGAGAATACAGTTACGATCTCTGTATTCTTTGATGAAGGTGTAACAGATGAGAATATCACGATGATCGGTCAGCAGATTCGACTGCGTGATGAGGTCAATACGCTGGATTTCATTTCCGCAGATGAGGCATGGAAGCAGTATGCAGAAGAGAAGTTTGATGATCCGCAGGCAGCGATTGATGCATTCCAGGGGGACAACCCATTGAAGAACAGTGCATCATATAAGATCACATTGAAGGATCTGTCAAATCAGGCAGAATTTGTACAGTACTTAAAGGGATTGACCGGTGTACGTAAGGTACTTAGCTCCGAGGTAACTGCAGACGGTGTGGCAGCACTGAACAGCGTTGTCAGCTATGCATCCATCGGAATTATTGTGATCCTGTTGCTCGTATCGATCTTCCTGATCAGTAATACGATTACAATCGGTATTACTGTGCGTAAGGAAGAAATTGGTATTATGAAGCTGATTGGTGCGACAAACTTCTTCGTACGTGCGCCATTCATTGTAGAGGGTGTTGTGATCGGACTTGTGGGATCATTGATTCCATTGATCTTGATCTACTATATGTATGATACAGTGGTTCAGTACATCATTGGCCGGTTCTCCGTTGTACAGAGCTTATTTGCATTTGTACCGGCAAAGGAGATATTTGCAGTTCTGATTCCATTATCTGCGGGTATTGGTATCGGACTTGGTTTGATTGGTAGTTTATTGACAACACGGAAACATTTGAAAGTTTAGGAGGGAAGCATATGAAGTGTAAAAAGCTTGTGAGAGCAATCATTGCATTTGCTGTGGCTGGAAGCATGAGTATGACGGTAAATGCGACGAGTATTTCGGACCTGAAAGATCAGAA
>ENA-OPXG01001502-OPXG01001502.1-human-gut-metagenome-genome-assembly--contig:-NODE-1502-length-10504-cov-5.078094_pt1 | contig 10504 bp, 6 predicted proteins | sample MGYA00241519_ERZ502030 | MGnify/ENA primary metagenome ERZ502030 (study PRJEB25962, sample SAMEA2041937) | human gut metagenome | biome: human gut; feature: human-associated habitat; material: faeces...
CGCCACGCCGCTCATGTGGGCGCGTATGCTCTCCTGCGTGTAGTCGCGCAGCGAGATGCCGTCGATGAGGATCTCGCCCGAAGTCGGGTCGTAGAAACGCGGCAGCAGTTCGCTCAGGGTCGATTTCCCGCCGCCCGAGGGCCCCACCAGTGCGACGGTCTGGCCGCGGCGGATTTCGAACGAGATGTCGTCGATCACCTCGCGCGTGCCGTCGTAGGAGAAGTGTACGTGGCGGAACTCGATCTTGTCCCTGAGTCCCTTGAGTTCACGGGCGTCGGGCTTGTCCTCGATCTCGGGTTTGGTGTCGATGATCGAGAAGATACGCTCGCCGGCGGCGATGCCCTGGTTGATGTTGGCGAACTGGTCGATGAACGTGCGGACGGGGCGCGTGATCTGCGAGAAGATGGCCACGAAGGCGATGAATCCGCCCGGGTCGAGCGCGCCGCGCGAGACGAGCGTGCCGCCGAAAACGAGGATGACGCCTACGGCCGTGATGCCGAGGAACTCGCTCATCGGCGAGGCCAGTTGCTGGCGCCGGGCCATCGAGAGGGTGAGACGGGCCAGGTCGGCGCTGATGTCGTAGTATTTCTGCTTGATGTATTCGGTGGCGTTGTAGCTCTTGATGACCTTGATGCCCGAGAGCGATTCGTCGAGCGTCGAGACCATTTCGCCCATGCGTTTCTGGTTGGTGCGGGCCGGGTGGCGGAGCCGCTTGACGATGTTGCCGATCAGAAGGGCCACGAGCGGCAGGAAGAGCACCGAGAAGATGGCCAGCTCCCACGAGATGGCGATCATCATGACGATGTAGCCGACGATGAGGAATGGCTCGCGGAACGAGACCTGCAGCGTATTGGTGATGCAGAACTGCACGACGCCGACGTCGGAGGTGATCTTCGAGATGATGTCGCCCTTTCGCTGGTCGCTGAAGTAGCCCACGTTCATGTCCATCACGCGCGAGAACATCTCGTTGCGCATCTTCTGGAGCGTGCGGGTGCGCATGTTCTCGATGGTCCACGAACCCAGGTAGCGGAACAGGTTGCTCAGGAAGCTGATGATGATGGCGACGGCAGCCAGCAGGAGCAGTACGTTCTGGCGGTCGTAGGTGTCGAACAGGTGGGAGTAGGTGTAGTTGAAGAGCGTGGTCAGGTACTCCTGGTTCAGCTCCACGGGCGGCAGTTTCTCCACGTATTCAGGCGAGAAGCCGTCGTCGAACATCGTGTTCAGGATCGGGATGATCAGCATGAACGTCAGCGAGTTGAACAACGCGTAGAGCAGGGAGTAGATGCCGTACGGGATCGCGTATTTCTTGATCGGCCGGGCGAAGCCCAGCAGCCGCATGTAGGTTTTGAACATTCCGTGCGAGGGGTTTGGTTACGCCAATTGTCGGCGCAAAGATATGAATAATAACCCGAAAACCGAAATAAGTGTGAAATTTCGGAGAATCGGCCCGCCTTCCGGAACAGCGCAGTCAGGCTTCGGGCCTGTAGCCCGTGTCCTCGATCCAGCGGGACGGGTCGTTGGCCGCAGCCACGGCCAGCGTGTCGCAGCGGTTGTTCTCCACGGTCTCGGCGTGCCCCTTGACCCAGACGAAGCGGACCCGGTGGCGGCGGTATACGCGCAGGAACCGCTGCCAGAGGTCGGGGTTCTTCTTCCCGGCAAACCCCTTCTTCTCCCAGCCGAAGACCCATCCCTTCGTGACTGCATCGACGACGTATTTCGAGTCGGAGTAGAGGGTGACGTCCGACCCCTCGAACTTGAGCGCTTCGAGGGCCACGCAGACGGCCGTGAGTTCCATGCGGTTGTTGGTCGTCAGGCGGTAGCCCTGTGCGAGCTCCTTGCGGTGGGGGCCGGCGAGCAGGACGGCTCCGTAGCCGCCCGGTCCGGGGTTTCCGAGGGCCGAGCCGTCGGTGTAGATCGTGATCTGTGGCACTGTGCGCTTCTCGATGATGCGGTTGGGTAATGAGGCCGGTACTTCGAACCCCTCCTTTGCGGGGAGGGGTTCGATGGATGCCTGACGGCGGAACCGGCCGTTCCGCCGCCGGAACGGCCTATTTCAGGGCGGCGAGCTGTTCGCGCAGGGCGGCGATCTTCGCCTCGGCGTCGGCCTGCTTGGCCCGCTCGTTGGCTACGACCTTCTCGGGGGCCGACTGTACGAAGCGCTCGTTCGAGAGCTTCTTCATCACCGAGGCGAGGAAACCCTCGTAGTATTCGAGGTCGTGCTGCAACTTGGCCCGCTCGGCTTCGGCGTCGATGCGTCCGGCCATCGGCACGAAGTACTGCGTCGTCTTGACCAGGAAAGCCGCGGCCGTCGGGTCCTTCTCCGTGACGGGGACGATCTGCGAGAGGTTGGCCATCTTCTGCAGCACGGGGGCGTATTCGGCCGGGTAGTTCTCGTCGGCGATGACGTGGAGCGCGAGCGCCTCCTTCTGCGGAAGGTTCTTCTGGTTGCGGATGTTGCGCACCGAGGAGATCACCTCTTTGGCCAGCTCGAAGCGGGCGAGCAGCGTCTCGTCGGCTTGGCACGGCTCGGGCATCGGGGCCACGCAGATCGAGGCTCCCTCGGCGCGGGGTGCCAGCGCCTGCCAGATCTCCTCCGTGACGAACGGCATGAAGGGGTGCAGCACGCGCATCAGGGCGTCGAAGTATCCCTTCGTGGCCTCGAGCGTCGCGGCGTCGATGGGCTGCCCGTAGGCCGGCTTCACCATCTCGAGGTAGAGGCCGCTGAAGTCGTCCCAGAAGAGGCGATAGGCCTCCTTGAAGGCCTCCGAGATGCGGTATGAGCGGAACTCCTCGGCGATCTGGCGCAGCGAGCGGCCCAGCGCCTGGTCGAACCAGGCTGCGGCGAGGCGGTTGTTCTCGCTCTGCGGGATGCCGGCATCCACGGCCCAGCCGTTCACCAGACGGTAGGCGTTCCAGATCTTGTTGCCGAAGTTGCGTCCCTGTTCGCAGAGCGCCTCGTCGAACATCACGTCGTTGCCGGCCGACGAGCTGATGAGCATCGCCATGCGCACGCCGTCGGCGCCGTAGCGGGCGATCAGGTCCAGCGGGTCGGGCGAGTTGCCCAGCTGCTTGGACATCTTGCGGCCGATCTTGTCGCGCACGATGCCCGTGAAGTAGACGTTGCGGAAGGGTTTGTCGTTGCGGTACTCGTATCCGGCCATGATCATGCGGGCCACCCAGAAGAAGATGATGTCGGGGCCCGTGACCAGGTCGTTGGTCGGGTAGTAGTACTCGATCTCGCGGTTGTGCGGATTGCGGATGCCGTCGAATACGGAGATGGGCCACAGCCACGACGAGAACCACGTGTCGAGCACATCCTCGTCCTGACGCAGGTCCGAGAGCTGCAGCGACTCGTCGCCGGCCTTCGCGCGGGCCTTGGCGAGCGCCTCTTCGGGCGTCGGGGCCACGACGAAACCTCCCTTGGGCAGGTACCAGGCCGGGATGCGCTGTCCCCACCAGAGCTGGCGCGAGATGCACCAGTCCTTGATGTTCTCCATCCAGTAGCGGTAGGTGTTCTTGTATTTTTCGGGCACGAAGCGGATGGCATCCTCCATGACGGCCTTCGTGGCCGGCTCGGCCAGCTCCTTCATCGAGAGGAACCACTGCATCGAGAGCTTCGGCTCAATGACCACGCCCGTGCGCTCCGAGTAGCCGACGTTGTTCGTGTACTCCTCGGTCTTCTCGAGCAGCCCGGCGGCTGCCAGGTCGCCCTCGATCTTGCGGCGCACGTCGAAGCGGTCCTCGCCGACGTACATGCCGACCTTGTCGTTGATCGTGCCGTTGTCGTTGAAGATGTCGATGGTCTCCAGCCCGTACTTCTCGCCGAGCATGTAGTCGTTCACGTCGTGGGCCGGGGTGACCTTCAGCGCACCCGTACCGAACTCGATATCGACATACTCGTCGCGGATGACCGGGATCGAGCGGCCGACGAGCGGCACGATGACGCGGGCGTCGGCCGGGAGATCCTGGTAGCGCGGGTCGTTGGGATTGACGCAGAGCGCCGTGTCGCCCAGGATGGTCTCGGGACGCGTCGTGGCGACGACGATCACGCGGTCGGAGCCTTCGACCTTGTAGCGCAGGTAGTAGAGCTTGCCGTGCGACTCCTTGAAGACGACCTCCTCGTCCGAGAGGGCGGTCTGTGCCGCGGGGTCCCAGTTCACCATGCGCACGCCGCGGTAGATCTTGCCCTTGTCGTAGAGGTCGCAGAAGACGCGCAACACGCTTTCGGTGCGGGCGTCGTCCATCGTGAAGCAGGTGCGGTCCCAGTCGCACGAGGCGCCCAGCTTGCGCAGCTGCTTGAGGATCACGCCGCCGTATTTCTCCTTCCACTCCCAGGCGTAGCGGAGGAACTCCTCACGCGAGAGCGACGACTTCTCGATGCCCTTTTCGCGCAGCATGGCCACGACCTTGGCCTCGGTGGCGATCGACGCGTGGTCCATGCCCGGGACCCAGCAGGCGTTCTTGCCCGACATGCGGGCCCGGCGCACCAGCACGTCCTGCAGCGTGTTGTTGAGCATGTGTCCCATGTGGAGCATGCCGGTCACGTTGGGGGGCGGGATGACGATCGTATAGGGTTCGCGTTCATCGGGTTCCGAGTGGAAAAGTCCGCGATCGACCCAGTAGTCGTACCACTTGGATTCGATCTCCTGCGGCGCGTATTTGTCTGCGAGTTGCATAGGGATATGTAGGTTTTGCTTGTTTTCGAAGAGGCAAAGTTATTAACAATCTGTCAAAGTTAAAATAAAATAGATGAAAAAACGTTACCTTTGCGACGTTATCATCCGAATACTATGAATAAAAAAGATAAGATCGAAGCCATCGAAGTAGACGACATGAACCTCGTGCCCGAGCTCCTGGACGGCAAACATCGTGTCATTCCGATCGTTACCGGAGGTGACGAGACCATCGAGCAGGTCGAGGTGCCGGAGATCATTCCGATTCTCACGCTGCGCTCGTCGGTGCTCTTTCCCGGGGCGATCACGCCCATCACCGTGGGCCGCGACAAGAGCATCAGCCTGGTCCGCGCGGTGAATGCCGAGGGGGGCATGCTGGGCGCCGTCCTGCAGCGCGAGAGCGATGTCGAAGACCCTGCGCCGGACGACATGTACAAGATCGGAACCGCGGCGCGCATCATCAAGATCCTCGAGATGCCGAACGGCAACCTGACGGTGATCCTCAACGGTCTGGAGAAGATCGAGATCACCGAATACATCGCCACGGAACCCTATTTCAAGGCCCGCGTGACGGCGCTCCGCGACTCGACGCCCGACGTGAAGAGCATCGAGTTCGAGGCCCTCGTGGACTCGATCCGCGACGTGGCGCTCAACATCATCAATGTCTCGCCGTCGATGCCCAAGGAGGCGGCCTTTGCCATCAAGAACATCGACTCGAAACGCGGCATCATCAACTTCATCTGCTCGAACATGGAGCTCACGGACGAGGACCGTCAGGCGCTGCTCGAGGCTCCCGGCCTGCTGTCGCGGGCCCGCAAGCTGCTCGAGATCCTGATCCGCGAGCAGCAGCTGGCCGAGCTCAAGAGCCAGATTCAGGAGCGGGTCAAGCAGGAGATCGACAAGCAGCAGCGCGACTACTACCTCCAGCAGCAGATGCGCACGATCCAGGACGAACTGGGCGACGGCGCCGATGCCGACATCGAGCGCATGCGCGAGGAGGCCAAGAAGAAGAACTGGCCCAAGGAGGTGGGCGAGACCTTCGAGAAGGAGTTGCAGAAGGTCGAACGGCTCAACCCGGCCGTGGCGGAGTACTCCGTGCAGATGACCTACCTGCAGCTGCTGCTCGAACTGCCGTGGAACGACGTGACCAAGGACAATCTCGACCTGAAGTGTGCCCGCGAGCAGCTGGACCACGACCATTTCGGGCTCGAGGAGGTCAAGGAGCGCATCCTCGAACACCTGGCCGTCATCAAGCTCAAGGGTGACCTGAAGTCCCCGATCCTCTGCCTCTACGGCCCTCCGGGCGTGGGCAAGACCTCGCTGGGCAAGTCGGTGGCCGCAGCCCTGGGCCGCAAGTTCGGCCGCATCTCGCTGGGCGGCCTGCACGACGAGTCGGAGATCCGCGGACACCGCCGCACCTACATCGGTGCCATGCCGGGCCGGATCATCCAGACCATCAAGCGCTGCGGGTCGTCCAATCCGGTCATCATCCTCGACGAGGTGGACAAGGTGACGGTCTCGAACCACGGCGACCCGTCGAGCGCCCTGCTCGAGGTGCTCGACCCGGAACAGAACACCACCTTCCACGACAACTACATCGACATGGAGTACGATCTGTCGAAGGTGCTCTTCATCGCTACGGCCAACAACGTGGGCAACATCGCCCCGGCGCTGCGCGACCGTATGGAGATGATCAACATCCCGGGCTACCTCGTGGAGGAGAAGGTCCGCATCGCGCTGGACCACCTGCTGCCCAAGCAGCGCGAGGCGCACGGCATCAAGGAACACGAACTGACGATGACGCCGGCCGTGGTCGAGCATGTCATCGCCTCCTATACGCGCGAGGCGGGTGTCCGCTCGCTCGACAAGCACCTGGCCAAGATCGCCCGGGCCCGGGCCAAGCAGATCGCCTTCGACGAGGCCTTCACGCCCGAGGTCTCCGAGAAGGAGGTCGAGAAGATCCTCGGCATGCCCAAGTTCCTCCGCGAAGAGTATGAGGTGGGCGGCATGACGGGTGTCGTGACGGGCCTGGCATGGACCGAGGTCGGCGGCGATATCCTCTATATCGAGTCGTGCCTGACGCCCGGCAAGGGGCGCCTCAGCCTCACGGGCAACCTGGGCGACGTGATGAAGGAGTCGGCGACGATCGCCCACGAGTGGGTGATGGCCCACCACAAGGAGCTGGGTATCGATCCCAAGATGTTCGAGACGAACGACATCAACATCCACGTCCCCGAGGGGGCCATTCCGAAGGACGGTCCTTCGGCCGGAATCACGATGGTCACGTCGCTGGTCTCGACCTACACGGGACGCAAGGTCCGCGAGCGCATCGCCATGACGGGCGAGACGACCCTGCGGGGCCGTGTGATGCCCGTGGGTGGAGTGAAGGAGAAGATCCTCGCAGCCAAGCGGGCCGGCATCACGGAACTGATCCTTTCGGAGGAGAATCGCAAGGACATTGCCGAGATCAAACCCGAGTACGTCGAGGGGCTGACGTTCCACTACGTGCGGACCAACGACGACGTGCTGCGGCTGGCGCTGGAGTAGCGGATGCCGTGTGATGAAAGGTGAAAATTTTGATTTTCACCTTTTATCTTTTATTTTTACATGACGAAAAAAACGAATCCATGAAATTCATAGCCATCATTCCGGCGCGTTACGCTTCGACGCGCTTTCCCGGCAAACCGCTGGCCCTGCTGGGCGGCAAGCCCGTCATCCAGAGGGTCTACGAACAGGTGGCCGGGGTGCTGGACGATGCCGTGGTCGCCACGGACGACGAGCGGATCTATGAGGCCGTGCGTGCCTTCGGCGGCCGGGTCGAGATGACCTCGCCCGACCACCGGAGCGGAACGGACCGTTGCTGGGAGGCCTATTGCAAGCAGGGTCGCGAGTACGACGTCGTGGTGAACGTGCAGGGCGACGAGCCCTTCATCCGCCGCGAGCAGCTCGAGGCGCTCCGGCGCTGTTTCGACGATCCGAAAACCGACATCGCCACATTGGTCAAACCCTTCACGCCGGACGACGGCCTTGAGGCGCTCGAGAATCCCAACTCGCCGAAGGTGGTGCTCGACGCACGCTCGCGGGCGCTCTACTTCTCGCGTTCGGTGATCCCCTATCTGCGGGGCGTTCCCCGCGAGGAGTGGCTCGGGCGGCATACCTTTTACAAACACATCGGCATCTACGCCTTCCGCTCCGAAGTGCTGCGCGCGGTGACCTCCCTGCCGCAGTCGCCGCTCGAGCTGGCCGAGTCGCTCGAACAGCTGCGCTGGCTCGAGAACGGCTACAAGATCGGTGTGGGAATCTCGACGGCGGAGACCGTGGGCATCGATACGCCCGAGGACCTCGTGCGGGCCGGGGAGTTCCTGGCACAACATCCCGAATTCAACAGATAACGCGCATATGGTGAAACTTATCGCAGGACCCTGTGTCATCGAATCGGCCGAGCTGCTCGACGTGGTGGCCGAACGCCTTGCGGCCATCAACCGCCGCCTGGGCACGGAGATCATTTTCAAGGCCTCGTTCGACAAGGCCAACCGCACCTCGATCTCTTCGTTCCGCGGTCCCGGACTGGAGAAGGGGCTGCAGATGCTCTCCGACGTGCGGTCGAAGTGGGGGCTCCGACTCCTTACGGACATCCACGAGGCGTGGCAGGCCGAACCCGTCGGTCAGGTCGTCGATGTGATTCAGATTCCGGCCTTCCTCTGCCGTCAGACCGACCTGGTGGTCGCCGCGGCGAAGACCGGACGCACGGTGAACATCAAGAAGGCGCAGTTCCTCTCGGGTGCCGACATGCAGTATCCCTACGAGAAGGCCCGTGAGGCCGGAGCCTCGGAGATCTGGCTCACCGAGCGCGGCAACTCGTTCGGATACAACAACCTCGTGGTCGATTTCCGCAACATTCCCGACATGCTGCGCATCGCACCCACTGTGGTCATGGACTGCACGCACTCGGTGCAGCGCCCCGGTGCGGCCGGCGGCAAGACGGGCGGAAACCGCGAATTCGTCCCTGCCATGGCTCTGGCCGCCAAGGCTTTCGGTGCCAACGGCTTCTTCTTCGAAGTGCACCCCGATCCCGATCGGGCGCTGAGCGACGGTCCGAACATGCTGCGGCTGGACGATCTGGAGAACCTCATCAAAACCCTCATACAATGACAGACAGTACCAAGGCGCAGATTCTCGAGGTGGCCCGCCGGGCCGTCCATACCGAGATGCTGGCGCTCAAACACATGGAGGAGACCCTCGGCGACTCCTTCGCTGCGGCCGTGGAACTGATTCTTGCAAGCCGCGGCAAGTGTATCGTGACGGGCATGGGCAAATCGGGCCTCGTGGGCCGCAAGATCGCCGCCACGCTCGCATCGACCGGTACGCCGAGTTTCTTCCTGCATCCCGGCGAGGCCTTCCACGGCGACCTGGGCATGATCTCGAAGGAGGACATCGTGCTGGCACTCTCCTATTCGGGAGAGACGGACGAGATCCTGAAGATCGTCCCCTTCATCCATTCGAATGGCAACCGCCTGATCTCGATGACGGGCCATCCCGATTCGGCCCTGGCCAAGAACTCCGATGTCCACCTCGACGTGGGCGTGCGCGAGGAGGCCTGCATCCTGCATCTGGCACCGACCTCCTCGACGACGGCACAGATCGCCATGGGCGATGCGCTGGCCGTGTCGCTCATGCAGCAGCGCGGCTTCACGAGCGTCGATTTCGCCCGCCTGCACCCGGGCGGCAGCCTCGGACGGCGCCTGCTGATGACCGTGGGCAACGTCATGCGCGACCACGACCTTCCGGTGGTGGCCCCCGACTGCTCGGCCGTCGAGATGATCCATACGATCTCGAAGGGCGGGCTGGGGCTGATTGTGATCTGTGACGGCGACCGCATCGAGGGCATCGAGCAGTTGGACAAGGTGGTGAACATCGACCAGAGTCCCATTGGGCGGACGCCCCGCTCCAACCCAGCCACCTACACCGGCCTGTTCAATGACATCCGGGATCTGTTCGCCTCCACCCAGGAGGCCAAGAGCCGGGGCTACGGACAGGGGCGGTTCAGCTTCAACGTCCGGGGCGGCCGGTGTGAGGCCTGCTCCGGCGATGGCCTGCTGAAAATCGAAATGCACTTCCTGCCGGATATTTTCGTCCCCTGCGAGGTCTGTAAGGGCAGACGCTACAACCGGGAGACCTTAGAGGTCCGCTACAAGGGCAAAAACATCGCCGATGTGCTGGATATGACGGTAGACGAGGCGCTGGACTTCTTCTCTGCCCTGCCCAAGCTGAAAAAGCGGCTGCAAACCTTACAGGATGTGGGCCTCGGCTATGTGAAACTGGGGCAACCCTCCACGGAGTTGTCCGGCGGCGAGGCCCAGCGGGTGAAGCTGGCCACGGAGCTTTCCAAGCAGGCCACCGGCAAGACTATCTATATTCTGGACGAGCCCACCACCGGTCTGCACTCCGACGATGTGCGCAAGCTGCTGGACGTGCTGCAGCGCCTCACCGATGCGGTAAAAGGTCTCCAGCGTCGGTTTGCGTTCCCCGCGCTCAATGGCGCTCAAATGCGTCCTGCCGATCCCGGCGAGACCGCTCACGATCTCCTGCGACAGCCCGCGCTCCTCCCGCAGCCGCTGCAGCACGCTGCCAACCACTTTTGCATCCAGCATCGTCCATGCTCCCTTCACTGTTTTTGCTTTCAGTGTAGAGAGAAATTCTGCAGATTATGAATACATATGTTGTCATTTGAACACAAATGTGTTATTATCGGTTTGGAAGTTTCCGCGATTTTCCGAAATTGACCGGAAACAGCCAAATTCGCCGGGCGCAGGGAAGAGAGAAACGCCCCG
>ENA-OPXG01001505-OPXG01001505.1-human-gut-metagenome-genome-assembly--contig:-NODE-1505-length-10492-cov-2.022803_pt1 | contig 10492 bp, 7 predicted proteins | sample MGYA00241519_ERZ502030 | MGnify/ENA primary metagenome ERZ502030 (study PRJEB25962, sample SAMEA2041937) | human gut metagenome | biome: human gut; feature: human-associated habitat; material: faeces...
CGCATCCACTGCATTCTTCCCGGTCTTTGTATACACAAGCTCTGCTGCACGGTTTTATCGCAGAGCGTGCATTCTATTGTTTCTTTTCTTCTTTTTTCACTTCCAGCATAGACGTACAGTACGGACAGCGGGTTGCCTCTGCCGCAACCTTACTTCTGCAGTAAGGGCACATTTTCACAGCAGGTTTTTCCGGCTCCTTCTTTTTGCCAAGACCAGCCAGCGCGTTCATCCCTTTTACCATCAGGAAAATAATCACTGCCATAATAATGAAATTGATCACTGCGGTCAAAAATGCACCATAGCGGATTTCCACATCCCCGACCATCACAGACAGATACGTCAGATCCGTATTGGCAAACAGACCGATCAGCGGTGAAATCACATCGTTTACCAGCGAATTGATGATCGCCTGAAACGCAGCACCAATGATAACGCCGACTGCCAGATCCATGACATTTCCTCTCAGCGCAAATTCCTTAAATTCCTGCAACAGTTTTTTCATAGTGGTATCCTTTCTTTTGTTATGTTATACTTTGAGACATGAAACGAAGAAATTTATCCCATTTAAAACTTACAATCTTTTTGATCCTGCTAGCTGTCCTGATTTTTGCAGCGGCAGCCCTGATCCTGAAAACCATAAAAAACGCTTCCACTCAGGCGCTCTCCTGGTCGGAAGCTGTTGAAGCCGTTTCCTCAGAACCTGTCAAAAATGTACAGCCATCCTTAAGTGTCCCCACGCAGATTACCAAAATCGGTGACGATTATTTTCTGGTGGACTGCTATCACAATCAGATTCTGACCTCGAAAACGCCGGATGCTCCACTTACCGACTGGTATGTGATGACCGATCAAATCAACCGCGGGCACACCATCGCAGGGGACGGCACCGTTTATCTTGCAGATGACACCGAAAACAACCGCGTCCTCATCTTTGAAAAACAGGACGGACAGTTTTACCTTACCCAGCTTTTCAACGAAATCGGCACTCGCCCGCATTACGTCGTCTATGATGAAACGGAAAAACGTTTTTATGTACTCAGCTCCATGACCGGACAATTGTACGTCTTTTACCGTCCCGATCCGGACAGCTCATCTGTCGCCCTCGAAAAAATCCTCTCTGTGCCAGAGCTGGATCAGATTTATGTCCGCTCCTTTACAATCGACGGCGACGACCTGTACTTTGTTTCCGGCAATCAGTCGATTCTGCGCACCCGCAAAAAAGACCTGAAAATCCTGGAACGTTTCCCGGTTCCTGCCGAAATCTCCGGCATGATCCAGCTGACGCACATTCAGGACTGGTTTTACATCACCGTTTCCACCGACCTTACCGGCAATCAGGATTATGCGACGATCCTGCGCGTGCAGGATTTAAACGATCTTTCTTCCGGCAGCTGGGAGGATATTTATGACAACTTTGCCGGAGGCGGAACGCCTTATTATATCTCTTCCTTTGACGGACATTATTATCTGACGGAGCACAGGATTCCCGGACACAGCGTCTGGCAGTTCGATGTCATCGACAACGCACTGACAGACATCCGCGCCCTGTTTTAGGACTCATCGACCGTTTCTGATCGTCTTGCGTTTCGAAAGCCCATGTTTCGTACTTTGCTTTTTAGTATATCATCTGTTTCAGCTTTCCTGTACAATCCTTTTATCGCGTTCCCGCTTTGAAAAAACGCAACCGCAATAATCCTGACGGTACAGGTCGTACTGGCGGCTTAACTCGATGGACCTTAAATAGCCGCCCTTTTTCTTAAAATCCGACGGCAGGCACGCCACATGATATTCCTCCGCCAGTCGGCTGCCGATTTCGTTGAGTTTCTGCGCATTTTTCAGCGGACTGATCGTCAGCGTTGTTGTAAAAAAATCATAACCGCCCTCTGCCGCCAACCTCGCCGCTTCCCGCAGCCGCAGCTCGTAGCAGATAAAGCAGCGCTCTCCGCCCTCCGGACAGTCCTCCAGCCCTTTCGTCGCCTCGAAAAATTTTTCCGGCTCGTAAGCGCCCTCCAAAAGTGCGATCTGGTTCAGCATTTCAGACCCTTTCGCCTCTTCATTCAGCGTGCTCACCAGACGTTTTAATTCCTCCACCCGATGCCGGTATTCCTCCAAAAAGCTGATGTTTGGATTGTAATAAAATACCGTCACGTCGAAATACTGCCGCAAATATTCCAGACAGTAGCTGGAGCACGGCGCACAGCAGCTGTGCAAAAACAGCCGCCGGTGATGATCCGGAAGCTTATCGATTAGGTATTCCAGTTCTTTTTGATAGTTAATTTTGTTCATTTCTCCTCTTATTCACATGCAGAAAAATTTTATATTTTAACCATTTTCTTCTGCATCGGAATCTTCTGATTTACTTTTCCTGCCGAACTTTTTTACATACTCCTGCGCTTCTGCCAGAGAAATGTTCAGCTTTTTCTGTAATCTTGCAAGAATCTCTTCTTCTGAAATCCCAAATTCATATCCAGTCTCAATAATTCCTTTTGCTTCTCCTTCTGCTATCCCCTCACGCCTCGTCTCTTCAAACACGGTGCACATATCAGCACCTCCTTTCCTGGCAATTTTATTATAATCTATTTTACAGTTTGCCGCGCCCGCAGCAGTCATAATCACTGTCTTTTCCACTCGATGCTCTCTGGCGTAGTTTATCGCCCGATCTCTTGTTTCCTGAAGCTTTCCATTCCGATCCAACAGAATACCGAGCAGATTAAACAGATCCCGGTTGTTGATATTATGCAGCTTCAGATCATTTTTTCTCGCTTCCACGAGGTGCATCCGGTAATCATTGACAAATGGCTTCATTTCCTCTGAAATATGCAGCATCCCATGCAGAGACACCGCACCGTCCCACGGCTTTTCCCCATAATAAACAACAACTGTTATAACAGGAACCAGCCGATCATCCTTTTTCATTTTTGACAGATATTCCTCTTCTGTCAAGCTCTTTGCTGTTTTATACTTTGCCGCATTGTCCACATATTGCTTCTGATAAGCTGCATAATCATACCCCATTACCCGCATGGGCATCGCATAATGAATATGCTCCTGTCCTTCCATTCCCAGTATAACAAATTCCACGCCATATACGGTAGACTTTTTTCGAATTTTGACCGTATCTCTCGACGCTCCGATGCTTTCCGCATATTCTTTATGCTCCAAAACGGAGGATTCCTCCGTATCCAAATCGCATTGTTCCATAATAGTCCTATCTTCGTACTACCTTAAAAGGTACTACCCCATAACCACGAAGACCCCACAGAAGAGATTTCTCCCTTCTGTGAGGTCTTCGGAATTATTGTTTACAGCCTTTTACTTAAAGTATGCCACACCGGACTCGAAGATCTTCAGATCCTGTTCGCCGTAGATATTCTGTGCAACGCTTCTGTCGCGGCGCTCGGAGTGCGCCATCTTGCCCAGGATACGTCCATCCGGAGAGGTAATGCCTTCGATCGCGCTGTAGGAGCCATTGATATTCCATTCTTCATCCATGGAAATCCTTCCTTCCGGATCGGAATACTGGGTTGCTACCTGTCCGTTTGCAAACAGCTTGTCAATCCACTCCTTCGGAGCTACGAAACGTCCCTCACCGTGGGATGCCGGATTGACATATACTTTTCCAAGCTCAGCGCCCTGCAGCCAGGGAGACTTGTTGGAAACCACCTTGGTGTATACCATCTTGGAAATGTGACGGTTGATCGTATTAAAGGTCAGAGTCGGAGAATCGTCCTTCTGTCCGACGATTTCGCCGTAAGGAACCAGACCGAGCTTAATTAACGCCTGGAATCCATTACAGATACCAAGACATAAGCCATCTCTTTCCTTCAGAAGCTTCATAACCTCTTCTTTGATCTTCTCGTTCTGGAATGCAGTTGCGAAGAACTTTGCGGAGCCATCCGGCTCGTCGCCTGCGGAGAAGCCGCCGGGGAACATGATGATCTGAGCCTGGCTGATCTCTTTTGCAAACGCATCGACGGAAGAACGGATGTCCTCTGCGCTCAGGTTTCTGAATACATGGGTTACAACCTGTGCACCTGCGCGTTCAAATGCTTTTGTGCTGTCGTATTCACAGTTCGTTCCGGGGAATACCGGAATGAAGACGCGCGGGTGCTCCGTGGCCTCACCCGGATAGACGAAACGGCGCGGCGCGGGCGTCGAGGTCATCACCTCGGCCGAGTTGTCGCCCTTGTCGGGATAGATCGCGGCGAAACGCTCCGTATTGGCGCGGTAGAGCTCCCCGAGCGGCATCCGCACGCCGTTCACCGTCAGGGCCGCATCGGCCACCGTGATACCGATCTGCTCGGCCGCGGAATATTCGAGCGTACCCTCGCACTCAACGAGGATCGAGCCGTAGGCATACTCGTAGAGTTTCGCCTCGTCCATCGTCACCTCGGCCCCCACCTCGTTGCCGAAGGCCATCTTCGCCAGACCCTCGGCCACACCGCCGAAGCCCACGGACCAGGCGGCAAGGATCTTGCCGCGCTCGATCTCATCGCTCACGAAGGTGAAGTTCCGCTTGAGCTGCTCCGTATCGGGCATGTAGTTCTCCCGCGGCGTATGGCGGATCAGGTAGAGGCGGTGTCCGGGAGCCTTGAGGTCGGTGGAGATCACCGTGGAGGCATTCACCGTCGTGATGCCGAAAGCCATGAGCATCGGCGGGACGTTGATCTGCTGGAAGGTTCCCGACATCGAGTCCTTGCCGCCGATCGACGGCAGGCCGAGCTCGACCTGCATCTTCAGGGCGCCGAGCAGCGCGGCCAGGGGCTTGCCCCACGACTCGGGATTGTGCGTCATGCGCTCGAAATACTCCTGGTAGGAGTAACGCATCCTGTCGTAGCGCGCTCCGGCTGCCACGACCTTCGCCGCAGCCTCCACAACGGCATAGGCCGCACCGTGGTAGGGGCTCCACGAAGCCACATAGGGGTTATATCCGAAGGCCATGATGCTGGCCGTATCGGTGTATCCGTCGGTCGGGAGTTTCTGCACCGAGACCTGCGTCTCGCTGCGCTGCGTGCGGCCGCCGAAGGGCATGAGCACGGTCGAACGGCCGATCGTCGAGTCGAACATCTCGATCAGTCCGCGCTGCGAGACGACGTTGTTGTCGCGGAGGTTGTTCGCGAAGCGCTCGGCCAGGCTGTCGCCGGTGAGGTCGCGACGGAACGGATCGCGGTTCTCGACCTCACCGATCTTCGCTTCGGCATAGTGCTTCGCGCCGGCGCTGTCGATGAACTCACGGCTCAGATCGACGACCTTGCGGTCGCCGTTGAACATCCGCATGCGGGCCGTCGAGGTCACGTCGGCCACATGCACCGCCTCGATGTTCTCCTCGCGGCAGTAGCGCATGAACTCCTCGACATCCTTCGACTCGATCACCACGGCCATGCGCTCCTGCGACTCGCTGATGGCCAGCTCCGTGGAGTTCAGTCCGCTGTATTTGGTCTTCACGCGGTCGAGGTAGATGTCCAGGCCGTCGGCCAGTTCGCCGATGGCCACACTGACGCCGCCCGCGCCGAAGTCGTTCGATTTCTTGATCAGGCGCGTCACCTCCGGACGGCGGAACAGCCGCTCAAGTTTGCGCTCCTCGGGGGCGTTGCCCTTCTGCACCTCGCTGCCGCACGTCTCGAGCGACTTGGCGTTGTGCTCCTTCGACGAACCGGTGGCTCCGCCGATGCCGTCACGCCCGGTGCGTCCGCCGAGCATGATGATCTTGTCCCCGGCTGCGGGGCGCTCACGCCGCACGTTGCAGGCCTTCACGGCACCCACCACGGCTCCGACCTCAAGGCGTTTGGCCACATAGTCGTCGTGGTAGATCTCGCGCACGTGGGTCGTGGCCAGACCGATCTGGTTGCCGTAGGAGGAGTAACCGGCAGCGGCAGTGGTCACCAGCTTGCGCTGGGGCAGCTTGCCGGGCAGGGTCTCGCTGACGGGCTTGAGGGGGTCGCCTGCGCCGGTGACGCGCATGGCCTGATAGACGTAGCTGCGGCCGGACAGCGGGTCACGGATGGCACCGCCGATGCAGGTAGCAGCGCCGCCGAAGGGCTCGATCTCGGTGGGGTGGTTATGGGTCTCGTTCTTGAACAGGAACAGCCAGTCCTCGTCCTTGCCGTTCACATCGCACTTGATCTTGACGGTGCAGGCGTTGATCTCCTCAGACTCGTCCAGATTCTTCAGGATACCCTGCTTCTTCAGCTCCTTGGCACCAATGGTGGCAAGGTCCATCATGCAGCGGGGCTTGTTCTCACGGCCCAGCTCGGTGCGCATAGCCATGTAGCGGTCAAAGGCTTCCTGCACCACAGCGTCATCGATCTGCACATCGTCCAGAATGGTGCCAAAGGTGGTGTGGCGGCAGTGATCGGACCAGTAGGTGTCGATCATCTTGATCTCGGTGATGGTGGGGTCGCGCTGCTCGGAGCGGAAGTACTCCTGACAGAACTTGATGTCCCCCAGATCCATTGCCAGACCCTTTTCCTCGATGAACTTGGCAAGACCAGCCTCATCCAGCTGGTTAAAGCCCTCCAGCACTGCCACGGCAGCGGGCACGGGGTACTCCATCTTCAGGGTCTCTTTGGGCTCCAGAGAAGCTTCGCGGGCTTCCACGGGGTTGATGACATACTTCTTGATCTCGGCCACCTGCTCGGGGGTCAGAGCACCCTCCAGCAGGTAGACGCGGGCAGAGCGCACCAGCGGGCGCTCGCCCTGACTGATGAGCTGGATGCACTCGGCGGCAGAAGCTGCGCGCTGGTCGAACTGGCCGGGCAGGTACTCCACCGCGAAGGACACGCCCTCGGCAGCGGGCAGCTCGGCGTAGGTGTTATCCACCGGCGGCTCGCTGAACACGGTGCTGACGCACTGGTTGAACAGTGCTTCGTCGATGCCTTCCACATCGTAGCGGTTCAGCAGGCGCAGACCGGTCAGGTCCTTGATGCCCAGCAGGCTGATGAGTTCGTTTTTCAGACCGTTGGCCTCGACATCAAAGCCGGGCTTTTTTTCCACATAAATACGATAGACCATGGGTGAATCCCCCTCTTTTTTTATTGTTCAGCGATTGCTTTCAGCGCTCTCATACCAATATCCGTGCGCTTGTGCAGCTTTTCAAAGCTGATCTTCTCGGCTGCTTCGTAGGCGTGGCTCAGGGCGTTGGTCAGGCGCGGGCCGGTGGCGGTAACGCCCAGCACGCGGCCGCCGTTAGTCACCAGCTGGCCGTCCTCGGTAATGGCCGTGCCGGAATGGTACACCGTCACGTTCTCTTCGCCGGGCAGCTGACCGTCCACCAGACCGGTGATGGGCTTGCCCTTCTCGTAGGCCACAGGGTAGCCGCCGGAAGCCAGAATGACACAGGCCGCAGCACCATCGGAGAATTTGACCTCCTGCTCTGCCAGCGTGCCGTCGGTGCAGGCCTGCATGATGTGCAGCAGATCGCTTTCCAGCAGCGGCAGCACCACCTGCGTTTCGGGGTCGCCGAAGCGGCAGTTGTACTCCACGACCTTCGGGCCGCTCTTGGTGAGCATCAGCCCGAAGTAGAGGCAGCCGCGGAAGGGGCGGCCCTCGGCGCGCATCGCGCGGATCGTCGGCAGGAAGATATTCTCTATGCACTCCGCCGCAAGCTCCTTTGTATAATACGGGTTCGGCGCGACCGCGCCCATGCCGCCGGTGTTGGGGCCTTCGTCGTTGTCGAGAAGTCTCTTGTGGTCTTGGCTGGTGGCCATCGGAAGGACGTGTTCGCCGTCTACCATAACGATGAAGCTGGCTTCTTCGCCGTCGAGGTAATCTTCAATGACGATACGGGCGCCGGCGTCACCGAGTTTATTGTCCTGGAGCATGAAGTCGACGGCTTCGTGTGCGTCTTCTTCCGTCATCGCAACAACGACACCCTTGCCGGCGGCTAAACCGTCGGCTTTGATGACGATCGGAGCGCCTTTGCGGCGGACGTAGGCATGAGCGGCTTCGGCATCCGTAAAGGTTTCGTATTCGGCCGTCGGGATGCCGTGGCGCTTCATAAAGGCTTTAGCGAAGTCCTTGGAAGATTCCAGCTGAGCAGCTTCTTTGGTCGGTCCGAAGATCTTTAAGCCTCGGTCGCGGAAGATGTTGACAACACCCTTGGCGAGCGGAGCTTCGGGACCGACGACGGTGAAAGCAATATCGTTGGAAGCTGCGAAATCAGCGAGTTCGTTCAAGTCGGAAATAGCCAAATTTTCAAGGTTCGGCGTACCGGCCGTTCCGGCATTGCCCGGAGCAACGTAGACTTTTTCGACTCGGGGAGATTGGGCCAGACGCCACGCCAAGGCGTGCTCGCGGCCGCCGCTTCCGATAACCAGAATCTTCATGGGATTTCTCTAAATTTTTAAGGTTGAACAGAATAATTATTCAAAGACGGCGGTGGTGTAAACCTCGGATACGTCATCGAGGTCTTCCAGAGCGTCGATGAGGCGCTGCATGCGCTCGGCCTCGTCGCCGGTAAGAACGGTTTCAGAGTCGCTCTTCCAGGTGACTTCAGCAACTTCGGGTTCCCAGCCTTTGTCTGTGAAGGCTTTATGCAGAGCTTCAAAAGCTGCCGGATCGCAAGTGACTTCGATGGAACCGTCTTCATCTGTCACAACGTCATCGGCGCCGTTATCAAGAGCGACTTCCATGACATCATCTTCTTTCAGTCCGGGAGCAAAGAGGAAATAGCCGCAGTGCTTGAACATGAAGGAAACGCTGCCGTCTGTTCCGAGGTTGCCGCCGTTCTTAGAAAGGATGTGGCGAACGTCTGCAACGGTACGTGTGCGGTTGTCCGTGGTGCAGTCGATAATCAGAGCTGCGCCGCCGACGCCGTAGCCTTCGTAACGAATTTCTTCGTAGTTGGCGCCTTCGAGCTGACCGGTACCTTTCAGAATGGCATTTTTAACAGTGTCTTTGGGCACGTTGGCTGCACGTGCCTTTAGGAGAGAGAGTCTCAGACGCGGATTCATGTCCGGGTCTCCGCCGCCTAAACGAGCTGCGACGATGATTTCACGAATGACTTTGGTCCAGAGATTGGAGCGCTTTGCATCCTGACGGCCTTTTCTATGTTGAATATTGGCCCACTTGGAATGTCCTGACATTTAAAAGAGTCCTTAAAGCTATAAAAAGACAATCTCAAATTTTACCAAACCGAAGTGCTCTACTTGCTTGGTTTCGGCAAGTAGAGGAAATCTCGAGGTCGCACCGCTCTTCCTGGCGAAGACTTCAGCTCAAAGAATTTGCACTGTTATTGCTTGTTAAGGGCTGCTCGCTATAAGGAAGTTGGAGGACCGGCGTTTTTCTTTCTGTCATTTCCTAAATTTTCTGTTCGGAGATAGAAAAAATGAAGGAGAGACAAGACTAGTAACACGTATTAATATTTAGCCCTGAAGATCTGATGAGGGCCAAATTCATTTGATCATCAGCTCGCCCAAGACAAATCTTTATTAACGCAGCCGGCAGGCGGGTTCTAACGTTCCACATTAGGAGGTTCCATGAAGAAGTACGTTTTGCCCTACGGGCAAGGCTCAAAAGAAATCGAACTCGATGAGACACTGGTGCTGAAGGAAGTCCGCACCAAAGAGTTCGAGCCGATGAAAAACATCCCCTACGAAATTCTTGAGGCGATCTACCACCCGATCGGATGCCCTCCGATCAACGAGATCATCAAGCCGGGTCAGAAGATTGCCTTCATCTGCAATGACCCGACGCGTGTCGCCAACAGCTTCGACTTCATGCCGGTTCTTGTCAATGAGATGAACAAGCTCGGCGTCAAGGACGAAGATATGCATATCGTCTTTGCGCTCGGCACTCATCGTCCGATGACCGATGAGGAAATGGTCAAAGCCGTAGGCAAAGATGTCGCTTCTCGCCTCAAGATGTACAACAGTCTCTGCAATGAACAGGAAGACTTTAAGTACTTCGGCACGACTTCCCGCGGAACGCCGGTCTGGATCAATAAGCACCTTTGTGACGTCGACCACGTCATTCTGACCGGCACAATCGTTCATCACTATTTCAGCGGGTACGGCGGCGGCCGTAAAGCCATTCTTCCGGACTGCGCAGCCATGGAAACGGTTCGCGTCAACCACAGCTTCATGCTCGATCCTGCAGCCGGCCTCGGCAAGACCACCGGCAACCCCTGCTATGAAGACCAGATGGAAGGTGTCGCACTCTTCGCAAAAGGACGCTCTCTCTTCTTGTTTAACGCCATCCTGAATGCGAAGCATCAGTTCCTCAAGATGTTTGCAGGTGATTATGTGAAAGCGCATCAAGTTGCCTGTAAATTCGTGGATGAGGTTTACGGAAGCGTGATTCCGAAAGAAGCCGATCTAGTGATCGCCTCCTGCGGCGGATATCCGAAAGATATCAACGTTTATCAGATGCAAAAGACAATGGACAATGCAGCCTGTGCCGTGCGCAAGGGCGGCGCCGTCATCATGGTGGCCGAATGCGTTGAAGGAAGCGGATCTGCGGTTCTGGAAGAAGCTTGTCGCCGCCTCGGCTCCCC
>ENA-OPXG01001508-OPXG01001508.1-human-gut-metagenome-genome-assembly--contig:-NODE-1508-length-10486-cov-4.789857_pt1 | contig 10486 bp, 9 predicted proteins | sample MGYA00241519_ERZ502030 | MGnify/ENA primary metagenome ERZ502030 (study PRJEB25962, sample SAMEA2041937) | human gut metagenome | biome: human gut; feature: human-associated habitat; material: faeces...
GGATACGAAAAACGTCCCGAAATCCGGGTCGTTTTTCTTTCGTATCTGTCGCAGCGCGGAATTAAATCGCCTTGATTTCGTGGAGCACGTTGTTGGTCTTGCGGACTGCGTCGGCCGAAGCTGCGAATTTCTCGGCCTCTTCTTTCGAAAGGTCGATCTTCACGATCTTCTCGATGCCCTTGCGGCCGATGATGGCCGGAACGCCGATGCAGATGTCCTCCTGCCCGTATTCGCCCTCGAGGTAGCACGAGCAGGGGATCAGCTTCTTCTGGTCGTTGAGGATCGCCTCGACCATCATGGCTGCGGCGGCTCCGGGAGCATACCAGGCCGACGTGCCGATGAGCTTGGTCAGCGTGGCGCCGCCGACCATCGTGCTCTGCACGGCCTCCTGCAGTTTCTTCTTCGATGCGAACTGCGTGACGGGCACGCCGTTCACCGTGGCCTTCGAGAGCAGCGGGATCATCGTCGTGTCGCCGTGTCCGCCGATCACCATGCCGTCTACGTTATTGATGTTGGCACCGGTGGCTTTGGCCAGGTAGCACTTGAAACGCGACGAATCGAGTGCGCCGCCCATGCCGATGATGCGGTTCTTGGGCAGCCCCGAGCTCTTCAGCGCCAGGTAGGTCAGCGTGTCCATCGGGTTGGCCACGACGATGATGATGGCGCGGGGCGAGTACTTGATGACGTTGCCGATCACGCCCTTCATGATGTTGGCGTTCGTGCCGATCAGCTCCTCGCGCGTCATGCCCGGCTTGCGGGGGATGCCCGAGGTGATGACCACGACATCCGAGTTGGCGCTCTTCTTGTAGTCGTTGGTGGCGCCGACGAGCTTCGTGTCGAAGTCCATCAGCGTGGAGGTCTGGTACATGTCCAGCATCTTGCCCTCCGAGAGTCCCTCCTTGATGTCGATCAGGACCACTTCGCTCGCCACTTCGCGGCAAGCCATCACATTCGCGCAGGTCGCACCTACGGCGCCTGCTCCGACGACAGTAACTTTAGACATAGCGGTTGTAGTTTTTTAGGGTTGTGTAGCCTCAAGCCGGAAGCGGAGCCGGCCCGGGTGGTGTCTCCTCCCCGGGCCGGACTGCCGGAACTGTATCAGCCGATCAGCTGCTCGTAGGCGGCAGCGTCGAGCAGGGCATCGTACTCCGCGGGGTTGCTCATGCGGACCTTGACGAGCCACCCTTCGCCGTAGGCGTCGCGATTGACGATCGCCGGGTCGGCGTCCACGGCTTCGTTGAACTCCAGGATCTCGCCGCCAACGGGCAGGAAGGCGTCGCTCACGGTCTTTACGGCCTCGATCGAGCCAAAAACCTCGCCTGCGGCAAGGGTCTCGCCAACGGTCGGCACGTCCACGAAGACGATGTCGCCCAGCTGGCTCTGCGCGAAGTCCGTGATGCCGATTACGGCAACGTCTCCCTCGATGCGGCACCATTCGTGGTCGTTCGAGTATTTCAGATTTGCAGGTACGTTCATGGTATTTTCGTTTTTAAGTGATTAGACTATTGCAAATATAGCTGTTATTTTTGTAACAGCAAGGATTTGTCCCGGTTTTTTATGATGAATTCGACCTCACGGAAGAGGTACCCGTACAGCGTACCGTCGTCGTGGCGCAGGAGCAGTTCGCCTGTGGGGCGTACTCCCTCGATCACGGCTTCGAACTCCGTGCCGTCGGGCAGGCGGAAGGGGCGTCGGCTCCCCAATCCGTACATCCGTTCGCGGAACTCGCGCTGGAGCGTTTCGCGGTCGCCGCGCTCGAGCTGTGCGTAGCGCGCCATGCAGTGGCGGCGGAACGATTCGAGCACCTCGGCGCGGTCGAAGGTGCGGCCGGCGGCCTGCGCCATCGATGCCGGGTTGGGCAGCGAGGGGTCGAACTCCTTCTGGTTTACGTTGATGCCGATGCCGGCGATGGTGCGCTGCAGTGTGGTGCCCGAGCAATTGTGTTCGATGAGCATGCCCACCATCTTGCGGTCACCGAAGTAGATGTCATTGGTCCACTTGATGCGGGTGTCGATACCGAATCCGGCCAGGCAGTCGGTCAGTGCGAGCGTCACGACCTCCGAGAGCAGGAACTGCTCGGCAACGGGCAGAAACGTGGGCTCGAGCACCAGCGAGAAGGTGATGCTCTCGGAGGTGCTGGTCCAGGTATGGCCGCGCTGGCCGCGCCCGGCGGTCTGGCGTTCGGCCCAGACGATGTCGCCGTGGCGGCATTCCGGGCTTCGGGCGTCGTCGTTGGTCGAGGTGGTCTGTTCGATGCGGCGGATCATGCGGCGGTCAGGCTTGTACGCCGAAGTCGCGCAGGGCGTCGTTCAGCGAGGTTTTCTTGTCGGTCGATTCCTTGCGGCGGCCGATGATCAGCGCGCACGAGACGCTGTATTCGCCGGCCGGGAACTGTTTGCGGTAGCTGCCCGGGATGACCACCGAGCGGGGCGGTACGTAGCCCTTGTAGGTAACGGGCTCGGGTCCGGTGACGTCGATGATGTGGGTCGAGCCGGTGATGACGGTGTTCGAGCCGAGCACCGCCTCGCGGCAGATGTGTGCCCCCTCGACGACGATGGCGCGCGAGCCGATGAAGCAGTTGTCCTCGATGATGACCGGTGCGGCCTGCACGGGCTCGAGTACGCCGCCGATCCCCACGCCGCCCGACAGGTGGACGTGGCGCCCGATCTGTGCGCACGAGCCGACCGTGGCCCACGTATCGACCATCGTGCCCGTATCGACATAGGCGCCGATGTTCACGTAGGAGGGCATGAGGATGGCTCCCGGGGCGATGTAGGCGCCGTAGCGCGCCACGGCGTGCGGTACGGCCCGCACGCCCAGCTCCTCGTAGCCGTGCTTGAGGTCCATCTTGTCGTACCACTCCAGCTCGCCGGCCTCCATGCGGCGCATGGGCTGGATCGGGAAATAGAGGATCACGGCCTTCTTGACCCATTCGTTCACCTGCCACCGGCTCTGTTCGGGGTCGGTGGGTTCGGCGGTGCGGAGTTCGCCCCGGTCTACGAGGCGGATCACCTCGCGGATGGCCTCCTGCACGGAGGCTTCGGCGAGCAGCTCGCGGTTCTCCCACGCCTGCCCGATTATGGTTTGGAGTTCGTTGTACATGTCTCTCTGCGGTTTTGAAGGCCAAAGTTACGCAAAATCTTCGATTTTTTCCTAACTTTGTGCCGTTTGACCTTCAACCCTTCCGAGTATGAAGAACTTATTTCTCAGAACGGCCCTCGTGCTGGGGGCCATGGCTGCCGCAGGTTGCGGAAATACGAACATGAAACAGATAAAGCATCTGCCCTATCCCGAGACCGAACGGGGCTCGGTGACGGACAACTATTTCGGCGTGGAGGTGGCCGACCCCTACCGCTGGCTCGAGGACGACCGTTCGGAGGCCACGGCCGCATGGGTCGAGGCCGAGAACACCGTGACGGAGGACTACCTCGCGCAGATTCCCTTCCGCGGGGCGATCCGCGACCGGCTGACCGAGCTGTGGAACTATCCCAAGGAGGGGGCGCCCTCGAAGCACGGCGACTGGTGGTACTATTATTATAACGACGGGCTGCAGAACCAGTCGGCGCTCTACCGCACGAAGCGGCCCGGTGAGGCGGGTGAACTTTTCCTCGACCCCAACACGCTTTCCGAGGACGGTACGGTGGCGCTGGCCGCGGCGTCGTTCTCGAATGACGGCCGCTACCTGGCCTATGCGGCGGCCGCATCCGGTTCGGACTGGGTCGAGATCCGGGTGGTGGATACCGCTACGGGAACGCTGACCGAAGACCGCATCGAGTGGGTGAAGAACTCCGGCGCCACGTGGTCGCCCGACTCGAAGGGATTCTACTACAGCGCCTATGATGCCCCGGAAAAGAGCGTCTATTCGGACCAGAACCAGTTCCAGAAGGTCTACTACCACGAGCTCGGTACACCGCAGTCGTCCGACCGCCTCGTCTACGAGGACAAGAACCACCCGCTGCGCTACTTCTGGGCATGGCCCTCGGAGGACGGCAAGTGGCTCTTCGTATGCGCTTCGGAGGGAACCTCCGGGACCGAGGTGCTCTATCGGAAGACTTCCGAGAAGAACTTCCGTACGCTGCTGCCGGGCTTCGATGCCGACTACGGTGTGGTGACCGTCGAGAACGACCGTCTCTACTACGTCACCAACCGCGATGCCTCGAACTACACGCTGCGGCGCATCGACCTGAACCGTCCCACGAAGGACGAGGTGGTGATCCCCGAGAATGCGAAGAATCTGCTTGAGGGTGTCGGCACGGCCGGCGGATACCTCTTTGCCGCCTACCTGCAGGATGCGCAGAGCCGCATCGCGCAGTATGATTTCGAGGGCAAGCTGGTGCGCGAGGTGGCGCTGCCCGCCATCGGTTCGGTGAGCGGCTTCGGCGGCGAGAAGGAGGACAAGGAGATCTACTATTCGCTGACGAACTACACGGCCCCCGCGACGATCTACCGTTATGACATCGCTACGGGAGAATCGACCCTCTACAGGGCGCCCGAGGTGCGCTTCGATCCCTCGCTCTTCACCACCGAGCAGGTCTTCTATTCCTCGAAGGACGGTACGCAGGTCCCGATGTTCATTACCTACCGCAAGGACATGAAGCTCGACGGCAAGAACCCCTGCCTGCTCTACGGGTACGGCGGTTTCCAGATCAACATGACCCCGGGCTTTAACCCTGCTGCGCTGATGTTCGTCGAGCAGGGCGGCATCTACTGCGTGGCCAATCTGCGCGGCGGTTCGGAGTACGGCGAGTCGTGGCACCGGGGCGGCATGCTCGAGAACAAGCAGAACGTCTTCGACGACTTCATCGCTGCGGCCGAGTACCTGATTGCCAACAAATACACCTCGTCGGACAAACTGGCGATCAACGGCGGCTCGAACGGTGGCCTGCTGGTCGGCGCCTGCGAGGTGCAGCGCCCCGATCTCTATGCCGTCTGCCTGCCGCAGGTCGGCGTGCTGGACATGCTGCGCTACCACAAGTTCACGATCGGCTGGGGCTGGGCCGTGGAGTACGGTACGTCGGAGAACGAGGAGCAGTTTGGCTATATCTATAAATACTCCCCGCTGCACAACATCCGGGAGGGTGTGAAGTATCCTGCCACGCTCGTCATGACGGCCGACCACGACGACCGTGTCGTCCCGGCACACTCGTTCAAGTTCGCCGCACAGTTACAGCATTGCCAGGCGGGCGAGGCTCCGGTGCTCATCCGCATCGAGTCGAAGGCGGGCCACGGAGCCGGCAAGCCCACTTCGAAGCGGATCGACGAGGCGGCAGACATGTACGCCTTCCTGTTCCAGAACATCGGGGTGCCGTACCGCCCGGTCGGGGAGTAGGCGAGAATAAAAAAAGAAGATTAGGTTGGATTAGGTTTGAGATAACGACATGAAAGTATACAAATTCGGAGGAGCCTCGGTGAAGAATGCCGAGGGGGTGCGCAACCTGCGCAAGATCATCGACGACGAGCAGAACCTCTTTATCATCGTTTCGGCGATGGGAAAGACCACAAATGCTCTCGAACGGGTCTTCGGGGCCGTGCAGAAGAGCGACCGCGCCGCGGCGATGGCCGAGATCACGGCGCTGCGCGAGTACCATGCCGCCATCATCGACGATCTGTGGCGCGGCCCCCGGCGGCTGGACGCCGTTGAGGAGTTGTTCGCCGAACTCGAGCGGGTGGCTACGGAGACCGTCTATCGGGCGGAGGATGCCGAGTTGTGGTACGACACGATTGTGGCCTTCGGCGAGCTGATCTCGACGACGATCATCTCGGCCTACCTCAATTATGCCGGGGTGGCCAACCGCTGGATCGACATGCGCCGCTGTTTCCTCACCGAGCAGCGGCACAAGGATGCCGGGGTGGACATCGAGGCTTCGGCGCCGCGCCTGAAGGCGGCGCTCGAGGGGGGCGGCGAGACGATTTTCGTCGGCCAGGGCTTCATCGGCGGCGCCCCACGACCACGTCCCTGGGGCGCGAAGGCTCGGACTACTCGGCGGCCGTGGTCGCCAACATCCTCGAGGCCGAGTCGATGTCGGTGTGGAAGGATGTGGACGGTGTGCTGAACGCCGATCCGAAGATCTTCCCCGATGCCGTGCAGATCGCCGAGCTGAACTACCTCGATACGATCGAGTTGGCCTACAGCGGTGCGCAGATCATCCACCCGAAGACGATCAAGCCGCTGCAGAACAAGAACATCCCGCTCTACGTGCGTCCCTTCGGCGACAAGCGCAAGCCGGGAACGGTCATCCGTGCCATGTCGGCTCCGGTCGATGTGCCGATCCTGATCCTCAAGAAGGACCAGGTGCTGCTGACGATCCGTTCGCGCGACTTCTCGTTCGTGCTCGAGGAGAAGTTCGCCACGATCTTCTCGCTGCTCGAGCGCTTCCGCATCAAGGCCAACCTGATCCACAACTCGGCGGTGAACCTGAGTCTCTGTGTGGACAACTCGTGGCATATCGACGAGGCGGTGGCGGCGCTGCGCGAAGCGGGCTTCGACGTGATGAAGGCCGAGCGGATGGAGCTGCTGACGATCCGCGGCTATACCGATGACCTGTGGCGGCGCTACGCCCGCGGCCCTCAGGTCTTCATCCGGCAGGCGACGCAGGCGACCGTCCGTGTGGTTCGCAAGCGCGACTGATGCGGGTATAACGATTCGGCGGCGGCCTTTCCTCTTCGCCGCCGTTTTTCACAGACTGCGGCGTTTTCTGTCGCAAGCCGGAGGAAACTGGTATTGTGGCGGAGCGCCCGGTCGGGTCACGGCTCCTGCCGCAGCTTGTGGATGATGCCCAGCACGGAGGTCTCGCGGATCTCGCCGCGACGCTTCATCTCCCAGATCGTGCGGGCGATGTAACGTTCGATGTCGCGCTGGAGCCGTTTGTAGAGCGGGCAGGTGATGTAGTTCTCGTTGTCGAGCAGCACGTCGCGGATCGACCGCAGTGAGTTGGTGTAGTTGGCCATCTCGTTCTTGAGGGCCACGCCCCGCTTCTCGGAGGCCGTGATCCGCGCGATGGACATCTGGCGCAGTTTTTCGCAGACCGAGTTGAGCAGCACGAGCACCACGTTGTCCATCAGCGTGTGGCCGTGCATGAACAGGTAGGTGTTCTCGGGCTTCACGCCCCGTGCGCGGAGCTGCTCCTCAAACTCCCGCATCGGCTCGACCATCCGGGGGTTGCGCTGTGCAAGGAGGCGTTCGCGCTTCTCGACGTTGCGCTGCAGCCAGGCCAGCGTGTTGGCCCCGTTGTCCGCCAGGTCGAGGTAGCCGATGCGTACCGACGACTTGAAGTCGATGAGCGGGAAGACGCTCTCCGAGGAGAGCTGTGCCGAGAAGGCATACCACACGAAGAGCGGGTAGATCGTGCACGAGTAGTCGTGCATGAAGCGCACGAAGTCGAAGATGTGCGTATCGTTCTTGGTGGCCTTCACGCAGACGTTGTGCAGCGAGGGGGCGTAGCAGAGGTAGTTCTCGGTGGCGTAGGCGTAGGTGTGGAACATGAATTTGGCTCCGAGGACCTCCTTCGACTGCTCGGTGCGTCCGGCGAACAGGTAGTCGAAGTCCGAATCGACGCACAGCAGCATCTCCTCCGACGAGTCGGGGATCATGCCCATGAGCACCTTTTTGCCCTTGGGCAGGTCGCCGCGGTCGGGCACCGAGATTTCGAAGCGCAGGTAGGGGTTGTGGAAGTGGTCGAAGATGCCCCGCCAGAAGGCCACGTCCTCGTAACCCTCGACATAGACCCTCACCAGCCGCTGGTCCGGGTTGGCGGGCAGCGGCCGGGGCAGTTCGTCGAGCGTCGCCGGACGCGTGAAGGGGTTCATGCGGCGCAGTTTTTCCCGAATCTTGGTTCCCATACTTCAACAAAGATAGAAATTTTGCTAATTTTGCGCAAAATAACGGCGCCTTTCCGGCGTTTAATTCCTACTTTTCGAACACATCCTATGGCTGACAACGACTGGAAATCCCGCCTCGGGATGGTCTACTCGACCAATCCCGATTTCGAATACCGGACCGACGAGCGGACCGAGCCCGAGACGTTGCCTCCCGCACGGCAGCAGCTGCGCGTGTGGCTCGACCGCAAGCAGCGTGCCGGCAAGGTCGTGACGCTCGTGCGGGGCTTTGTCGGACGCGAGGCGGACCTGGCCGATCTGGCCCGCCTGCTGAAGACCCGCTGCGGCGTCGGTGGCGCCGCCAAGGAGGGCGAGATCATCATCCAGGGCGACCACCGTGACCGCGTGGTCGAGATACTCACCAAGGCCGGCTACGGCTGCAAAAAGGCGGGTTCCTGACGTGGTGCGCCATCCGAAAAAGATCCTTGCGGCATTCGGCCTGCTGTTCGTCCTTCTGGCGGGCGTGCAGCGCGCCTCCGCGCAGTATTACACGTGGGGTGCCGACGCCCCGATGAAGTGGTCTACGGTCCGCACCCCCGACGTACGGATGATCTATCCCGACACGGCTGCGGCCCTGGCCGCCCGGACGCTCTTCTACGTGCGTGCGGTGCGTCCGTCGATCGACTACGGCTTCCGCCACGGCCCGATGCGCATCCCCTTCGTCCTGCACCCGGAGAATTTCGAGTCGAACGGATTGGTGATGTATCTCCCGAAGCGTGTGGAGTTCCTCACTTCGCCGGCCATTGACAGCTACTCGATGCCGTGGTACAAGCAGCTTGTGGCCCACGAGTACCGCCATGCCGTGCAGTACAACAACCTCGACCGCGGTGTGATCCGCGCCCTGAGCTACGTGCTCGGGCAGCAGGGATCGACCATCGGCCTGCTCTGCATGCCGATCTGGGCCATGGAGGGCGACGCCGTGATGTCCGAGACGATGATGTCGTCGTTCGGGCGTGGGCTTCAGCCCTCCTTCTCGATGGCCTACCGTGCGATGGGGCGTGTGGGGCGCAACCGCCGGGGAACGCGCGACCGGCGCAATATCGACAAGTGGTTCTGCGGCTCCTACCGCGACTACATCCCCGACCACTACGAACTGGGTTACCAGATCTGCTCGTATGCCTGGGAGCGCTACGGTGAGAACATCTGGGACCGGGTGGCCTGGTACGGATCGCGCAACCCCTACCTGATCGCCACGACCCGGGCCGGGCTGGAGAAATACTACGACACGAATGTGTCGGAGCTCTTCCGTGAGACCTTCGACGAACTGGAGCGCTTCTGGCAATCGCTCCCGCAGACCGAGGACAGCGCCGCGACGCTCACGCCGCTGCCCGAGGGCAACCATACCACCTATCAGTGGCCCCTGCCGTTGGGCGATACGGCCGTGCTGGCCGTGAAGAGCGATTTCGACCGTACGTCGCGCTTCGTGATGATCGACCGGCGGACAGGCTGCGAGCGGACGGTGGCCCGCACGGGGCTCATCTCGACACGGCCGTCGCTGGCCGACGGGCGGGTGTGGTGGACCGAGTACCGGCGTTCGACCCTCTTTCAGCAGCGGGTCAATTCGCAGCTCTGCTGCATGGATCTCTCCGATGGCCGTCCCCGGACGGTCGCGGGAAACCGGCGGGCGCTCTATGCCACGGCGGTCCCCGGGGCGCTGGGATGGGTCGAGTATGCTCCCGACGGGCGCTATACGGTGATCATCCGGCGCGGGGAGGCGGGGCCCGAGGAGCGGTTCGCCGTGCCGGCCGACAAGGAGATCCACGGGCTGGCGTGGGATGACCTGACGGTGGCCTGGTACGTGCTCGTTACCGACGACGACGGCATGTGGCTCGGGCGTATCGACTGCGAAGGACTCCATCCGGTGACCCGGGGGGCCTACATCACCCTCTCGGACCTTCGGGCCGGGGGCGGACGTCTCTATTTCGGCTCGATCGCCTCGGGACGGGACGAGGTGCACTGCTACGATCTGGTCGAACGGCGCGAATTCCGCATCTCGACCTCGAAATACGGATCCTTCGATCCCGCCCCGGCCGGCGGGGGGCGCGTGCTGCTCACGACCTATGACCGGCTCGGCTACCGTGTGACGGAACAGGCGGCGGACTCCCTGCCGACGGTCGTTGAGCCGGCGCGTCTGCCGCTCAATCTGGTCAATCCACCGCGCAGGCGCTGGGAGGTGGTCAATCTCGATACGGTGCGTTTCTCGCGGGCGGACTCCGTGGCACAGAGCGCCTCCTTCCGCCGCAAGCGTTATGCCAAGGTGCCCAACCTGGTGAATGTCCACAGCTGGATGCCTTTGGCCTTCAATCCGTTCGCTGCGGTGGACGAGCATGTCATCGACGTTAATCTGGGAGTGACGCTCCTCTCGCAGAACCTCCTCTCGAATACCGAAGCCTATCTTTCCTACGGGTGGAACGGCTCGGAAGGGTCGCTCTTCAACCTTGGGGTGCGCTACACGGGTCTCGGGGTGCAGTTCGATCTCGATGCCTCGTACGGCGGCAACCAGCTCTTCTATTCGCTGGCCTCGTATGATCCCGAGACCGGCAATCCGGTTTACCAGTCTCGTCCGGCTCCCGACAAGTACTACTCCGTGGGGCTGACAGCCACTCTTCCG
>ENA-OPXG01001512-OPXG01001512.1-human-gut-metagenome-genome-assembly--contig:-NODE-1512-length-10468-cov-1.757899_pt1 | contig 10468 bp, 8 predicted proteins | sample MGYA00241519_ERZ502030 | MGnify/ENA primary metagenome ERZ502030 (study PRJEB25962, sample SAMEA2041937) | human gut metagenome | biome: human gut; feature: human-associated habitat; material: faeces...
TGCTTCCCGCAGAGGATGGCGGCTTTATTGATCTCATAATGCACAGCCGGGATCGTCAGATTGAGGATGATATCGATTCCGGGATCCTGCAGCAGCTCTTCTGTCGTACAGACCTTGGGAATGTCAAATTTTTCGGCGAAAGCCTGTGCTTTCTCCATGGCCATGTCTGTACACGCCGCCAGCTGGAGTTTCTGATAAAAGCGGTGGATATTCGCTGCATAGACCTGCGCGATTACACCGCAGCCAATAACACCGATCGTTGTTTGTTTCATGGTTTGATCCTCTTTGCCCTATCTGTCATTCTGCAGCAGTTCCATCATGACGGCCAGCTTTTGTTCGCTGCCAACGTATGCATATCTGCCGCCGTTATAGTCGCCCTTTTGGATCAGTTGGATCCCGGACTGTGCTAGACACGCTAGAGACTCCTGCATGTCGTCAACCTCAAACGCAACATGATGCACACAGTCGCCATTCCTGTCCAGATATTCCCGCCAGGTACTCGGGTTTCTATCCGGCTCGATCAGCTCCAGCCGGAGCATACCGAATTGCAGGAAAGCCTGCTTGGCCATTGCCGGTGATGGCTCGTCCCGGTATTCCACGTGCGCATCCTTCGGAGTGCCAGTCCACTTGACGGGCGGCCGCTCCAGGTGAAACAACGCGCAGTAGTTATCAAGTGTCTTCTCCATGTCTCTGACAACAATGCACAGATGAACAGCATGGTCACAGCACCAGGGATTGGTATTCATATCGTCGTCCTCCCCTCTTATAGCGGCATGGGCCGCCCAGTGGAATCAATGAATGCGATCTTGGAATAGATCTTCTTTTTTCTTTCCAGAATATCCAGGATACCGTTCGCAATGTCCGCCGGATCCGCCGGCGCATCGCAGCCGCCCATGTTCGTCCGCATCCAGCCGGGATGGACGGCATAGACCAGAATATCCCGTTCCTTCAAATAATTGATCAGCTCCTGGCGTTCGTGTTCGTCCGCCGTCTTGATATAGAACATGTGGGCATTATGGACGCAGCCCTCCGGAACCACCGGCAGCTCAATCTTGCCTGCCTGAGCAAGTGGCGTCAGCAGCTTATAGTACTCATTCCAGCGCGCCAACCGTGCCTCATTGATCTGATCTGCCATTTCCAGCTGTGCATACAGATACGCCACATTTAACTCGCTCGGTAAATAGCTGGAACCGAACTCCTGCCAGCGGTATTTGTCCACCTGACCGCGAAAATATTTGCTTCGGTCAGTACCTTTTTCCCGGATGATCTCTGCACGCTCCACATGCTCCCGATCGCGGATCAGCAGTGCACCGCCCTCCCCCATGCTGTAATTTTTTGTTTCATGGAAGCTGTAGCAGCCATAATCACCGATGCTCCCAAGGGCTTTTCCTTTATAAGAAGCCATCACGCCCTGCGCCGCATCTTCGATCACAAGAAGGTTGTGACGCTTTGCGATATCCATGATCGTATCCATTTCGCAGGCTACTCCGGCGTAGTGCACCGGCACGATGGCCTTCGTCTTTTCAGTGATCGCTGCTTCGATCTGTTTTTCGTCAATATTCATGGTATCCGGACGAATATCCACAAAAACAGGCACGCCGCCCCGCAGCACAAACGCATTTGCCGTGGAAACAAATGTGTAAGACGGCATAATAATTTCATCCCCCGGTTTGATATCCGCCAGAATCGCGGCAAGCTCCGTCGCATGGGTACAGGAAGTCGTCATCAGGCACTTCGCCGTTCCGGTTTTTTCTTCAAACCAGTGACTCGCCTTTTTGGTAAATTCCCCGTCTCCGCAGATCTTCTGATTTTCCACTGCCTGGCGCACATATTCGTATTCCCGTCCCGTAAACGGAGGTACATTGAACCGGATTTTTTCCCGTCCGGTAAAGGGAAGCTTCTTTTCTTCCATGGTTGATTCCTTCTTTCCCAAAAGCGGTTTTGCAGTCCGTTTTCTCGACCGCACTGCGCTGCTTTCATTTTTATTCATAAATCTGATAGGTTCCGTTATCCAGCTTCATTTCATAGGCATTCTGCGCCAGGAACTCCTGCAGCAGCTCCCATTTCTGCGCTTCCTGTGCATCCTCTGTGTCCACCTTTCCGGGACAGAGGATCACCAGCGGCTTTTCTCCCGCCTGGGACAGCGCTTCCAAATCTGTCCGCATCGTCTCTGCCGGGTAAGTATTCATACCCGGCCAGTCAGGGGACAGCGCCGAGGGCAGATCGAACAGCCAGCAAAAGCCCGGCACATCGCCAAACGTCAAAAGCCGGCTGTTTTCCTCCAATTCATCCGCATGCTCTGCGTAATAATCCACAACATCCTGCAGCTGCTCTGCATTTGCCCGATTCGTTTTTGCACCGGAAAGCTTTTTGCAGTTTACAACCCGGGTATCCCGCTTTTGTCCCTCGATGCTGTCCCGAAAAACCGCACGCACGCCAAAGCCCGTGCTCTGTATCAGAAAAACAACCGCCGCGCACACCAGCATCGCCCGGCACGCAAAGCTATACGGCAGGCGGCGCAGCTTTAACAAAAGCCGGTAGCCCATCCAGAAGGTCACCGGAGCAACCAAAAACAGGTTATTCATATTCGGATATGTTTCGTTGTTGCTTCCGATCGGCGTGATCAAAATGACCAAAAGCACCATCAACGACAACAGCTTATCCCTTCGAAATACCAGCGGATCGGCAAGGGTCCAGATACACAGCCCGATTGCCACATATAAAAGCACCATACACCACTCAAATACGCTCCAGTAAAAGGCGTACTGCAGGTTGAACATGCCGCGTCCCCATAAAAACCGCAGCAGCACCGGAAGCATGCATAGATACAGCACCATCTTGCCTTTTTCGAATTTTCCGGGGAGAAGGAAAAATAAAACCGTACCTAAAAGCGCTGCGATCCCCAAAATCAGCACCCATTTAAACGCTTCTACATAAGCAGATACAACAGAAGCAATCATAGAAAGGGATGAATACGTCTCATCCGTTCCGGAATATCCGGCAAGCCCGACAAGCATCTTCGGATATGCATCAAACCTAAACTGCAGGCTGATCGCAAGAAAACCGACAAGAAATGCCGCCACAAAGCCGATCACACAGGCAGCGACATCTTTCCAGATCTCCGCCACTTTTTTCTTTTTCAAAATGCCATAATAAAATACCGCGATAATCAGCGCACATTCTACGATGTTAGGCAGGCGCGTCAGCACAGAAGCGCCCAGACACACGCCAGCAAACGCCATCCATTTGCGGTTCTGCCAGATCAGTCCGCGGTATAAAAGCACCGTTCCGCACAAAAACAGGAAAAACGTCAGGTAATTATACAGGCTCGTCGTCGGAATCCAGCACAGGCTGATTGCCGCGAATTCGCCCAGAAACACGATCCAGGACGGCATTTTGCCTTTCAGGAAAAAATACGCCAAAAGCGCCATGGCACTGACGAAAAGTCCCGTATAAAAACGCATTCCCACCAGGCTGTCCCCAAAGGGCAGGCGCATCAAAAGCGCCCCGAGCACATTTGCAAGATAGGTCGCAACCGTCCACTCCTGCCCCGCATGCGGGAAAAAGCGGTAATTTACCAGACCATAACAGGTGTCCGTCAATTCGATTCCCTGTGTAATTTTTAACAGCGGATACAAAAACAGTATCACCGGAAACAAAATTGTTCCCAATCGTTTTGCTTTTTCTTTCACGCTCTCTTTTTTCCTCCAAAAACAACCTTTCCCCGATTTGCAGCAGACCTGCCGCAGCTTTTTCCAATTCTATCGAACACACACAGCCGCAGCCGCTCGATTCCGATACAGACCACAAAAACGATGACGGACTGCATCAAAAGCACAAGAAGCATCCGTCCTGCAGTTACGCCCGTCTCACCCGGAACGATGTTCCAGAAATCCCCAAGTCGTCCGGTCAGGGCATTGACCCACGCAAACCAGCGCGGTGCAATGTCCGTCTGCTGGTGAATCAGATAAACCCCGAATACCGCAGGGCTCCAGAACCGCACCATATCTGCAAAACGCCCTTCTTCTACCTTCAGGACAGCAAACGCGCCAAACAGCCCCACCGCCGCAAGATAGGCAAACAGTGCATTATAGTGAAACGGAACGGACGCATAATAGGTCAGTCCCGTCAGTCGTCCCGCCAAAGGAAGCAGCAAAAGCTCCAGCAAAAATGTTCCCAGCGTGCAGCCTGCATACAGCACAATATTTTTGGGGAAGCTGTTCAAACGCGGCATCCCGTATTTTTTCAAATAACCGCCGGTCAGGTACAGCACTGCAAACCATCCGAAGTCATATCCGAAACGATCCAACGCAAACTGCAGCGGACTGAAGGATTTTCCAATGCAGAAAAAGAGCAAAAGCGCCGCCAGCAGCTGCTGCATCCGTTTTTGGGAAAGGGTTTCCAGCCCTGCGTTGAAAAATGGGGACAACAGGCACAGCACCACATAAGCGCTTACGAACCAGTAATGTCCGGACTGCACCGGAAAAATACTGTTCCAGATGTGGTAGGGATTGAGAACCTCCGACCACGAAAGGACACCGACAAGTGCCAGAACCGGAGGAATCAGCACCGTATAAAACAACGTCTGAACCAGCACCTGCACCACACGCCGGAAGGAAAAGGTACAGAAGGAAAGAAAATATCCGCTGATCAGCACATAAACGTTGACTGCGACAATGCAGACTGATTCTGTCACAAGGGACCAGACCCCGGCGCCCGTCACAGGGCTTCCGACATCCAAAAGCAATCCGCTGTTCGTGTTCCAGTGCAGGATCACAACCATGAACATGGCGATGATCCGAAGCAGCTCAAAATTTGCCTGACGTCCGGGCTTTCCCATGTTTCCTCCTTTCCGGGCGCGCGGTGTGTTCCAAAAGTGCGCAATGCTGTACTCCCGCCGCGTAAATCGTCTCTTCAGGACTACGTTTTGCTTCCGCATCGTCCTGTTCGTCGCGCATCAGCGTTCCCGTTCGATCTCCCCGTGCTCTACACGGTAAACAATATCGCATTTTTCGATCGTCTGCAAACGATGTGCAATAATAATCAATGTCTTATGACCATGCAGGCTGTTGATGGATTCCATGATCGCAGCCTCTGTATCGTTATCCAGTGCGCTGGTCGCTTCATCCAAAACGAGAACCTCCGGATCTTCAAACAGCGCTCTCGCAATTCCGATTCTCTGACGCTGACCGCCGGAAATCCGGATGCCGCGCTCGCCAATGCCGGCATCCAGCCCTTCGGGAAGACTGCGGACAAACTCATCCAGACGGGCTTTTTTAAGTGCCTCCCAGACCTTTGCATCGTCGATGTCTTCATCCGCGTAACCGAACGCCACATTTTTGCGGATGGTGGAATCAATCATGAAAATCGTCTGGGGAATGTAGCCGATATTTTTCAGCCAGGATTCGTAATGATCCCGAACCTCCACGCCGTCTGCGAGGATATGTCCCTCCTGAATCGACAGCAGCCCCAGCATAATATCCACAATCGTTGTCTTGCCCGCACCGGAGGTCCCCACAATGCCGACAGATTTTCCGGCAGGGATCTCCATATGCGCATGGTCGAAGATCAGCACATCGGAATTCGGATATTTGTATACAATATCATCCAGTACAATTTTATCCTGCAGGGGCAGCTTATCCACCGGCTTGCTTCTCCGATAGGCAGCTTCGTCGTAAACCACGTTTTTGTCGTGGATTTCCTCCTGCAGATTGTCGGACACGCCCATAAAAAAGGGCTCGAAATAGGAAATCTGTGTCAGATAGTTGTTGATCCGGTTTGCAGAAGGCAGAAGCCGCATGGCAGCAACGCCGAATGCACCCAGCTGGCTCACCATGCTGGTGACATCCTCGCCGGACAGGATCATGAAAATCAGGTACAGAATCAGTCCCGCCATGCAGACCGTCTCGATCAGCAGACGAGGCGTCGCGTTAAAAATATTGTATTTCTGCACTGCGCTCACATAGCCGTGACCGCATTTACCATATTCCCGGATGAAATAATTTTCTTTATTGGCAATTTTGATTTCCTTGATGCCCATAACGGATTCTTCAATCCATTTGTACAGACCGCTGTAATAATCCTGGTTCTCGATGCCCGCCTGACGCATGATCGGCTTTAAAAACTGCTTGATCACAAGCAGCGTCACGATCAGAAGCGCCGCTACCGTCAGGATCATCTGCGGAGCCATCGCGGTCAGCGTAACCGCCAGCAGGACGAAAATAATCACTTCACTCATCAGCTGCAGCAGCGCGAGGATCAGACCGTACATGTTATTGACATCAGACGTGATCATACGCTGGATGACAGAGGTATCCGCATTCAGATAATATTCATAGGGGCGCTTCATGAAATTGATCATCATGCGCTGAGAGGTCTCAAACTGGTTCGTGTATACAAAGCGCAGCTGCACCACATTCTGAAAATACAGAAAAACGTTTTTTAACACAAAGCCCAGAATAATCAGCACCAGAATCAGCGTCGTGAAATATCCCGGTTTCTGAAAGCCTGTCCATCGGTAAATCTGCGCCAGGACACTGTCGCCCTCCACGCAGCTCGGGTCCATAATCATCTGAATCGCCGGTACCACAAGACCGATGCTGACGGTTTCCAGAATCGCACCGATCACCATCATAAACAGAATCTGAACCATTTTCAGCTTCTGCTTCCGGTTCATCAGAACCATCATTTTACGGTAAATTTTTTTCATGAAAGCGTTCCTTTCGTTCCTGCAGCCCTATTCCAAAACTGCTTCTTAAAAAATCTGCTCATTAAAGCGGTGTTTTTGAGGATCTTCGTACAGATCCATAAAGTCATCCCCCAGAAAAACCTTTTCCTTTGCAAAATGAATCGAATCCGGCACGGTATACACGGAAACTACCTGGTCGAATTCCAGTCCCTCGATGAAATTCAGGATTTCCATCGGGAACTTTCCATCCAGCACAATATCGTCCGGGAACAGCTTATGATAGTCTAAAACATCTCTGGGATGCGGTTTTAAAATCACCTGCGCATCCTTTCCGTATTTTGCTACGATATCCCGGAAAATCTGCTCGCGCACCGGCAGCTCGCATAATGGCTCCGTCAGCACCAGCACCTTGTGCTCATGATGCACGCCGGTCGTAAGCTGCATCATCAGCGTATCCAGATCCTCCATAAAAATCCGCAGAATCGTATTTTTGTCGTCCTGCGTCAGCCTGCGCACCATCGCTTCCCGCGGCTGTTCGATATATTTGGAGCAGGGATATTTCAGGATTGACGTATTGTTGACCTCCATATCCACGCAATATTTACTGTATCCGTTCTGGATAAAAATCAGGTTATGCGCCGCAAGAAAGGCTTTCAGTCCGAAATGCCCTCGGTTGTCATAGCGCGCGGTATCGTAATAGCAGATACAATCCAGACCGTCCTCCACCGCATGATAGTGGATTTTCTTATAATTCAGATAATATCCGATCGGATCGGAATCGCAGAACACATAGATGTCCTGATACTTTTTAAAATCCACCGGCACATAGGGCTGCTGCAGCTTTCCGTATAATTTCGTAAAAATCATTCTGGAAAACAGGTTAAACACCAGATTTCCATGATCCTCATGATAGCGTGCCAGCTGCGGGAACGCATGCTCTTCCTTTTCCTCGAACATAAAAACAGCTTCAAACAGACCGCTTTTTTCTGCACGCTCCTTCAGGCTGCCAAAGTCGTTCGACATCGTGCTCAGCACCAGATCCGCCTTTCCGCGCATTGCCCTTGGAAGCGTCAGCTCCTTTAAACAGGCAACATATACATGATAATAAGTATGGCAGACATAAATCCGCTCTTTTGGCTTTCTCTTTTTCATTTTCGTTTTTTCTCCGGCAATTTCTGGTAAACCTGATGAAATCATCCCAGTTAAACCAGTTGACTCCATTGCATAGTCGCTATATTCTACCATACTTTTGTCTGCCATTGCAAGACAATGCGCTTTCGTTCACGCCGTTACAGTTTACACAGTTCACCCGCGCCATTCGCAAAATCGCATCTTCGATGCTTTCCGCTGCTTCGCAGCTCACTTTTGCTCATAAAATGGCGCTCTCTTCGTGATTCCGTGCGCGCATCTTCTCATGCAAGCATGGAATCTGTGCGCACGGAATCCCGCGTGAACTGTGCTTGAATAATATTCCCCGGATTGTTATACTACTTACGACGCGATGTCTGCGGCGATTTCTTTTTCCCCGGACACTGCACAATCCGATTTTTGACAGGAAACAGGAGGTTTTGCCATGTCAGCACTTGCCATTATTACAGCGCGCGGAGGCAGCAAGCGGATTCCGCGTAAAAATATCCGTCCGTTTCTCGGAAAACCGATTCTTTTATATTCCATCGAAGCCGCTTTGCAGGCGGGCATTTTTGACGAGGTGATGGTTTCTACAGATGATCCCGAAATCGCCGAACTTGCAAAAGGTGCCGGGGCGTCCGTCCCATTTCTTCGAAGCGCCCAGACCGCAAACGATTATGCCTCTACCGACGACGTCATCCGCGAGGTGCTCGAATGCTATAGAGCTGCCGGCAGGGAGTTTGACACGTTCTGCTGTATCTACCCCACCGCGCCGTTTATTACCCCCAAAAAGCTCAGCACCGCGATGGAGCTTTTAAAGGACGCCGAGTCCGTCATGCCGGTAACGACTTTTCCGTATCCGGTTCTGCGCAGCCTTGCCGTAGATGAAAACGGTCACATCGGCTACAAATGGCCCCAGTATGCGACTGCGCGCAGCCAGGATCTCGAAACGCTTTACCACGACTGCGGACAGTTCTATGCCTGCCGGACGGAAGCTTTTTTCCGGGAAGGAACGACAGATACTCCCGGTATGGTCCCCCTGCTTTTACCCGAACTGGAGGTTCAGGATATCGATACCGAAGAGGACTGGGCGATTGCAGAAGTCAAATATCAGAAAATGATGGAGAAAGAATAACAATATGAATCAGGAAATTTATCTGGGCGGGCGCAGAATTGCCGCAGACGCCCCTGTCTTTATCGTTGCGGAAATGTCTGCGAACCATTTGCAGGACTACGACCGTGCGATTGAAATCATCCACGCCGCAAAGGAAGCCGGCGCGGACGCGATCAAGCTGCAGACCTACACTGCAGACACCATGACCGTTGACAGCGACGCGGACTGCTTTATCAATAAAGGCGGCCTCTGGGACGGCATCAAAGAATACGACCTTTACAAGCAGGCTTATACGCCGTGGGAATGGCATGCCGGTCTGATGGAGGAGGCAAAAAAATGCGGACTGCTCTGCTTTTCCTCCCCCTTTGACGCAACCGCCGTCGATTTTCTCGAAGAGCTCGACGCTCCCGCTTATAAAATTGCATCTTATGAGATAAATGATATTCCGTTAATCCGTCGGGTGGCGAAGCTCCACAAGCCCGTCATCTTTGCCACCGGCATCTCACATCTCGAGGACATCGAGCGCGCCATGAACGTCTGCCGTGAAGAGGGCAATGAGGACGTAATTTTGTTAAAATGCGTTTCCGCTTACCCGACGCCCTACGAGGACGTCAATCTGCGCATGATTCCGACGCTGTCTCAGACCTTTGGCTGCCTGACCGGCCTCTCCGACCACACGATGGGCGGGGCTGTCGCTGCAGGCGCCGTTTCCCTCGGCGCGCGGATGGTGGAAAAACACCTGACCTTAAAACGCAGCGACGGCGGTCCGGATGGCGCATTTTCCATGGAGCCCCAGGAATTTAAGGAAATGGTTTCGCAGATCCGTATTCTGGAAAAGGCACTCGGCTCTTCCCGAATACCGCCTTACCCCCAAGCAGGAAAAAGAACGGGCAGGCTCCCGTTCCATCTTCGTCGCGCAGGACATGGCAGAGGGCGAAGTTTTCACAGAGCAGAATATCCGCTGCATCCGCCCCGGCATCGGACTGCACACAATGTATTATGAGGAAATTCTCGGCAGGAAGGCTTCCTGTCCGATCGGAAAGGGGACGCCGCTGTCATGGAATCTCATCCGTTAGTCTATATCCGCACAGACGGAAATGAAACAATTGCGACCGGACATCTGATGCGCTGTCTGTCCATCGCCCGTGCCCTGAAGAAACGGGGTGCAGCGGTGGCTTTTCTCGTCTCCGATGATACCTCGGCTTCCATTTTGCAAAAAATGTATTCTCCTGACGAAATTGCTGACCACAGCTTTCCGATCCTGGAGCTGCGCACCGATTACAGAAGCCTCGATCGGGAAATCCAGACCATGCAGGGAATCCTTTCTTCCCACAACGTTGCCTGCCTGCTGGTGGATTCTTATTTTGCAACACCGGAATATCTCGATATCCTGCGCCAGATCTGCAAAGTTGCCTATCTGGACGATCTGCAGGCATTCGACTGCCCGGCTTCCCTCGTAATCAACTATGATTTCTGTGTTGATGAAAGTTTTTACACCAAAGCGGACTGTGTTCTGACCGGATGCGCCTACACTCCCC
>ENA-OPXG01001517-OPXG01001517.1-human-gut-metagenome-genome-assembly--contig:-NODE-1517-length-10428-cov-2.204859_pt1 | contig 10428 bp, 8 predicted proteins | sample MGYA00241519_ERZ502030 | MGnify/ENA primary metagenome ERZ502030 (study PRJEB25962, sample SAMEA2041937) | human gut metagenome | biome: human gut; feature: human-associated habitat; material: faeces...
CAGAACTTTCTGTTCATGTCAAGCAGTTTTTTATTTTTTTGAATTTCTTTTCAGAAATCCGTGTTGCTTTCGTTCGCCGCAACAGTCATAAACTATATCAAGACTATTGGTCGATGTCAAGCACTTTTTCTTCTTTTTTAAAAAAGAAGTTCCATCGCATTCCCTGCGGTGGAACTTCAGTATAGCATTATCCTTTTTTAGTTGTCAATCAGTTTTTGCTTTTTTCTTACTTTTTTACAATCCCGTAACATCAGGATAATCCCGCCAGCCAGTAGGCGAACCGGTTCATCTGATAAAGCTTCGTCAGCCATTCGTTTTCAACAGTCCACGCCGCGATCTGGCTGCCGACTCTTCCTGTATCGAAGCTGGCGATTACAATATATATAATCCATAAAACTACGATGCTCTCTGTCATGCCGACCACGATTCCCAGTACACTGTTAAGCAGTTTCAGAATCGGCAGGTGCGCAATTGCCGAAAGGGACTTGAAAATCAGGTTCACCAGTCTGGCTGCGAGCCCGGTAATCAGCAGCATCAGAATCGACAGTATAATATTGGTATTGTTTTTTTCTTTCACACTGCTATATAAAAGGATAGCCAGCGAAAGGACGAACAGAGAAATGACCAGAGACAGCAGCATCCTGATTTCATCCACCATTCCTTTTTTCATTCCGGCATATCCCCGCCAGAGGGCAAATAAGATCACACAAACCAGCAGTACGTTCATTTTTTCTCCCGTTTATTTCATTTCTATCATATCTATGCTGTTTGCAGTAACCGCAAGAAACCGGTTTCCGCCCAGCGTTTTTAAAAGCTGCGTCTGTTCCGGTATCGGTCCGCTGTATTTTTCTTTTCCGTTCAGGTTATAAATCAGGCACGCTCCTTCATTATATATAATCAGTTCCTGATCCGAAATCAGAACATCCCGGTATTCGATTGCAAACGGCAACGACAGCACCTGCGTCCCGTTCATATTATAAATGTCAATCCGATATTTTCCGTTTCCATTCGTACCATTAAAAATAAACGCCACATAATTGCCGCTGCTGCGGACGTCCTGCACCTCCTCCTGCATGAAATTCTGGAAGATATTTTTTGGAATTTCATTTCCTTCATATAACATGAACTGATTATTTCCCACAGAATACGCCGTATGCGTCCCCGCAAACTCTGCCAGCGGGATTACCGTATCCGAATATTCGTAGGAGCTTACCATCGTGTCGGTGTAGTTTTGTCCGACTTCGTCAAAATTGTAAAAGCTGACGATCGATTTCATACTGCCGCTTTCTGCTTTCAGATATGCCACCATCATCAGTTTTCCATTGTCCGACAATGACACGGAAACCGGATAACCCGATTTCTGCATCGTCGTTTTGATTCCGACTGCTTTTTCCCCAGTAGGATTATAGACGTTGATCCAGTTCACATCCCCATCCTCCAGAATCGCCGCCACAACGCCATTCGCTGCCACGGACAGCGATTTCACCGGAAGATTCGTATCAATCTGTTTGGATGTCCCGTCCTGACTGATATCATAAATCAGGTTGCCGTTATAATCCCCAACTGCAACCCAGCCCGACCGCACAGAGACGCACGGCGACTGCATGTCGTAAGTCTGGTTCCACATGGCGTTGCCCTTGTAATCCGTATAGCTGATACCATCCTTACTGTAAGTCAGAAAGCCATTCTGGTAGCTCAGCAGAGTAGAACCGGATACCTGGTTCCTGTCGATTGCGGACACGACCGTGTAGCCGGAGTAGGTTTGATTTTTAAGCAGCGTTACCGCCGTCACCGTCAGCGCTGCGATCACGCCGATTACGCAGCAGGAACGAAGGATCACTTTCAGACGATGCGCCCGGATTTCCCGTTTAAAATTCTTGCTGTCTTTTTTCTCGTTTTTTTCTTTTTTTCGCAGGTATTCCCTGATATCTACCATATGAGATAAGTCCCCATTTCTTTTGCAGCATCTTTGCGAGCATGTTGACTCACTTGCGCTCATTCCATCACGAGCCCGCGCTGACGCGCTTTACCGCCTGCTATGCAGGCTGCTCGTTCTCTAATGGCGCAAGAAAAACAAATGTCGCCTTCGGCGTCGCTCGTTTTTCTTGTGCGCTCATTCCATCATAACACATTCATTATTTTGAAGGTAGTAAAATATTCTGTCCGGGCTGGATTTGATTCGGGTCTTTTATATTATTCAGGCGGCAGATTTCTATCACCTTTTCATCTGTTCCGTAAAATCTCCTGGAAATAGCGATGAGGCTGTCTCCCTTCTGCACCTGATAGCTTTCCGGGTGCGCCAGGGCTTCCTGAACCTGAGGAAAGGAATCGGAGGCTGATGCGGACTGCCGGACTGCCGAGGATTCAGCGTCTGCGTCGGTCGTGACCGCATTCTGGCCATCTGCCATTACGCTATCCGTTGTTACGCTATCCGTTGTTACGCTGTCCGTTGTTACGCTGTCCGTCGTTACGCTGTCTGGCATTACACTGTCTGGCATTACACTGTCCGCCGTCCTATTGTCTGTCACTTCGCCATCCATCGCCGTATTGGCCGCACCGGTTTCATCGTCCGCCTGTGCAGCTTCGTCCAAGGCGGCAGACTGCGCCATTTCGTCCGATGAATTCCAGCCAACAGTCTCTTCTACAATCAGTCCGGGAGATATATTTTCCGTCTCATTTTTTGTATTCCGGACAGCTCCTGCCAACAGGGCGGAAACCGCTTTCATATCCGAGTACTGATTGACGGACGTCAGCGCCGTTCCGACCAGAACCAACAAAAGCACCAGGCAGCCAATCCGGCAAAGCTTCGGGAAGAGGGCGCCGGTACTGCCTGAACGGGCCTGATAAGCTGTCCCAAAAGCAGTTTTCCTCGACGCTGCGTTCAGCGTAGGCGCTGCAGCTTTAAGCGTACCCAACCTCGACAGCACCGTTTTCCTGCCAGACGCTGTATTCGGCGCAGACGCCCTGGAGGCAGTTGCACTCCGCGCTGTATTCGGTGTAGACGCCCCGGAGACGGTTGTACCACGCGCTGCGTCCGCTGCAGCTTCCGCTTTTCTTTTTTCCCGGCGGGCATTGATCGCTTCCATCACCCGTTCCTCCTCCACATCTGCAGGACGGCTCTGCTCCCGTTCAGCAATCATATATGCCTGCATTTCTTCGTTTTGTTCATAAAAAATAAAATAGCCTCCGATCTGGATTTCTTCTCCCCGCACGGTCCAGAACCGGACGGAGGCTTCCTTTTTTTCAATTTTTCCAATCCGCTCCAGCTTCTGAAAATACGGAAAATTTCCGCGCCTGAAGTCCGTTTCTCTTTCCACCCCGTAAATTAAATAATAGCGGATGCCGTCTTTTTCCTCCTGCTGCCCGAATGCCAGACACGTCTCTTTTCCCTGGCATCGTTCCAGAAACGTATGGACATAATCCTCCATGTACAATTTTACATTCGGACTGCCTGTCCCGATCTGCATCACATTTTTGGGTATTTTCAACATTTTACCTCTGCTCCTTTCCATCCGGGCACCCCGTTTTTCCTAATCTTAGCAGACCGCTGCCGCAGATTTTGTCTGTTTATGCGCTCTTTTTTGGCGGTTTGGAGCAGAGTCTCGTTCTGGAACTTTTGCACATATTTATTCTGTCAAATACTTCTGTTCGATATAAAAAGCACAATAAAATACATTGTATTTCCTTCCGGGCTCTTCTAAACTATTTTTTAGTAGATACCAAAATTTCTGCAGAATATACTAAAGGAGTGGTACTGAAAATGAGCAAACTTTCTCTTGCAGGCGAATGGAAACTTCGCGGCGAGTTTATGGACGTAACAGCAGATCGCTGTGCAGAGGTGCTCGTCCACCTCAACGCCATGCCTCCCAAGCCGACAATTCCCGGTTATCTGACCGAAGAAAATATGACCGAGGAGGAACGGGAAATGTATCTGAAAGAACCCGATCCGAAATTTACGGTAAATACCGCCCTCGCCATGCACCCCTATCCTTCCAAAACGGGATATATTCCTATGACTGTACCCGGCGACGTTACAACCGCCCTGATCGATAACGGAGTTATCGATGAGCCTTTTTTAAAGGACAACACAAAAAAGAGCATCTGGATTAAAGAGCTTTCCTGGTGGCTTGTCAAAGAATTTGATATCACCGAAGAAATGCTCAACGAAGATATTGTCCGCCTGAACATTGAAATGCTCGATTTTAATGCCGATATTTTAGTTAACGGCATTCCCGCCGGACATCAGGAAAATACCTTCTGTGCTTTTTCTGCAGATATCAAACGCTTTTTGCATGTCGGTACCAACCAGATCGTGATCCGTCTGACCTCCGGCATGGAATTAAATTATCCACATGACACCGTTTCCTATTACTGTGCAAGTGACAATGCGATCTGCGACCAGCGAGTATACACGCGTAAGCCACAGTTTACCTATGGCTGGGACTGGTGTCAGCCCGTTCCTACCTGCGGTATCGGACGTTCGATCGAAATCGAAGCGTTCAGCGGTGCACAGGTAATCGCTTCCCGCGTCGATACGCTCAGCCTTTCCGGAAATGATGCAGAAATCGAATTTCATTTTGAAATCGAAAAATCCAACATGGTGCAGAGCGCTGAAACAGAGCTGGAATATGAGCTGTCCATCGACGGCAAGACCGCGTATACCGGTCATCAGACCCTGATGCTTGTCGGCGGCATCAATTTTGCACAGGAACGCGTTGTATTAAAGGATGCAAAGCTCTGGTGGCCGAACGGTTACGGTGCTCAGAACCTTTATACCTTTACCGCACGCTGCACGGCACGCGGCATCACCCATGAAGCAAAACCGAAGAAAATCGGTATCCGCACGCTTTCCATCGACTTTTCCAAGCTGCCGGATGAAAGCCGCAACTTCTTCTTCAAGATCAACGGCACCCGTATTTTCTGCAAAGGCGGCAACTGGGTTCCTACCGATTCTATCTATCTGCGGACGCCTGATGAAAACTATAAAAAGCTGGTCAGCGAAGGTGCAGCAGCACACTTTACCATGTTCCGTATGTGGGGCGGCGGGACTTATGAACCGGATTGCTTCTACGATTACTGCTCCGAATACGGTATTTTACTGATGCACGATTTTATGTATGCATGTGCTTTTTATCCCGACCAGAAGGATTCGTTCCTTTACGAAGCTGAACGCGAGGCAGAATATCAGACCAAGCGTCTGGCACATTATCCCTGTATGGCAGTCTGGACCGGAAACAACGAAATCGCCGAGTCCTACACAGACTGGTTCCCGGGAATGCTGCAGCCCGAACGCTACTGGGGCGATCAAATTTTCAACTACATCCAGCCCCGCGCGGTCCAGCACAATAGCCCGCTGATTCCCTACATGCCCTCCACCCCGTACTTTGGAGAACGTTCCAATACCACTGAAGAGGGAGACGTCCATGCATGGACTTATTTTGGACGCGATTCCAAGACGAGATTCAAATTCTCTTACGAACTGGAAGCTTTTGATCGATTCCCGGCACGTTTTTCCAGCGAATACGGATTTTTCGGCGCGCAGATGGAAAGCACCGTCCGCCGGTATTTGGACGGGGAAGAGATGTCCTTCAACAATCCGTCCTGGAAGCATCACGGCGAGTTCGAACGCAAGCGTGGGGCCATCGACGGCGTTATCAACCGCCATCTGACTGAATTTTCCACGCTGGACGAACGCGGCTATCTGCTTTACAGCGGTATCATGCAGGGACTTTTATATGCCGAAATGGCAGAGGCGCTCCGCCAGAAATCCTATGGTGCCGGCGATCTGATCTGGATGTACAACGACTGCTGGCCGGAAACCGGTTGGACCATTATCGATTACTATCTGACCAGAAAGGTTTCGTTCTACTTCTTAAAACGCGCTTTTGATACGAAAAAACTGATTATCCGGAAGGCAGACGGCGGCGCGGTTATAACCGTCATCAACGAAACCCCCGATGAAATCCGGACAAATATCTGCGTCGGCACACAGACCTTTGATGGCGCACACAATGATGTTCTCCTGACAAAGGATCTGACCGTCGCTCCTCATTCCTGGCAGCAATTCCATGTGGACGCTGCAGAGCCTGCCGCAGACGGATATTTCGTTGTAAGTGCAGACGGCTTTGAAACAGCTGACAGTCTGCGCGCTTATTACCGCGAATACACCATTCCGGAAAGCGATGCGGTGATCGAATCCGTTGAAAAAGACGGCAGCGATCTGCTCGTAACCGTCCGTGCAAACGTATTTACACCGTTCGCTTATCTGATGACAAGCGACGACAGAGTACATTACAGTGATAACTACTTCAAGCTCTATCCCGGAGAGGCAAAAACGATCCGCGTAGAAAACTGTGACGAGACACCTACACTGTACACAGCTGCGACAATGCACGCGTAAATTTGTATATACCTGTTATGCGCATGCGCAAAAAGATTCACAAAAGGATCTTTCGCGCATGCGTTTCACATTGAGTGAGCATCGTCCTGCGCAATGTTAAAAGAAAGGGGACTTATGTCACATACAATTATTGACCTGCCGTCTGTCAGAGACGACGGCTTTACCGCGATACCGCTTTGAATTTCGTGGAATCCCTGATTCCGAATCCGTGGAACAGCTGTCACGCGCCCGATCTTTTAGAGCTTGAAAATGGCGATCTGCTTTGCTGCTGGTTTGCAGGCTCCTGTGAGGGAAACGCGGATGTCAGCATTGCTGTGTCGCGTCTGTCAGAGGACAGTTCCCAGTGGGAAACACCGGTAATTGTTTCCGATGATCCAACCCGCAGCGAGCAGAATCCTTCCCTCTTCCTGCATCCAAACGGAGAAATCTGGCTGATGTATACCGCACAGGTTTCCCGCGATCCTGACAATCCAACCTCTGACAATTTACAGGGAACTGCTGAAATCCGCCGGAAAATTTCCCGCGATAATGGGCACACCTGGGAGGCGACCGAGACAATGTTTTCCGCTCCCGGCTCGTTCTGCCGGCAAAAGATTCAGATTCTGTCCAACGGACGTTTTATTTTCAACAATTTCCGCTGTGCGATCAACGATTCCTGCATGGGAGACGATTACACCGTCCTGCAGCTTTCAGACGACCAGGGCAAAACCTGGCGCAGCGTCATGATGCCCGGCAGCCGCGGGCGCGTACACGGCAATATCGTGGAGCTTTCTCCCGGAAATCTGATCTGCCTGCTGCGCAGCCGCTCTGCTGACCATATTTACCGTTCGGAATCCCATGATAACGGCGAGACCTGGAGCGTGCCGGAGCCTACTGTGCTGCGCAACAACAACGCAAGCATTACCGCAATCCGTCTTCAAAGCGGCGCAGTCTGCGTTGTATACAATGACGTCGCCTTCAATGACGAGCCCGAGCGCACCGTCTGGCCCGACCAGCGCTGTCCTGTCGTACTCGCCATTTCCGAGGACGGAGGAAAAACCTGGCCCTGGCGGCGTATCATCGAGCACGGCGAGGGCTTTATCGGTCCGTGGAACGACGTCAACAACCGCCGTTACGAATATCCCTGCCTGATTCAGGGAAAAGATGGCAGGATTCATGTCGCTTATGCGTGGGGCTATCGCAAGCGTATTAAATATCTGTGCATGGATGAAGCATGGATTCGAGGAGAAAAGCTTTGTAAAGGCGTTGGCGGGGACGAGACTCTGACCTGCAAAAGATAAGGGAAGCAAAGACGGCAGGATCCCTAAAGCAATAGAATGCACGCTTCGCGAACATTCTATTGTCATGAATAAAAACCGGCAGACAGCAAAGCTTTGATCGCTTCGCTGCTGCCGGTTTTTCTATGTCCTGCGTAGACAGTGTTATACAAACCGATATTCTGTTACGGTGTGATACGGTCTGTCAGGTCCGAATACCGAAGAAGGAAACTGTGGTTTATTCGGTGTATCCGGATAGAACTGGGTTTCCAGTGCCAGACCCGCTCTGTAGCCGTAGGTTTTCCCATCCTTTACGTCTTCAAGATCCCTGGAGTTGCCCGAATAGAACTGAACGCCCGGAAGATCTGTATAAACCTCCATTATGCGGGATTTATCAGAGCTCTTGACAACTGCAATTTTACGAACCTGCCCGGTGTAATTGTCCAGAACCCAGTTATGGTCATATCCGCCTGCCATTTTAAGCTGGTCAAAGTCTGCATCGATCCGTTCGCCGATCAGATGCGGCTCTGTGAAGTCCATCGGTGTACCTTCTACGCGTAAAATATCTCCATTCGGAATTGCTTTTGCATCGGCCGGAGTATACGCATGAGAAAACAACTGCAGCTCATGGTCGGTAATCTGTCCGGCACCGTGTCCATCCAGATTGAAATAACAATGGTTTGTCAGGTTAAGAATCGTATCTGCATCGCTTACCACATCATAGGTAATGCGCAGTCCGTTCTCCTCCGTCAGCTCATACAGAACCGAAAAGTCCCTGTTTCCGCTAAAGCCAAGTTCCCCATCTTTCATAGACATCGTGAATAAAATGCCGTTTTCTTTTTCTTCGGCATCCCAGATCCGCTTATGTCCACCCAGAGCTCTGTGACTGTGCAGGTTATTGCCATTGTCGTTGACAGACAGCTCGTAGGTTTTTCCTTCGAGGGTGAATTTTGCACCGCCGATCCGGTTCGCATTCGGTGCAACGACTGCACCGTAAAATTTACCGTTTTCCAGATATTGCTCCAGCCTGTCATAACCGAGTGCAACGTCTGCAAAATTACCGTTATGATCCGGTGCCCAGATGCGGATGATCAGCGCACCGAAGCTGCTGACCGTCACCTTCATACCATGACTGTTTTCCAGTGTATACAAATACACCTCTCTGCCGTTTACTTTCCCAAATAACTCTTTTTTCATAGGTTCGTCCATCCCTTTCGTCTGAAAATTTTGTCTGTTACAGCTCGGTACGCCCCTCCAGCGCACGAAGCAGTGTTACTTCATCAATGTATTCCAGATCGCCGCCTACCGGTACGCCGCTCGCGATTCTCGTCACGCGGATTCCGGTGGGTTTAATCAGCTTGCCGATGTACATCGCCGTCGTCTCACCCTCAAGGCTGGAGTTGGTTGCGATAATGACTTCTTTTACCTCCGGTTCTCTACTCAGGCGCTCCATCAGCTCTTTTAATTTGATATCATGGGGTCCCACGCCCAGCATCGGGGAAATCGCCCCGTGCAGCACATGATAGACTCCTTTATATTTTCCGGTTTTTTCGTAGGCAGCCAGATCCCGGCTGTTCTCCACAACCATAATCGTCGAATGGTCCCGCTCTGCGTTGGCACAGATCGGGCAAAGCTCGTTATCGGTCAGGGTAAAGCATTCCTTACAATAGCGAACATTCTGCCGAGCCTGTATCATCGCATTTGCAATCCTGTTCACCTTTGCTTCCGGAAGCCCGATCAGGTGAAACGCCAGACGCTGCGCAGATTTACTGCCAATTCCGGGAAGCCCCGAAAGCTCGTCAATGAGTTTGTTGATATAGCCGCTGTAAAGATCCATATCAGAACGGGAAGCCTCCGCCGAGTCCGCCTGTCATTTTACCCATCAGCTCCTGGCTCGCTTCGTCCGCCTGCTTCATCGCTTCATTCACAGCCGCAACGATCATATCCTGCAGCATTTCCACATCTTCCGGATCTACTGCTTCTTCGGAAATGGTCAGCTTTACCAGCTCCTTTTTGCCGTTTACGACAGCCTCAACCGCGCCGCCGCCGGATTTTGCAGAGAACTCTTTCACCTCGAGTTCCTTCTGTCCTTCTTCCATCTGACGCTGCATCTTCTGTGCCTGTTTCATCAGCTGATTCATATTTCCACCCATACCTGGAAATCCACCACTTCTTTTTGCCATTGTTCATTCCTCCTGAAAATTCATTTTTATAAGTTTCGTTTTAATCTTCTATTTTTACATCCATATGAATGCAGTCTAAATTGATCATATCACTGTCATCATTATCTGTATTCATCACACTAACTTCCAGTTCGACATCTCTGCCAGACTGTCTTGACAATTCCTGCTTAAGCTGTTCAATACGCTCTGGTTCCTCTAAGAAATATCCACTTTCCACGTTCATTTCTTTTGGGAACAGTACTCTTAACGCAGTTCCTTCTTCGTTGACCGAAAGTGTTGCTCTTTGTAAACAATACTTCATCTGTGGTGACAGATTGCGTTTGACATCTCTCCAGTGATTCACAAGTTCTATAAGTTCCTCAACTTTTGCTGGTGGAAACTTCTCATTTAACTGTTCGACAGGATCTTGTTCTGATTTTACTTCCTGTTGCAGTGCTATTTGATTTTGTCCTGCTTGTGCCACCTGCTGTACTGGGATTACTGACTGTAGCAACTGTTCTAACTGCTGTTCTAACTGTCTCACCCTGTCGGCCAGACTGTTTGTGTCTGCTTCCATCTGTGGCCTGCACATCTTCATCATCTCAACTTC
>ENA-OPXG01001523-OPXG01001523.1-human-gut-metagenome-genome-assembly--contig:-NODE-1523-length-10409-cov-2.442148_pt1 | contig 10409 bp, 11 predicted proteins | sample MGYA00241519_ERZ502030 | MGnify/ENA primary metagenome ERZ502030 (study PRJEB25962, sample SAMEA2041937) | human gut metagenome | biome: human gut; feature: human-associated habitat; material: faeces...
GCGCTGGATGCGGCCTATATCAAAAACAGAAGCCTATGGGGCGATATTGTTATTTTGTGGAAAACAATTGGCGTTGTGTTGATGAAGAAGGGTGCGTATTGAATGAACAAGTATGATTATTTAGTAGTTGGCAGTGGTTTGTTTGGCTCTGTATTTGCTCATGAGGCAAAATGCCGTGGAAAAAAAGTATTAGTTATAGATAAACGTCATCATATTGCTGGTAATGTATATACCGAGAAAATAGAAAATATCAATGTTCATATTTATGGCGCTCATATTTTCCACACTAACTTAAAGCATGTATGGTACTATGTAAACCAGTTTGCTGAATTTAATCGTTTTACTAATTCTCCTGTTGCTAATTATTATGGGGAATTATATAGCCTGCCCTTTAATATGTATACATTTAATAAGATATGGGGTGTTATTACACCTGAAGAGGCTGCTGCTAAAATTGAAGAACAGAAACGGGAAGCAGGCATTAAGGAAGCAAAGAATTTAGAAGAGCAGGCAATTTCTTTGGTAGGTACAGATATTTATGAAAAGTTGATTAAGGGCTATACAGAAAAGCAATGGGGCAGACCATGTATAGAGTTGCCGGCTTTTATTATTAAACGTCTGCCTGTGCGTTTTACTTTTGATAATAATTATTTTAACGCTTTATATCAGGGTATTCCTGTTGGCGGTTATACGCAAATGGTTGCCAATATGCTGGAAGGTATAGAGGTGCAGTTGGGGGTTGATTATTTAGGAAACAGAGGTGAGCTTGACGCTTTAGCGGATAAAGTAGTCTACACTGGGGCTATTGATGCTTACTTTGATTATAAATTAGAAAATTTGGAATACCGTAGTGTGCGCTTTGAAAATGAATTACTGGATAAGCCTAATTTCCAAGGTAATGCAGCGGTAAATTATACAGATAGTGAAACGCCTTGGACACGTATCATCGAGCATAAATGGTTTGAATTTGGCAAAGATAAAGATGGGAATGATTTACCAAAAACGGTTATTTCTCGTGAATATAGCAGTGAATGGCGACTAGGAGACGAGCCTTATTATCCGGTAAATGATGAGAAAAATAGTAAGCTTTATGCTGAATATAAGAAGCTAGCTGATGCTGAAAGTAAAGTCATTTTTGGTGGACGATTGGGTGAGTATAAGTATTATGATATGGATGCTGTAATTAATAGTGCGTTGGATTTAGTGAATAGGGAGTTATAAATTTTGAACATAAAAATTTTAGTAGCAACTCATAAAGCATATTGGATGCCTGAAGATGGTGTATATTTCCCTTTGCATGTTGGAAAAGAAGGAAAGCAGAATTTTGGGTATATTGGTGATAATACTGGTGACAATATTTCTAATAAAAATGCAAATTATTGCGAGCTTACAGGTTTATATTGGGCGTGGAAAAATTTGCAATGTGATTATATAGGTTTGTGTCATTACAGGCGTTATTTTGCTTTGGGTAACTATAGCAACGATATAGCAAGTAAACGTAATGCTATATGTCATAAAGATGATTACGAGAAGCTTTTAACAGAGTATGATGTTATTTTACCAAAAAAAAGAAATTATTTTATAGAAACTGTACGCAGTCAATATGAACATGCGCATAATAAACGTGATCTTGATGAAGTAGAGAAAATTATAGCGGAAAAATATCCAGAGTACAGCGAGGCTTTTACTAAGGTTATGAAACGCACAAAGCTACATATTTTGAATATGTTCGTGATGAAAAAAGAATTGTTTGACGAGTATTGTAGGTGGCTTTTTGATATTCTTTTTGAATTGGAAAAGAGAATAGATATTAGCACTTATAGCCAATATGAAGCTAGAGTTTTTGGCTTTTTAAGTGAAAGATTATTTAATGTATGGCTTGGAAAGCAAAACTTAACTACTGTAGAAGTTTCCGTTGTATTTTTGGAAAAACAGGATTGGATTAAGAAGATATATGAATTTTTGAAGAGAAAATTTAGGTGATAATCACTGCATTCGAGAGGTGTAAAATGACTGAAGTTAGTATAGTGGTTCCTGTTTACAATGTTGAGAAATATTTAAATAGATGTATATCTTCAATTTTAGATTCGACTTTTACTGATTTTGAATTGATTCTGATAGATGATGGTTCGCTTGATAAATCTCCTCAAATATGTGATGAATGGAAAGAAAGAGATTTGCGTATTAGAGTTGTTCATCAAATGAATATGGGGCTTAGCGGTGCAAGAAATGTAGGAATAAGGGTTGCTGTGGGGCGCTTTATAATGTTTATCGATAGTGATGATTGGATAGCTAATAATATGATAGAAAATTTAGTATATCTAATTAAATATTATGATGCTGATATTTCTATGTGCAATATGAAGCGAATTGCAGAACCGGCGGATTTTACTAATAGTAAATGTGAAGAAAAAATTAAAATATATGCAAAAGATGATTTTCTACAAATAATGTTTCGTGTACGGGGAAATAGATGTGTGCATTATGCATGGGGGAAGCTTTATAAAAGAAAGCTTTTAAGAACGGATGCCCATTATCCAGTCGGGATTTTAAACGAGGATGTGGAAGGAACATTTAAGGCTGTACTGAATGCTACTAAGATTGTAGAAACTAATTTGGTAGGGTATTTTTATTTTTGCAATGCTGACAGTATTACAGGGAAAAAATTTGGAAACAATTTTTTGTCATTAACAACAGTATGGGAACGAATGGAAAAAATAGCAGCAATAGAGGCTCCTCAATATCTAAACTATATAATATACAATAAAAGAAGAACTAGTTTTACTATTTTATGCGATATGATTCTGTATGGTGATGAAGAAACAGATAAGAAATATGAAAATGAAAAAAATATATTGCTGGAAACGCTAAAGAAAGACTTGCTTTATCTTTTGGGTAGCCCTATGCAGTTTCCTAGAAAAATATTAATGATATTTATATGTTATCAATATAAGTTAATGAAGAAATGTATACGTTTTTTTCGATAAAGGCGGTAGATTCTGTGAGTAATCTTATAAAATATAAACTTGATTATAATTTGCAAATTCTGTTGTATTTTATTTTAATGTTACCATACTTGGAGCCTCAGATTTTTAAAATTCTGGGATATGAAACAATTGATAAATTATATGCTTTAACAAAATTTTTATCAGCAATCATTATAATTTTGATTTATTTTTTCACACGAAAATGTAGAATTTCATTATTCGTTACAATACAAATTTTGCTGCAAGTTTGGATTCTTCTTTCTACTGTTATTAATGCTGGCTCGTTGACAAGGTTTGCCGGTCCGGCAATAACTTCTGTGGTTATTGTCATGCTTGGAGAATTAGTTTCTAAAAAAAATTGGATAAATTTCATGATAATATTGAGAGATTTTTTGTTTTCATTATTGATAATGAATTTCGCTTTGCAACTCTACAATCTAATTATCTTAAATGAATATGATTTAACAACATTTTTGGGAATTAATAATAGATGGTTTTATTTCTATTTACCGATAGTATTCATTTCCATGATGGTTTCACAAGTTAAGTATAATAAAATCGATATAATATCTAAAATCATTTTCGCTATCACTTTTTTATCGTTGCTTTTAGCACAGTCTGTTGGAGCTGTTTTAGCAATGTTAGCTTTTATAGTAGTATTTATGTTTTTTAAATATTCATTATTTAATTTTGTTAATCAATATATTGCGTTCTGCATCATAAATTTTTTCTTAGTAAAGGGATATATATTAGATTTTTTTACTTTTATAATATCAGATTATTTATATAAAGATATCACATTATCGGGCAGGACATATTTGTGGGATACAGTGATGCAGATATTAGAAGAATCCCCTTTTTTAGGAATGGGGGTTCAAAGTATAGATTTTGATTGTGAATACTTTTTTGCGCAATCAGGGTATGTGATAGGGTGTTTCGTTAATCATCCTCATAACCATTTTCTGAATATCGGATATCATGGTGGGATAGTAGCAATGTTTTTGCTCTTCTTATCGTATTTTTTAGTGATGAAATACGCTGATGGAATAAAGGATCTGAAAATAAAGCAAATTGCTATTAGTAGTTTTGCTGCTTTTTTTGTTGCGGGGCTAGTGGATACTTTAGATTTTTCTTTGTTTTACTTATTTATTCCTATCATAACTCATATGTTGAACAATGATTCATATAATAATTTTCGTAGTGTTTAGTAGGCGTTTATTTGTGCAGTAAGCGACAGTAAGGGAATCTTGTTTTGAATGATAATTAGTTTTGGAGAGTAAAATGAGCAGACTTTTAATATCTATAATTATTCCTGTTTATAACGTAAAGCCGTTTTTAGAAAAATGTTTGGAAAGTGTGATAAATCAGGCCTATAAGGATATTGAAATTATACTTATTGACGATGGATCTACAGATGGCAGCGGTATGATTTGCGATCGTTATGCTGAAATAGATAATAGAATAACTATTATTCATAAAAAGAATGCTGGTGTAAGCGCTGCTAGAAATGATGGTATAGATATTGCTAATGGCGAGTATATTTGTTTTGTGGACAGTGATGATTGGCTTGAATTGGATTATTTGGAAACAATAGTTCCAATTCTTATAAATAGCAAGCCTTCTCTGCTGATTAATAATTGGGTGAGGGTTGGAACTGACGATTCGATTTTTAATATGTTTGACGATAATAAAAAAATCATATCATTAGTAAAAGATGAAGCTCTTATTCAACTAGCTAAGCAAGATTATTATGGTTGGGAACCATTTGCTTCATTTTATGAAGCAAATGCATGCAAAAGATGCAAGTTTGATGAAAGCGTAGCTTATGGAGAGGACTTATTGTTTAAATATTGCTTCATAAAAGAAGCAACTGGAGAAATAATCTATCAGCCTTTAGCGAAATATTATTACTTTTTTAGGGAAAGCAGTGCGGTTAATAGCTATGGATTGAGAAGAAAACTGGACGACATAAAAGTCTTAGAGCATATTATTGAACAAGAGGACAATAGGGTTGGAGACGTTTTCTATAAAAAAGTATACTTGCCCCAATTAGTTTATTATTCTGTGAACGCTTTTTTTAGTGATAATGAAGATGATAAGTTGGTTGCCAAAACAATCAATCGCAAAATTGTTTCTTCTTTTAAAGTACGTCTAGTTATAACATTCTTGACCATTTATATTCGTAAACTTATAGGGCATTTTATGTCAGAAAACTTTAAAGGGCGGCTATTGAAGATGATAAAGCCTTTAAGACAGTAAGCGCTTGCATTAAAAATAAAACAGGGAGAAGATAACGTGAATGCGGCAATCATTACATTAAATGATCATAAAAATTATGGAAATCGCTTGCAGAATTATGCATTGCAAACCTTTTTAAATAAACATTTCGGCGAGACTGCTACAATCTGGTGGGAAGCATATAAGTATTTACCGGCTAGCGGAAATCCTTTGGCTGTAAAAAATATTATTAAATATATCGTTAATTGGAGAAAGCAGCGTGATGATTTAGGAAAATGTTTTTTGCGTCGCGGCATCCGCGAATATAATATCAAAAAATTTTCGGATCAATTTATTAGTATTCAATATGATTGCTGTTTAAAAGAGGGCTTGCGTAATAGGAGCAACTGTTTTATAGTTGGCAGCGACCAGGTATGGAACCCGTTGTTTTGGCGTAATATTGATGAATACTCTAATGCTTATTTTTTAAAATTCGCAGATGAAAATAAACGTATAGCTTATGCGGCAAGCTTTGGTATTAGTGAATTGCCTTGCAAGTATAATGATCTTTTCAAGAGAGGTTTAGATGGAATCCCTTATATTTCCGTTCGTGAACAAGCGGGAGCGGAAATAGTTAAAAAGTTGACTGGGCGCGAAGTGCCTGTGTTAGTAGACCCTACGCTATTAATTGATGCAGAAGAATGGCGGGCGCTAAAAATGCAGCCGGAGTGGTATAGAGGAGAAAAATACATTCTGACATATTTCTTAGGAAATGTGCCGCCAATGATAAAGAAGCTGGCTAAAGAATATGATTTAAAAATATATAACCTTATGGATAAGGAATGTTTGGATTTATATGTTTCCAGAGTAGAGGAGTTTTTGTATCTTATCGATAATGCTGAATTGGTATGTACTGATTCATTTCATGCATGCGTTTTCTCTATATTATTTAATACTCCTTTTGTTGTGGTAAGTAGGCAGCAAAAGGGGGTTGCTGACATGACTTCTAGGTTAGATACATTGATGAAATTATTTGGCTATCAAGAAAGGTACGTTGGTTTCGAAAACGAGAATATTGACTTTACCAAATTGCTGAATATGGATTTTAAGCATGTAAAAGATATTCAGCGGATAGAAAGGAAACGCTCTTTAGCCTTTCTCAAAGAAGCATTAAAAGCATAAAGATTTTTGGTGATTTAGTGATGAATCAACGCAAAATAGGCGCTTTTTTATCTTATGTGAATATCGTTTTAGTAATAGGCATACAGTTTATCTATACGCCTATCATGCTGCGTATTTTGGGACAGGCAGAATATGGTGTATACAGTCTTAGTGAATCTGTAGTTGCTTATTTAGGTTTGCTTAATTTTGGCTTTAGCGGCTCATATCTGAAATTCTATTCTAAATATAAAGCGCAAAGTGAATTTCTTAGTATTAAAAAGCTTAACGCTATTTATTTAATAGTGTTCATAGTCATAGCTGTGTTTATTTGCATCGGCGGCTATAGCATTGTACAGAATATAGAATTGATAGTTGATAAAACATTTACGGAAAGCGAGATTCGTCTAACTAAAATTCTCATGGCGATTATGACTTTGAATATGGCCGCTATGATGCCTAATAACGCTTTTACGTCGATTATTGTTGCACATGAAAAATTTATCTTTGCCAAAGGGCTTGCTATTTTAAAAAATTTAGGGAATCCATTAGTTTCGTTACCTGTTTTGTTACTTGGCTATGGTTCGCAGGGAATGAGCTATGTACTGCTCTTGATGACGCTTATTTCGTTGTTTTTAAATATTTATTACTGCAAGCGCCAGTTAAGAATAGGTTTTGCCTTTCGTGATTTGGATTGGTCTGGATTAAAGGAAATATTTGGCTTTTCTGCCTTTATTTTCTTATGGTCGGTTGTGGATCAGCTTAACTGGCAAGCAGGGAAAATAGTCTTGGCTAATATAGTAGGCAGTGTGGCGGTAGCTACTTATACCATTGGAATGCAGTTTACTAATGTCTTTATGGTTTTTTCAACGGCTATTTCAGGAGTATTTACTCCGCAAATTTATAATTATGTATATGAAAATGATGCATCGCGTAAATTAACAGACTTGATGATTAAAGTTGGCAGATTGCAATTTTATATAGTGTTCTTCATTTGGTTAGGATTTGTTGTGTTTGGCAGGCCGTTTATTAAATTGTGGGCAGGGCAAGGATATGATAATGCATATATTATTGGTTTGCTTTTAATGACTCCTATTGTAATTGCTCTTATGCAGAATGTGGGGATAGAAATCTTGAGAGCTTACAATAAACATCAAATGCGTACAGTATTGCATATGTTGCTTGCAGTAATCAATGTTGTTATATCTATACCATTGACCCAAATATATGGAGAAATAGGGTGTGCGTTAGGAACTTGCGTGGCTACTTTTATTTCCAGTACGTTAGTATCGAATTATTTTTATAGTAAGGTCATTCACTTAGACATAAAAGCTTTTTTCAAGGAAATGTGTAGATTCATGCCTGTTGTAGCTATTATGTTGATTATAGGGCTTGTTATAAATATTTTAGGCGATATACATTCTTGGGGTCAGCTGATGATTTATGGCTTGGTTTTCACTATTTCGTATGCTTTGGTTATGATTAGATTTGCGTTTAACGATTATGAAAAAGAATTATTGAAACAGGTTAGTGTACGTTTGCAACGTATTTGAGAGGAATGTAATAAAAATTTGTGCTTCTGCAATAAATAGAGAGGTGATGGTATAGATGGTTAAGAGTACATACTGGCAATCGATACGAGGAATATGCATTTTAGCAGTGGTATTAATTCACGCATTGGGTGGATATAATTATGTTGATGTGGACGATACAGCTTTTATTCTTTTACGTCAGATTATTAATTTTGCTGTTGCTACATTTATTTTCATGGCAGGTTATTTTATTGATGAGAATATTTTGAAATCAAACGACTTTGATTACAAACATTGGTTTGTAGTGCGGGGGGGGTAGACTGCTTGTTCCTTTTGTTATTTGGTCGTTGTTTTATATTCTAATAAGTATTGCTTATAAGTTTTATAATGGAGCAATGATTAATTGGTTAGGACTTTTATTACGCTTTTTTGCAGGTAAAGCGGCAGTGCCATTCTATTATATAGTGGTATTGCTTCAATTAACTGTACTTACTCCGTTTTTAGTTAAGTCTATTAAGAAAAAAGGTCTTACAGAAAAACTTTTATGGTTGGTTACGCCAGCATATATAGTTTATGTGTATGCATGGAATTTTATAACAGGTAATCCGCCTTTTTTATATGAAACATTTTTTCCAGCATGGTTTTTATTTTATTATTTAGGTATCAAGGTTAAAGGTGGAATGAAGCTCAAGGGGACTTACTTGCTTCTATTTGTAACATTTATTTTTAGCTGTATTGAAGCGTTAGCGTTGCGATATTGCGGTATGAATAGAGGCTTTTACACTAGCCAGATTACACTGGGGTCATTCATGTATACGGTTGGCTTTATTGCTGTAATATTGAAAGCGGGAAATAGCAGAGAAAGCATTTTAGCTAAATTGGGAGATTGCTCCTATGGTATTTTTTATATTCATATGTTTATTCTGATGATTATTGGCAAAGTATTGAATACAAATGATAGTTGGCTTTTCTATTGGAGTAGCAGATTTATGCTGACGAGCTTGATTAGTTATGGAATTGTAAGAATTAGTCAGCATTTGTTTAATAAAAATATTTTGAAATGGATTGGTTTTGTATAGGAATTGGATAAGAGAGGAACTGCGAATGAAATCTTATAAAACGTATGCATGTTATATGCTGAACGATGAAATTCGGCTTGCCAGCTCGTCTGGCGGTGTATTTTCTGCTTTGGCAGCGGAGGTATTATCTAATAATGGCGTAGTCTACGGTGTTGCTATGACCTCCGATTGTTATGGAGCTGAGTTTATAAGAGTAGATGACATACAGGGACTGGCTTTGCTGCGTGGCTCGAAGTATCTGCAAGCTGAAATGGGAGAAACATTCAAGCGTGTGAAAAAAGATTTGTTGACCGGGAAAAATGTACTTTTTTCTGGAACCGCTTGTCAGGTAAATGGGTTAAAAAAGTTTTTGTTGAGAAATTATGAAAACCTGATTACTGTAGACGTAATTTGTCATGGCGTTCCTTCTCCTGGATTATGGCGCAGATATGCCAAATATCAGGAGAAAAAATTTGGCAGTAAGCTGGAACGCATCAATTTCCGTTGTAAAGAAGACAGCTGGGAAGATTTTGGTATGAAGGAGAATGAGGTATATATTTCTAAGGATGTTGACCCTTACATGCAGATGTTTTTACGGGATTATTGCTTGCGGCCTTCCTGCTATAATTGTGCTGCTAAAAAAGAAAAGTTGTCTGATTTGACTATAGCGGACTTTTGGGGCATCAGCAGATGTGCTCCTTCTATGAATGACGGTAAAGGAACTTCGCTGGTAATTGTAAGGACAGAGAAAGGCAGTCAAATTTTTGCAGAGGTAGCACAAGAATTTAAAGTCAGAGAAGTTTCTTATGCTGAGGGCGTGAAAGGTAATCCATCAGAATATAAGTCGGTTCCTAAGCCTAAGGAGAGAGAGGCTTTCTTTGACGATATGAGAAGCATGGAATTTGATGAGCTGGCCAAAAAGTACGCTTCCTATAAGATTGGAAGCATAAAAGCAAGAGTTAAGAGAATAGTTAAAAGAATATTGCTGAAAGTAATGCGGGGGGATAAACGCAGTTTCGAAATGAATTATGGATTGCTGTTTACATTCCAAAATGAGATAAAAAGATTGAGATAGTGGAGTATTTTAAGCTATGGATAAGAAAATTAGTATACCTATCTTATACGATGCTAAAGAAAAGTGCTGCGGCTGCAGCGCTTGTTATGCTGCTTGTCCCAAAGAAGCAATAACAATGGTTATTGATGAGGAGGGATTTAAATATCCCTCTATAGAAAAGAAGAAATGCGTAGGATGTCATATGTGCGTAAAGGTTTGTCCGTTTAAGTGATGCAGCGTGATTGTACAGATTTAAGATAAATAGCACATAAAATAGATTGGAAACAATAGTGAATGGTTACTGTAACACAAAAAAGGACGGCCTGCGCCGTCCTCTGGCATTCAATATGAAGTTGTGCCGTAGGTTATACGCGGATTGCTTGAATCTGCTCTAAGGTGAGAT
>ENA-OPXG01001526-OPXG01001526.1-human-gut-metagenome-genome-assembly--contig:-NODE-1526-length-10403-cov-1.980189_pt1 | contig 10403 bp, 7 predicted proteins | sample MGYA00241519_ERZ502030 | MGnify/ENA primary metagenome ERZ502030 (study PRJEB25962, sample SAMEA2041937) | human gut metagenome | biome: human gut; feature: human-associated habitat; material: faeces...
CCGCAACTGTTGCAATGAAGGCAGATGCCATTCATCCGGGATTTGGATTTCTGTCAGAGAACAGCCGGTTTGCAGAGCTGTGTGAAAAATGTGGGATTATTTTTATCGGTCCTCCTGCAGAGGTGATCGCACGAATGGGGAATAAGCAGGAAGCCAGAAATACGATGCAGAAAGCAGGAATCCCGATTATTCCGGGCAGCAGGGATGCTGTTTATGAGGAAGAAGATGGACTGGAGCAGGCAAAAGCGATCGGATATCCTGTCATGATCAAGGCTGCCCTTGGAGGCGGCGGAAAGGGTATGCGTGTGGCACAAAGCCCGGAGGAGTTCAGAAAAAATTTCCGGATAGCACAGACAGAAGCAAAACAATCCTTTGGAGATGGAGCAATGTATTTGGAGCATTTTCTGACCGGACCAAAGCATGTGGAGGTACAGATTCTGGCAGATCGTGCAGGAAATACGATCTATCTGGGAGAACGGGACTGTTCTATGCAGCGACGGCATCAGAAGGTGCTGGAGGAAGCACCCTGTGCAAGCCTTTCCCAAAGTCAGCGTCAAAAAATGGGGGAATGTGCTGTGGACGCGGCAAAGGCAGCTGGATATGTGAACGCAGGTACGATAGAGTTTTTACTGGAGCCGGATGGAAAATTTTATTTTATGGAAATGAATACCAGAATTCAGGTAGAGCATCCGGTTACGGAATGGGTTACGGGTGTGGACCTGATCAAGGAGCAGATTCGAATTGCGGATGGACAGCTGCTTTTACTGCAGCAGCAAGATGTGTCTGTAAATGGTCATTCCATAGAAGTCAGAATAAACGCTCAAAATCCGGACGCAGGATTTGCACCATGCCCGGGAACGGTTACGGGGCTGCATTTGCCGGGAGGAAAGGGTGTCCGTGTTGACTCTGCCATTTACAGTGGTTATACGATTCCGCCGTTTTATGATGCAATGATCGCAAAGATCAGTGTATGGGCGAAAAGCCGCCGGGAGGCAATTGAAAAGCTTCACAGTGCCCTGGGAGAAGTGATCATAGAGGGCGTAGATACAAATGTAGATTTTTTGTATGAGCTTCTGGAGAATGAAGAGTTCCGGCAGGGAAAAACGGACATTGAATTTCTGGAACGCAGGAATGGAGAAAGCAAGTGAATCTGGATCATGTTTTTAAAAAAACAAAAACGGCTTTGAAAAAAAGAGAAAGCACCACAACTGTTCCGGATGGCTTATTATGCCGCTGCAGCAGATGTAAAAAACCGATTCTCGTACAGGAAGTGCGGGATGCATATTATATTTGTCCAAAGTGCGGAGGTTATTTTAAAGTACGTGCTTATGAGAGAATCCGCAGAGTGGCAGATGAGGGAACCTTTCAGGAATCAGACAGAGAGCTGGTCGGAGAAAATCCGCTGGGGTTTGAGGGATATGAAGAAAAGCTGGCAGCGGAAAGGCTGAAGACCAGAATGAAGGAAGCCATCGTTACAGGAACAGGCTCCATAGATGGTATACCGGCAGCGATTGGCGTAATGGACAGCCGTTTCATGATGGCAAGCATGGGATGGGCTGTCGGGGAAAAGTTGACTCGTCTGATCGAGAAAGCAACGACGGAAAACTTACCGTTAATTCTGTTTACCTGCTCCGGTGGTGCACGTATGCAGGAAGGAATTCATTCTTTAATGCAGATGGCAAAGGTATCCGCTGCAATGGCAAAGCACCACGCGGCAGGACTTTTGTCTGTTTGTGTATTGACAGATCCGACCACTGGCGGTGTGACAGCGAGCTTTGCGATGGAAGGAGATGTGATACTGGCAGAGCCCAATGCGCTGATTGGGTTTGCCGGACCTCGGGTAATTGAACAGACGATCGGACAACGTTTGCCCAAGGGCTTTCAACGCTCAGAATTTTTAATGGAGCACGGATTCGTAGATCGGATCACAGAACGTTCTGAGTTAAAAAAGGTACTGGCGGATCTCTGCAGAATGCACGACCGGGAAGGCTGTAAAAAGGCGCTTTGTCAGCTGGTGGATACAGAAATGCCGGAAGATGCAAAAAGGAATCCGGCAGCCTGTCTGGTCCTGGAGCAAAAAGAATCGGAATCGGCATGGGAGCATGTGCTTGCTGCACGACGGGCGGACAGACCTGTGGGCAGTGATTATATCCGGGCACTTTTTTCTGAATTTTATGAATTTCATGGGGACAGGAGGTTTGGAGATGATCCGGCGCTGATTGGAGGAATTGGGCTGTTTGAAGGAGTTCCGGTTACTGTGATCGCCCAGGAAAAGGGAACCTCCGCCAAAGATCGGGTAAAGCATAATTTTGGAATGTGTCAGCCGGAAGGATATCGGAAGGCTCTTCGTTTGATGAAGGAAGCGGAAAAATTTCATCGGCCGGTGATTTGTTTCGTAGATACCCCCGGAGCTTTTTGCGGGATTGGAGCTGAGGAGCGCGGTCAGGGATCCGCAATTGCGGAAAATCTGTTGGAGATAAGCAGGCTGAAAACACCGGTTGTATCCATCTTTATCGGGGAAGGGGGAAGCGGCGGAGCGCTGGCTCTCGCCTGTGGAGATGAGGTGTGGATGATGGAGAATGCGGTGTATTCTGTTTTATCCCCGGAAGGTTTTGCAAGTATACTCTGGAAAGATAAAAAGTGTGCGCCCGAGGCTGCAGATAAAATGAAGCTGACTGCAGAGGATGTTGTGGCCGCACAGGCAGCAGAGCGGATGATCAAAGAACCGGAAAAGCTGACCACACAGAATATGGGATCAGTGTTGGAACAGCTTCGGGAAGAATTAAGAAGGTTTTTAAAACAATATGCTGTGCTGGAGCCTGAAAAACTTTGTGACAGACGGTATGAAAGATTCCGGAAGCTTTGAACCCGGCATCCTCTTTAGAAGAAATTAGTACGAAGGAGAACTACCATGAAAAGCCAGGTATGGATTGGAAAAAAAAGATTGAAAAAACCGCTGATTCAGGGAGGAATGGGAATTGGAGTCAGCCTGTCCGGACTGGCGGGGGCAGTGGCGAAGGAAGGGGGAGTCGGAACCATTTCGGCCGCGCAGATCGGCTTTTTACAGCCTGAATTTGAACAAAACCCGGTTTTGGCAAATCTGAAGGCAATGGAGGAAGAACTGCAAAAGGCGAGAAAGATTGCACCGGATGGTATCCTCGGGTTTAATATCATGGTGGCAATGAATCATTATGAGACCTATGTAAGAAAGGCCGTTGAGACCGGCGCAGATTTTATTGTGTCCGGCGCCGGGTTGCCGCTGGAGCTTCCGGCAATGGTTTCGGATACCGACATCGCAATTGCACCGATCGTCTCCGGTGCCCGTGCGACGGCACTGATCTTGAAATACTGGGAGAAAAAATATCATCGATATCCGGATTTTATAGTGATCGAAGGTCCGGAGGCTGGCGGACATCTTGGATTTTCCAGAAAACAGCTGGAAGAGAAAATGGATTATGATATGGAAATCTCTGAAATACTGAAACTGGTACGAGCTTATGAAAAAAAGGCGGAAAGGAAAATACCCGTTGCAGTCGGCGGCGGGATCTGTGATAAGGCGCGGGCAGAGCATGGGTTTATGCTTGGAGCGGATCTGATTCAGGTTGCAAGCAGGTTTATTACAACCAAAGAATGCGACGCAGACAGTGCATATAAAGATGCGTATTTGAAGGCACGGAAAGAGGATATTGTACTGGTGTCAAGTCCGGTTGGAATGCCGGGGCGCGCAATCAGAAATTCTTTTCTGGAACATGTAGAGAAGGGGGAGGTCCAAAGACCGCAAAAATGCTTTGGATGTCTAAAGCACTGTAATCCGGCGGAAATACCCTATTGTATTACAGAAGCGTTGATCCATGCCGTAAAGGGAGATACAGAAAATGGCTTGCTTTTTTGCGGAGCGCAGGGTTTTTTGGCAAATCAGATAGAGACAGTACAGGATGTTATGGAAGATTTGCTGGGAGGATTGTAAATAAACCGAAAGCTGTGCTATGATGCTACAATGCAGGGCAAAGGAGAAGGATATGGCGGAATTATTTGGGAAAAAATATACAAACAGAACCCGTTTTACGCGGATGTGCATCGGAGAAGCCGTTTTTTCCCTGATGGATAAAAAATCATATGAAGAGATCCGGGTATCCGATATTGTAAAACGTGCCGGTGTTTCCCGAATGACGTTTTATCATTATTATGAACAAAAAGAAGATGCGCTTGCAGATTACTTTCATGAGATTGTAAACGGGTATGTCCGGGAACGCAGCGAGATCCTAAAAAAAGGCGGAAAATTTCATGATCCAGGGAGTATAGAACATGCACTGAAGTATTTTGATCAGTATGCAGCCTTTATCCTGAAGCTTGTAGATGCGCATTTGTATCATATCATATTGGAAGCTATGAACTCTTTTATGATGGAACGGATTCAACCGGTTTATAAGATCCAGCCCTACGAGCTGTATTTTTATGGCGGTGCGTTGATGAATGTGTTTGTTATGTGGGAAAAAAACGGAAAACAGGAAACTCCGGAGGCCATTGCAAAAACGCTGGCGTCCGGAGCTGTTTTTACCGCAGATACGTTTCCAGCTTCGTGTGACGGTAATAGGTAAACAGACAGATACTGCACAACACCCAGCCCAGCGGATAGCCGAGCGCAACGGCGATGACAGAGTCTGTAAATTGTGTGATCGTGTAAAGATAAATCTGTCGGAACACGATAAAGCAGCTCATCATGATGACCATGGGGGCTTTCGTATTGCCGATACCGCGCAGCGTACCTGCGTGTACCTGATTGATGCAAAGGGCGAGGTAAAACGGCATTTCCAGACGGATGAAAAGTGTGCCGTAGTCTAAAACCTCCGGCGTGCGGTTGAACATGGAGACGAGAGGACGGGCAAAAATCAAGACAGGAATCGTAATGAGGATCGCGACGGCAAAGCAGAGCAGTGTGCCGACCTTAGTGCTTTGCCGGACACGGTCTATTTTGCGTGCACCAAGGTTCTGACCGACAAAGGTGGTCACGCCAAGGGAAAGACTCTGGATCGGAAGTACGCAGAATTTGTCAATTTTTCCATAGGAAGACCAGCCTGCCATAGCAGCAGAACCAAAACGATTGATGTATGCCTGTACAAAAACATTGGAAAAGGAAGTGACTGCCATCTGAATTGCGGCGGGAAGTCCGAGAAAGAAAATCTTTTTCGTCATGTTCGGATCCAGACGGACCTTACTCCAAATGATGCGGTAACAGGCTTTTTCGCGGGTCAGGACAAAGAGTGTCAGGAGGGCAGAAATTCCCTGGGAAAGGATCGTTGCCCAGGCAGCACCCGCGATACCGAACCGCAAAACTGCGACGAATAAAAGATCCAGCAGCGTGTTCAAAACCGCACAGAAAATCAGAAAATAGAGCGGACGTCTGGAATCTCCGACCGCGCGAAGAATGCCGGCACCCATGTTATAGAACAAAAGTCCGGTGACACCGATAAAGTAAATGCGAAGATAGGTTGCAGCCTCAGGAAAGACATCATCCGGAGTGCCCATGAGGCGCAGCAGGGATGGAACAAGCAAAAGGGCGAGCACCGTGCAGAGAATGCTCATGCAAAGTGTCAGCGCGATGGTTGTCTGGACGGCGATGGAAACCTTTTCTTCTTTTTTGCCGCCGTAATATTGGGAAATGATGACGCCTGCACCGGTTGACATGCCGGAAAAAAAACCAATAAAGGTATTGATAACGCTATCCGTGGAGCCGACTGCGGCGAGTGCTTCTTTTCCAACGAAATTACCGACGACGATGCTGTCTACCGTATTGTAAAGCTGCTGAAACAGGTTGCCGGCCATCAGCGGAAGTGCAAATAATAAAAGGCACCGCCAGATCGGTCCCTCTGTCATCAGAACTGCTTTTTGCTTGTGTTGTCTCTTTTCCATAACTTCTGTCTCTCCCCTAAAATAATGTCAGTACCTTAATCTTAATCGAAAAAGTTCAGGTACACAATTGGCAGAGTGGATATAATTTTTTGGACAGATTGGGGAAATTGACGGGAAAATTTACTTGTAAAGAATAAGGAGTGATTTTATAATATAGAATGAAATTTCTTGTTGAAAAGCAGAGGTCAAGGAGTGAATCGAATGGAAGAAAAAAAGGAAAAAGGGAATTTTTGGCTGACAGTAGCAACCTTTATTGTCAACAAAAGAAAAGCTTTTCTGGTATTGTTTGCCATTGCGTGTATTTACTGTGCAGCATGCATGAATAAAGTATCGGTAAATCAGGATATTACAAAATATCTGCCGGCAGACAGTGAGACGAGAATTGGTCTGACCCTGATGGATGAACAGTTTATGACATATGGCAGTGCCAGGATCATGGTGTCGAATATTACCTGGCAGGACGCAGATGCGCTGGTGGAAAAGCTGGAGGCGGTAGAGGGTGTGAAGGAAGTTGCCTTTGATGATTCTGCGGATCATTACAACAAAACGAACGCCCTGTTTGATGTGACCTTTGACGGCGCAGAAGACGATGAGATCAGCAAGGATGCCAAGCAGGCGGTAAAGGAGCTGCTTTCGGATTATGATACCTATATATCTACCTCAGTCGGCTCTGAAGAAGAACAGACAGAATCCCTGAATAATGACATGAATCTGATTCTGGTTCTTGCAGTTGTGATTATTGTAGTAGTACTGCTGATTTCCACGAAGGCATATATGGAAATCCCGGTACTGTTGATTACGTTTGGTGTGGCTGCACTCCTGAATAAGGGAACAAACTACCTGATGGGAACGATTTCCAGCGTAACGGATTCGATTTCTGTCGTTCTGCAGCTGGCGCTGGCAATTGACTATGCGATTATTTTTTGTGATCGTTTTATGGAAGAGCATGAGACGATGGATGCGGAATCTGCGATTAAGGTTGCGCTGTCAAAGGCAATACCGGAGATCAGTTCTTCTTCCCTGACGACCATCTCCGGCATGGTGGCGATGATGTTCATGCATTTTCGTCTGGGCTATGACATGGGTATCGTACTGGTAAAGGCAATTATTTTCAGTTTGATCTCCGTATTCTTCCTGATGCCTGCGATTCTGATGATCTTTGCAAAGGGAATTGACAACACGCATCACAAGAGCTTTGTTCCGAATATTTCGTTTGCAGGTAAATGGGCGAACCTGACAAGATTTATCGTTCCGCCTGTATTTGTGATACTGCTTTGCTTTGCAGCATGGATGGCAAATAACTGCAGTTATCTGTATGATGTCAATTCCGTTCCGGCCGCAAGGGAAAGTGAGACGAGAATTGCCAGGCATAAAATTGAAGACGAGTTTGGCGTTTCGAATCAGATTGCAATTCTGGTGCCGAAGGGCGATTATGAATCCGAGAAAAAGGTTCTGAAGGAATTTGAAACGCTCGATTATGTCAACACCGTGACAGGGCTTGCAAACGTTTCGATCAACGATGATTATGTCCTGACGGATAAAATCGCGCCTCGTGCATTTTCTGAATTGACAGATCTGGATATTGAGATCGTACGGGTTTTGTATATGGCATATGCCTATGAACAGGGACAGAACGGTCCGATTTTTACAGGCATCGACGAGTACAAAGTGCCGATTATAGATATGTTTTTATTCCTGTATGATCAGTATGAGGAAGGCTACGTCACATTGGATGCGGATATGGATGAAAAGCTGACGGACCTTTATAATACGCTGCATGATGCACAGCTGCAGCTGCAGGGAGAGGATTATTCCAGACTGGTTCTGACTGTCAGTGTGCCGACGGAAGGGGACGAAGCGTATACGGCAATGGATGACATCCGCAATATTTGCGCGAAGTATTATAATAAATCAGACGTGATACTGGTTGGTGACTGCACAAGCAATCATGACCTGATGTCTTCGTTTGCAACAGATAATATTATTATCAGTGTACTGACAGCGTTGTTTGTTATGATTATTCTGCTGTTCACATTCCAGTCCGCCGGACTCCCGATTTTGCTGGTATTGACCATTCAGGGAAGTATCTGGATCAATTTCTCTGTGCCTACGCTGACAGGAGGAAGTGTATTTTTCATTGCGTACCTGATTGTATCCGCAATCCAGATGGGTGCGACGATCGACTATGCGATCGTTATATCCAGTCGTTATATGGTATTGAAAAAACAGATGCCGATTCATGAGGCAATTATTGAAACAATCAATCAGGCATTTCCGACAATCTTTACCTCCGGTACGATTCTGACCGGAGCAGGTTTTCTGATCGGACAGATCGCATCGGATGCGACAGTTGCTTCAATCGGTATTGCACTGGGAAGAGGAACCTTGATTTCCATTATACTGGTACTGTTTGTCCTGCCGCAGATTCTGCTGCTGGGCGATATCATTATCGAAAAGACTGCTTTGACAATTAATCTGCCCCAGGCGACCAGAAGAGATGTTTCCGGACGGATGATTGTAAATGGCCGTGTCAAGGGTTATATACAGGGTGAAATCGACGCGGAGATCAAGGGAAGCTTTAGCGGTTCCATGCAGGCTTCTTTTGAATCCAGACTGCCGATTGGCGGAAAAGAGACAGAGCTTGTAATGGAACAGGAAGGATTGACACAGCCGGATGATGCAGCAAAACCGGACACAGTAGCACAGCCGGACGACGTGTCACAACCGAACACAGCAGCACAGCCGGGCGAACAGGATGCGAAAAAGGAGGACAGCGATGAAGAACAGAACGAACAGCTGTAAAAAATGGCTGGCGGTGTTATTGAGCGTTTCCATGCTGCCAACAGCGATTTTACAGAACGGTTCTATGGCGTATGCGGAGGAAAAGAAGCAGGAAGAGGCAGTTACCGCAGAAGAAGCGCTGGAAGACCGGGAAGCCGATATCGTCGTAGAAGAGATTTCGATTTCCAATAAAGAAGAGTTTTTAAAATATGTTCAGAAGTGCCAGGACGATTATTACAGCTATGGCAGGATTTTCAACTTACAGAACGATATCGACCTGTCCGGCAGCTCGTTTGATGGCATTCCGTATTTTGCGGGAACCTTCAACGGAAACGGGCATACGGTAAGCGGACTGAAAATCTCCCGGGAAGGCTCTGATTACGGATTCTTCCGTTATGTCGGCAAAACCGGCAGGGTAAAGGATTTGAATGTTTCCGGCAGTGTGAAGGTGACTGGCAGCGCAGAAAATGTCGGTGGAGTCGTCGGAACGAACTACGGCATTTTGGAAAACTGCAGCTTTGAAGGAATTGTGACCGGCAACACAAACGTCGGCGGCATTGTCGGGGAAAACAGGGCGGACGGCATCGTGCTGACCTGTTATGATAAAGGCACGATTGTCGGCACGAATGAGGTCGGCGGTATCTGCGGCATGAACCGCGGTATCCTTCAGAACTGCGAAAATGAAGGAAAAATCAATGACGAGGACTTAAAGACAACGCTGGATTTAAACGGCATCGATATCGGAACGCTGAATTTGACGCAGAACGTCGTGACAAGAAATGACGCAGGCGGCATTGCCGGAAGATCGTCCGGCACGGTGGCAGGCTGCACCAACAAAGGCGAAATCGGCTATGCACATATCGGCTACAATGTCGGCGGTGTGATCGGGCGTCAGAGCGGTACGGTTATCAACTGTAAAAATATGGGTCATGTCATGGGACGCAAGGACGTTGGCGGTATCATCGGTCAAGCGGAGCCTTACCGGGAGTCGGAATATCTTTCCGATCATCTGGAAAAGGTGAGGGACGATTTTTCAGAGATCAATCACCTGATGGGGCAGATGTCCGATGCGATGCGCAGCGTATCCTCTGACACCAGAGGCTATGTCCAGACGCTGCAGCAGCAGTATGAGGATACGATGGGCAATCTGGACAGTGAGATCAATTCCATGAAGAGCACCGTTACCGGCAATAATGCAGCGATGACGGCCTATATGGATAGCTTGAGCAGCGCACTGAATAATCTGGGCGAGATCGGAAACGATACAATTTCGAGAATGATGGAGAGCATCCGACAAAATACGGAGAAGAATTGGTGAAGAAGATGGAAAAAACCGGTGCTAAGGCTTATTTGGTCAACACAGGTTGGAACGGAACAGGCAAACGTATTTCTATTAAGGATACACGTGGTATTATCGATGCTATTCTCGATGGCTCTATCGATAAAGCTCCGACTAAAGTTATTCCTTATTTCGATTTCGTTGTTCCGACAGAATTACCGGGTGTTGATCCTAAAATTCTTGATCCGCGCGACACTTATGCAAATCCTGCTCAATGGGATGAAAAAGCAAAAGATTTGGCTGCTCGTTTCATTAAGAACTTTGCTAAGTTCGAAGGAAATGCTGCCGGAAAAGCATTGGTTGCTGCCGGACCGAAACTTTAATATCGTTTCGATAAATAATTATTTATTATATTCAAAAAAGGAGATGCTTT
>ENA-OPXG01001535-OPXG01001535.1-human-gut-metagenome-genome-assembly--contig:-NODE-1535-length-10369-cov-2.758193_pt1 | contig 10369 bp, 7 predicted proteins | sample MGYA00241519_ERZ502030 | MGnify/ENA primary metagenome ERZ502030 (study PRJEB25962, sample SAMEA2041937) | human gut metagenome | biome: human gut; feature: human-associated habitat; material: faeces...
CGTTCAGATAAAGCGTGGGAACACCATCGTCGTACACTACAGCCACATGCGTCCATCCTTCTATCGGTGTGTTGCACTCTAATACGACTTGATTGGCAGAAGCACGTTCATATACCCGCACCGTATTTTGCCCCATGGCAAGTCCGACCGTCGCATGGCCTTTCCCTAACCTTTCCTCTCCTTTATCAGGGAAAATAAGAAAGCCACGTCCACCGGCAGCAAATGTTTCCGGTTTTGCCCATAAAGAAATAGTAAAAGTATTATATATGGGAGAATCAAGAGAGGCAACCGGAACAATCTCTTTAAAACCGGCAGTTTCCCTTTTGACATTTTTATGTGTTTTCGTATAGTCGGAAGCTCTCTCCGTCTCCTTTTCAGAATGACGGAATACGATAAAGACAGAACCACTTTCAGCAAGGGATAAAGTAACTTTCGTCATTCCATTTTCTTCTTTATAAGAAACGGGAATATCCGTTTCACCTGTTTCCGCATCCCAAAGAGAGGGTTTCATATTACGAATACGGAAAGTGGCAGTCAACATTTCCGGACGGCGGCGATGATTACTGATGAAATAAACTTCCTCTTCCCCCACAGTGCGGTGTATAAAATGGATTTGCGCATCCTTGTTTTCGGAAACAAAAGAGAAATCGGGATGAATCTGTTCCGCATTCAAAACCTTCTGCAAATCTTTCGTATAATAAACAGTCCCGTCATACAAAGCCGATGATGCTTTTGACCATAACTCATCCGCCAAAGCCTTTACTTCCATATCCTTATTGGCATCCATCCCCATGTATCCTTCCGGCTTTTCTCCGGAAAGTACGATGGTAGCTCCTTGTTGAAGCAGTCTTTTTACTTGTTTCAGCAATTCCGGGGAACATTGTTTCATAGGTGTCAAAACCAATATCCGGTAATTCATGCCATGGGGCAATGTCAACCGACCGTCTTCCACAGTGATGCGTTCTAGTATATTCTTACTGCCAATATCCCATCGATAACCATAAGGAGTGGCAGGTTCGGTAAAATCATAATCAGCAATACCGGACGAAATCCCTTCATCTTTAATATACAGTATATCGGCGGCATACAATCCTTGCTGCAAAATAGATGCGCAACGGGCATTGTAGATATTCAGCCCGATTGCCTGTTCGGCCCAAACCGAATTACGATTGAGATGGGTTCCGAAAGGCCCCATTGTCATAAAGGTTCCGGGTGTACCGCCTACATAGGGTTGATGCGCAAACACATGATAGACGAAGCGGTTAACTCCGGTAGTCATCATATAATCTCCTTCGGCTTTCATCGCATACGGATGCTCCGTCAGCTTGCTGTTGAAAGGAGTACCGGTGAAACATTCCGCGCCCACAATCGGACGATTCCATAGATGTGCAGTACTAGCCGCCATTTTTGAAGTGGTTACTCCGCCATATATATAATGTATCCAGAATTCACTCATCGGATAATCCAAATGTTCGGCATATTCAAGGCTTTCAAAGTTGCCGTCACCATAAGGTTCGGCAGCAAATTTCAGCCCGTAACGGGCAGCACGTTCCTTGAAGTGTGCCAGAAAGTTCTCATTAAACATATCTGTCTGTGTACGGCGCATATCATAGAGAAAACGTTCGGTAGCCTCAACGCTTTTCACTACCCGACCGGTCATGGCAAGCAGCCAAGGAGTCGCATCATATCCTTTACGCTGACGAAAAAAAACAGGTAAAGAGGAGGTCCAGTTCTGTTTTCCGGCTTCCCAACTATCCATCATCAACGCAGTCAATGTCTTTCCACACCACGATTTCAATTTATCCAACAGCGGATCCAGAAAAAGATCGAAATGCCGGTCTAATGCCTCCTTACTGAATTTATCACAATCAAGCCCGCGCCCACTGTCCGGACAAGCCGCCACTTCTTCGCCTGTAGTGGTGGAGCCCAACCGGACTATAGTCCAACGGGAAACGACTTGTCTCTTTCCTTTTTCACTCATTGTCCGAGGGGCTTTCCATTTTATATTCCCATCATTGTCCATGAAAGAAGTAATATCAATCACTTGTTCCGGGTCTATCATTTGTCCGCCGGGCACCCGTTGAGAAGAAAAGCCCGGAGCCACCGGATCTTTCACATAATTTGTTTTAGCAGGCCAGTTTATGATGCGTTCTGATGCGTGTAAATTCACTTCACTCAAGTTTGTGCTACGATTCGTCGTTAAACGGAAATAGCGTCCCTTAACCGGAGCGAAACTTGCCGTCCCCGGAGTGTCCATTGCCCGCAAAGCCGGACTATTCAGGTTGGCAACTTTCTGATAGTTCACTCCATCTTCCGAAACTTCCAATGTCAATACAGGAGCATAATCACGCGGTCCGTCATGCGGGTCAAGCGGCTTCTCCCGATCTCCGCGGCGAACGGTTATCGCTCTTGCCTCAAAGGGTTCCGACAATTCAAAAGTCAAGCTGTTCTTTTGTTTATCCAAGTGGATTTGCGTATTCAAGTCATTGTCTGCGAGCAATGACTTATCCACTTCCTGATTATTCAGAGACACTTTCTTTACGAGGTTTTGAAACAGAGCGGTTTCCGACTCCAGGGCTGGATATGCGAGTACAAAAGCATCTTTATAGTATCCTTGTTTTGCATACGGACGTGGGATTCGAGTACTAATCCATCCTTTTTTATCCGGCGTTGCCAATGTTTCCGTCCATTCAAGCTGTTGCATCGAATATTCCGGAGTTATCCACGGTCCACCCGTCCCACTATATCCGGGGGAATTCTGCAAATACAGTTCCATTCCTAATCGTTCCGCTTCTTTGACTGCATGAATTGTCATTTCTTCCCACTGCGGAGAAGCATAATCTACTGCTCCACGAGGAATGCCCACACCTGTATTGAACATCATGGCAGCGCCGTAAGCATTCCGCTTCATATATTCTAAATCGGCAGTCAGTCCTTCTTTGGTTATATGACCATTCATCCACATCCAGTACGTGCTAGGACGTGCCTGCATGGGGGGATTCATAAAATCATCTTTCTTCAGAACATCAAGGTTCTTATTCACTTGTGCATTCATGCAAAAGCAAACCGCCGCAAATAGCAATAATAAAAATCGTCTCTTCATATTCATTCTAACTTTATAAACAAATACGAAAGAGTGCTTCCGTTTACTCAACAATAAATGCCTCAACACCTATTTTGTTTAGATAAATAGCATCATATCGAGGCTAATTTGAAAGAAACTCTTCCAAAACAGAATTGAACTCTTCCGGGCGTTCCATATTCATCATATGTCCGCAATCTTCGATCACTTTCAGCTTTCCATTCGGAAGATAATTCAAAATTTGAGGTTCCTTTGAGAACCGGTTACCAGACGAGTGACCTTCCACAATCAAAGCTGGTACGGCAGGGTGGTTCTTTTTCAGCATCTCAATAGCATCCAAACCAGCTACCACGCGCACTTCCTTATGTAACGGTTGCCATGCATCCCATTCGTCAATCATTTGCCATAGAGGCGCACGCATCCGTTCGCGTTGGGTTCCTCCAGATTTCATCAGTCCTTCAAACCACTCCTTCTTCATCACCTCCACTCCTTTCTCTTTCAATGCAGCAATCTCTTCCTCACGTCTCATGGCTTCTTCTTTCGTCATAGGTTCACTCGGACCTTTCGATTTTCTTATGTTTCCACTGGCTAAAAAAGCGGATAACATTCGTTCCGGAAAGTACGCCAACATATCAGCGGTAATAAAGCCACCCAAAGAAAGTCCGACAATATGCGCTTTTTGGATGTGTAAGGAATCCATCAACGTAACCAAATCTTCAGCATGTGTAAATTGATAATCTTCGGTTTGGGAAGAAGAAAGACCATATCCTCTTAAATCATAGCGAATGACATGATACTTTTTCGCAAACACCGAAAACTGTTCGTCCCACATACGATGGTCAAGCGAATGACCATGAACAAAAATAATCGGCTCACCCTGACCTGCTTCTTCATAATACAGAAAGCCATTCCCAATGTTAATACGGCCTTGTTTTACGACTAATAAATTACCTTTCATAACTGTTGGTGAAACAACCGGACTACCATAGAAGGAAGAAAAAGCATCCTGGCTTTCCTGACCGGATAATCCCTTGGAGGAAACGGTAAGAAAGCAGATATTTAATAAAGCAGTAATTAATAAGCGACCGTTCATCTTATCATTCGTTTTTATGTTTCTTAATTCTTGATATACTTTATTTAAATAGACTTTATTCTGATTGCAAATCCCAATATACGACATAGCGCTGGTGATGCAAATCATATAGCGGACGAATCACATCTCCTTGTTCTGTCGTAAACTTCAAATCACTTCCTACCCGCTGCAAAGCACGTTCGGGATGCTTTTTATCCAGTTTCAAAGAAGTGCGCAGATGGGCAGGGACACGAAAATCATAGGTATAATAATCATTGTAAAGAGCAGGATTAGAGAAAGGAGCAGGCGCCTGCATACCCTCTGTTCCCCGTTCTCCCGCCAATACTAGCGGACCATATAACAGAGCTGCCTTGTCCGGATTATCCGGAGTAGATTCCAGTTTGATTTGCATCGGATAAGTAGCCGAAATTTGATCGCCATCTTTCCATTCACGGGTAATGGCGATATAAGAGCCCGGTTTCTGCTTTACAGATACTTTCTTACCGTTCACCAGCACTTTCACATCTTTGCTCCATGAAGGATAACGCAGATAAACAGTGGTGCGAACGGGATTCTCTGCCCGGAAAGTGAACCGCGTTGTTTCTTCCTGTGGAAACTCCGTTTCTTGACGGATGGTCAGTCCCTTCTCTTTCCAGATTACCTGTGATGGGATAAACAGATTTACATATATTCCTTGATTGTTGTGATAATAGATGGCTTCTCCAAACTTTGCGTGATTCTCAAATCCACTGCCTACGCAACACCAAAAAGAGTTCTCTTTTGTGCTATATAGTTTATGAGAACCGGAAAGCAAAGGCAGGAAATAAGCCACCATACCCGTTTCGGGATCTTGTTGTCCCAAGATATGATTGTACAATGCCTTTTCATAATAATCTGCAATAGATGAATCGCCCGTCCAGCAGAAAAGATGGCGGCTAAGTTTGAGCATATTATAGGTACAACAGGTTTCTCCGGTATAACCGGTCAGATATTGGGATAACTTATTCGGGGCAAAGTAGTGTTCTTTATCACTGCTGCATCCCGGGGCGAAAGTATGATGGTCAATCATGGTATGCCAGAAAAATTCCGAAAGTTTCCTGCTTGTCTCGTTGCGGGTTAATTCGTAGTTGCGGGCTTCGGCTATCACTTTCGGGATAAATGTATTGGTATGCTTCGTTCCCAAGTCATCACGAAGTTCTTTCAACGGGTCGATTACGTCATTGTGGTAGAAATATTCCGCCAGCCAACGATAACGTTCATCTCCCGTGATTGAGTACAAATTGTAGAATGACTCATTGATACCGCCAAATTCATTGCGGATCATAAGCTTACGTGTTTCTTCACTAAGAGGTTTCAGCTTATTGTATGCCCAGTCACCCATTCGGGTGGCGATAGTCAATGCTTTCTTGTTATCCGCATACAGGTATTGGTCTATCAGCCCGGAAAAAAGTTTATGCAGCGTATACCAAGGAGCCCATACGCTTTTTCCCTGGATGTTCCGGTTTATCAATTCTTCAGGCCAAGCACTCAAATATCCGTTTTTTAATGCATTCTGCACTTCTTCCAACCCATTGACCAAACTATCACCTTTCAGCTTGAATATCTCACTACCGGTAGCTGCGTACATCAAACCAAGTGCCGAAAGCATATGTCCGGTAGTATGTCCGCGAAGTTCGCAATCCAAAGATTCCCAACCACCGAGTTTTTTCACTGTCATATAACCGCCCTCACGTCCGGCAAATACACCGGCATTGGTACGGAAGCTATGCAGCAGGCGATTCACATCTATTGAAGTCATCCAGGCAGAATCCCGAAGCATATTATCACGGAAACGACTTGGCAACAAGCGGACGTCTTTCAAATCAAAACTTTCTGCTTGAAGGGGAGCCACAGTTTCCTTTTTCAACTTTCCCTGATGTTGACCGGGATATACAGATTGAGCTGACACTATACCCGATACTGTCAATGAACCAAACAAGATTGCCGTAACTAAAATTTTCTTATTCATACTATTTCTATCTTTTACCTATAAGATACGAACAAGGTGCCTCAAACACTCAAAGCTACAAAATTATTTAATTAAGCTACAATTCTTTAATTTAAAGCCCACTTTCTTATAAAATTCATCTGAAACGTCCTATCTTTATTCCCCAAATCAAAGAAAGGAGCTACATGGATTTACGTACGGCAAATGTCACAAGATATATTCTTCCTCTGCGTGAGGGAGGTTCATTGCCTGCTTTGGCCGAAGCTGACGATGAATTTAAGTATGTAGTCAAATTCAGAGGGGCAGGACACGGAACAAAAGCGCTGATTGCCGAACTGATTGGTGGGGAGATAGCCCGTGCACTGGGGTTCAGAGTTCCCGAAATAGTTTTTCTGAATCTGGACGAGGCCTTCGGGCGGACGGAAGCGGACGAAGAGATACAGGATTTACTTCAATGGAGTCGCGGACTGAATATGGGATTGCATTTCCTTTCCGGTTCATTGACTTTTGATCCGATAGTACATCAAGTAGATGGGAAAACGGCTTCGCAAGTGGTATGGCTGGATGCCTTGCTGACTAACGTAGACCGTACCATTAAAAATACCAATATGCTGATGTGGCACAAAGAACTATGGTTGATTGATCATGGGGCTTCTCTTTATTTCCACCATTCCTGGACTAACTGGCAAAAACAGGCACTGGTTCCTTTTGTACAGATAAAAGACCATGTATTATTGCCGTTTGCCGATAAACTGGAAGAAGTAGATATCGAATTCAGACAGATATTAACTTCTGATAAAATCCGTGAGATAGTCAATGCTATTCCCGACGACTGGTTGAACTGGACGGAAGGTACAGAAACTCCACAGGATTTGAGAGAGATTTATATTCGATTCTTAGAAGAAAGGATTAAGCATTCCGAAACATTTGTAAATGAAGCGCAAAATGCAAGAAAGGCACTTATATGAATACGCAGTCATCCGTTTCGTTCCTAAAGTAGAACGGGAGGAGTTTATCAATATGGGGATTGTATTGTTTTCCAAACAAGCCAAATACCTGAAATCCCTCTATACGATAGATGAGAACAAACTAAAACTGTTTTCTTCCGAACTGGATATTAATTGCCTGAAAGAAGGGTTACAGGTCTTTGACAAGATATGCATGGGAAATAAAGAGGGAGGAGCTATAGCCAATATGGATATTCCTGACAGATTTCGTTGGCTGACCGCAGTAAAAAGTTCCTGCATACAGGTGTCCCGCCCGCATCCGGGATTCTCCGCTGATTTGGATAAGACTTTGGAAAGATTGTTCAAGGAATTGGTACTCTGACTCCTTGAACAATCTCTTTGTCAAACTAACGGGCAGTAATGTAAAAGCTTCGCTCCACTGCTTCAGCAGTCTGCACTTTAGGTTCCCCGCTACGTCCATATTGCCAAGCTACTACTGTCACCTTTACCGGAAATTTTGCACGCGGAGGAATTTTAGTCAATACCAATTTATCCCCCTTTATTTCTGCCGGCCCTTCTTTTACATAATAGTAAACCGGAAGACCGGAGTCAGCAGTTCCTTTCAAAGTTATTTCTTTCACTGAAGCCTTTACATCGGATAGTTTCGGAAAAATAATACGTTGGGGTATTCCTTCCTTATTCCGGTAAGGAATACGAATCTCTACCTGCTGAACGGCACTCCGGTAGCTATGATCCTGTTTTACGGAAGCCATCAGACAGATGCTTCCTGTACGTTTAAGATTATCCAATCCCATCCGATAGAAACGTACAGTAAAAGTTGTATCATTCACCACTTCCACCGGACCGCAGATTCTCGACATTCGAATGGGACGTGTACTGTGTTTTTGAGAATATTCGTTCCTTAACGTATCTGTGTACACAGCTTTCAAATGGAAAGTAACTCCGTCCGCCTCGGGTTGAAAAGAAGGAGACATACGTACATGGGATTTCGGATTGAAAGTAATCAGTTTTCCTTTTTGCTCAAAGCCGATGTACTGCTCTGTCTTTCCACGCTCATTGGCGTAATATTTTTCTGTGGCATCTGCCATTTCTTTATCAAAATACCAAAACGCATGGGTCTTGTCTCCTTTATACTTATCATAGGAAGCGGCTTCGGCTGTAGGCTTTTCATTCTTTCGCCAGCGGTCTGCCAGCCATCCATTCTTTGCTTCTACCGGAATTAACAGAACCGGAGTATTCGATGGAAAATGGCTTGGCAACCGGTATTGCACTGCCTTTTTCAGAAAAAGAGAAAGATAATCAATCAATTCATCGGATATATCGAAATGTCCATGTCCTGCATCTGCAAGGAATGAAAGGGGAGCATTCGGATATTCACGGCGATAATCGAAGGAAGTTATCAATCGGTCTTCCCACCATTCGTCCTCCCCCATTACCATTAATGAAGGAATACCTTCAATCGTATGGTTTCCCCAATCCAAATTTGCACTTCCGTAGCCTGTCAAATGAGTTCTGGGAGAATCACCGTGAATAGAAAGTACGGCCAATGTACGTTCGGGATTCCAAGCGGCAAAGTTCCACGGATAAGTAGCCATTGCCGAATGTCCGATAGGGATGACCGGGGCAAACTCCAGTTCTGTATACCCGCTTATTTCAGACAGGTTCTTCATCATTGTTTCAAAGATTTGCTGGGTACCTTTTGTCACGTCCCAGCGCTGGTCTATTCCGGGAGTGATCCATATCTCTGCAATCCCAAGTTGTGCCATATTTTTCCGGAATCCGGGATGTTCGAAAATTGTCTCTTCGGTCATATTATGTTGCCCAATGATGACGGCACGGACTTGTTTGCAGTTTTCCGGTATCCACAGATAAGCAGACGGGTGGGCGTTTGTTTCTTCTGAAATCAGCTCTTTTATTTCTACTGACCACTGCCAAGGAGCTGCTGCAACTCGGGTAGTCTGCATGAACAGAGATAACAAAACAACAAGAAAATATTTATTCATAATGCTTCTTTTAATTGATTTAACTTCCTATATTACGAATATGGAAAACAAAACACTCAAAAAACGACTATATATATATGAAAGATTAAATGCAAAGACAGGGTTATCCGTGAAAATGGTAGCAAAAGCCGTAATTTATATAAAAACAGTTTACCTTTTACAAACTAACTTTGCATACAGGAGATAAAGATAATAAAAACATTAGAATACGATTTTAATTTAATAGGATTAATTATGGACAAAGTAAAATTGAACAATGGCATTGAAATGCCTATTTTAGGTTATGGTGTCTATCAGGTTACGCCTGAAGAGTGTGAACATTGCGTGTTGGATGCAATCAGTGCAGGTTATCGTTCCATTGATACGGCACAAGCCTATCATAATGAGGAGGGTGTAGGAAATGCAATCAGTAAATGTGGCATTCCGCGTGAGGAACTGTTCATCACTACAAAAGTATGGATTTCAAATGCCGGTTACGAAAAGGCCAAAACTTCTATCGAAGAATCACTGCGTAAATTAAAAAGTGATTACATCGACCTGTTACTTATCCATCAGCCATTCGGTGATTATTACGGAACCTACCGGGCTATGGAAGAAGCATACAAAGCCGGTAAAGTTCGTGCTATCGGTGTCAGCAACTTCTATCCCGACCGCTTTGTTGACTTAGCGGAATTCTGCGAAATCACTCCTGCCGTCAACCAAGTGGAGACACATGTTTTCAACCAACAGATAAAGTTACAGGAAGTCATGAAGGAATATGGCACTAAAATTATGTCATGGGGTCCGTTTGCTGAAGGACGGAACGACTTCTTTACCAACCCGACTCTCCAGGAAATCGGTAAAGAATATGGCAAATCAGTGGCACAGGTCGCACTACGTTATCTGATTCAACGCGATATTATCGTGATTCCTAAATCGACTCATAAAGAACGTATGATTGAGAATTTCAATGTTTTCGATTTTTCTTTAACACCAGATGCTATGGCGGCTATCGCTGCACTTGATACAGCTAAGACACTTTTCTTCTCTCATAATGACCCGGAGATGGTGAAGTGGTTGATTAATTATAGTAAATAAGGAAATGAAATCCCCTTTACTCCTTTTGCTACTTTCATTACATGAAAGACAAGGTTAAAGGGGATGTTCTCATTAATTGCGCTCATTATAAAATACTACGAATCAGCTATTGAAAATAAACTATCATTCATTTCCGTACGGTTTTCACCACAGAGGACACGGAGGACACAGAGGTTATAA
>ENA-OPXG01001536-OPXG01001536.1-human-gut-metagenome-genome-assembly--contig:-NODE-1536-length-10355-cov-2.950971_pt1 | contig 10355 bp, 8 predicted proteins | sample MGYA00241519_ERZ502030 | MGnify/ENA primary metagenome ERZ502030 (study PRJEB25962, sample SAMEA2041937) | human gut metagenome | biome: human gut; feature: human-associated habitat; material: faeces...
TATTGTCGCAGACATCTGCTTCCCTGTCTTGCAGTCAACTATACAGCCGCCATTATATGCCAGTATATAACCACCTTTTTTGTCAAGCTCAAGCTCTCTGGCTATTGGTGTTATTCCAAAAAGCGGTCTTCCAGATGCAAGTATAACCTTTACACCCATATCTATCGCTTTATCTACTGCTTCTATATTCTTAGCAGGTAATTTTTTATTATGATCTGTAAGTGTTCCATCAAGATCAAGTGCTATTGCTTTGTACTTCATAACTTCTCCATCATACCGTCTTTATATTTTTACCAATAGAAACTTTAACATATAAATGCATGAATTACAACTTATTAATTAATTCTCATCTGGTCGAAAGCACCTGATATGTCAAGCATACCATAACCAGCTGTTACATTTGGATATTGCTCACTGTTCTGCCTTTTAGCGCCTCTTATCAGGTATGATTTAATCTCCGTATTTCCGATTACATCCCTGTTTTTATTAGTCACACCCCAGCTTAAAAACAGTGCGGCCGCTCCTGCTGCATGTGCGGCTGCTATACTTGTTCCCGACATTCTTTTATAGCCTTTTACGCCTCCAACACCATATACATCGACACCCGGTGCCACTATATCTGGTTTTACCCTGTTATCAGCTGTATATCCCCTGCTGCTGTTTATATCACTTCCACCAGTATTATGATTATATGCTCCAACTGTTATTACCCTTGCAGCACAGGCTGGCTCTACTAATGTTATATCAACATCAGATTCAAGAAAATACGCATCTGAGGCACTAAGAAACCTAGGCGTTATCCACGCATTAAAATATCCTGGCAGGCTGGTAAGACTATAAATAAGTACTTTCCATACTCCCTCCGCAGGACTTTCAAATCTCATAAATATTATTTCCTGCCCTGCAACACTTTCTGTTATCTGATAATCAACATATATTCTTGAATTCTCAAGTAAAAAGGCATATTCACTGCTCATCCCTATTCTTGCTGGTATACGGGGTATAATCTCGCCCGTTGGCGAGACTATGGATACAGAAAGAACATCCAGGCTTTTTGCCCATATTTCTATAACAAAACCCTTTCCTCTTTTATCTACATTAATCTCCATAGTTTTGCTATCTGCTGCTATACCTGCATAACCACTAAAATGTGTTCTGCTTACAGCCTCATTTCCTGCTGGAACAACAACGCATGTATTCGTAAGTTTTGTATATGCATCAAAAACATCTGCAAGTGGTGTTGCTCCTGTTCTTGAACCAGAACCGCTCCCAACACCTGATATTATAACAAGCGGCTTATTTCTTCTCTGTGCATAATCCTTTAGAAATGTTGCTGCAAGCATTATATCGCTTTCCTGAAAAGCTGGCACATCATCTTTTATATAAAAATAATCCCTTAAATATCTTTTGGCACCTTTAAGCTTAACACATACTATATCTGCCTCTGGTGCAACACCTATATAGCCGTCAGTATATGATGAAGCTGCTATCCCCGCCATAAAAGTACCATGTCCGTTAATATCCTGGCTTTTGACGTAGCTATATGGATCTTCTCCGGCTTCATAAGCCCGTATGGCAGTATTTATAGCAGCGGCTTCATACACTCTTCCATAGCTTACAAGACTTGAAGCCTCATATTCGACTGTCTGGTCCCATATAGCCAGTATTCTTGTATTGCCAGAGCTGTCCTTAAAGTTATTTCTTAAGTAATCTATTCCTGTATCAATAAAGCCTATAATAACACCCTGGCCTCTTGCATTAAGAAAAGGCTGGCTTGTTATATTAACTGCACCAGTTTCTTCCATACTTGATATATCAGCACCTAAAACAGCCTGTCTGTCAGACAGCTCCATAAGTCCATATATCTTAGGTATTGTATAGTATCCTAAAGAGCTTATATTTAACTCCCTGTTTTCTGACAGCCTGCTATGCATTATAATCCACTGTTCATCAACCTGCTGGATGCATACATCAGGATTGTTTTCAAATATTTTACTGACTATCGGAATATTGACAACTATGTAATCATAGATATCCTCATCCATAATCATCTTACTACACTCTGACATATAAAAATAATGTCCTTAAAGATATTCTTCAAGGACATTATATGTTTAATAATAATAAGATATGATTACATACCTGGAAGTGCTTCCTGTCCACGCATCATTATAACAGGTACACCCTTGTTGTTAATATAATCCTCTGTTATAAGCACAGAACCTATATTATCATCCTTAGGTATCTCATACATTATATCCAGCATATACTCTTCAATGATTGAACGCAGGGCTCTTGCTCCTGTTTTCTTCTCCATCGCTTTCTTAGCGATAGCTGAAAGTGCGCTATCATCAAACTCAAGACTTACCTCATCAAGCTCAAGAAGCTTCTGATACTGCTTAAGTATGGCATTCTTAGGCTCTTTCATAATCTTTACAAGCATATCCTCTGTAAGTCCATCAAGCGAGAATACGATAGGAAGTCTTCCTAAAAATTCTGGTATCATTCCAAACTCTCTTAAATCCTCTAACTCAACCTTTGATAATATGTTGCTGTCATTATCATACTTATCCTTAAGGTCTGCATTAAAGCCTATGGATGACTGTTTATTAAGCCTTGCCTTTATTATGCTTTCAAGCTCCGGAAAAGCTCCTCCACATATAAACAATATATTTCTTGTATTAACAGTAACCTGTGGAACCATGGCATTCTTGCTTGTTGCACCTACTGGAACCTCCACATCACTTCCCTCTAAGAGCTTAAGCATTCCCTGCTGTACTGATTCTCCACTTACATCCCTGCTTCTTGTTTCCTTCTTCTTGGCTATCTTATCGATCTCATCTATAAAGATGATGCCTCTTTCAGCCTTTTCAACGTCATTATCTGCCGCAGCTAGAAGCTTCGATACCACGCTTTCTATATCATCACCTATATATCCTGCTTCTGTAAGAGAAGTAGCATCAGTAATAGCAAGTGGCACCTGAAGGAGTCTTGCAAGTGTCTTTACAAGATACGTCTTACCACTACCTGTAGGTCCTATCATAAGCATGTTGGACTTTTCTATCTCTATGTCATCCATGGTATTTGTTGCTACACGCTTATAATGATTGTATACAGCAACTGACATGACCTTCTTGGCATGCTCCTGTCCTATAACATACTCATCAAGCATACGCTTGATTTCATGTGGTGCAGGAAGCTTTTTAAGATCAAGCTTTTCTTCTTTCTTATCTTTATTATTTTCTTTGCTTTCCTCCTTCTTTTTCTTAACCTTCTGCTTATCTGACATATTATTTCCCATCATATTGAAACCACCAAACATCCCCATGTTAGGCATGTTTGGGATTCCTTTCATAAGCTCGTTATAATCTATGTCGTTGTTGTTTATTGCATCAAAGGTCTTTTGCATGCAATCAGGGCAGACATATAATCCACCTGGCATGCTTATCATCTTGCCTGCTTTAGATTCTGTCCTTCTGCATACATAGCATACCTTTTCATATTCATCGTTATTATTATTATTATCACTCATATATTCCTCTATTCCGCATCAGAGGAGTTATCAGCTTTTCTTACCTAATGTAACCTCTGTGCTCTTTAGTACATATTCACTACCCTCAAGATGATAGTAATCAATCTTTACTTTTTCGCCAGCTGCATAATACTGCAGTGTTGACTGCAGACCTGACATAGTAGTTATAGTCTGGTCATCAAAGCCTACTATAATATCATAAGCTGAAAGTCCTGCTTTCTCTGCTGCTGAACCTGATGCAACTGTTCTTATCATAATACCCTGTGGGTATCCATACATAGATGCATATGTGCTTGTAACATCTATTGCTGCGACTCCAAGATATCCTGCATTATCTGATGATACCTTCTGTCTTGTCTGTTTGCTCATAAGTGAACTTATAAGATCCTTTACGTTTGATACTGGTATTGAATATGCCATGCCTTCGACACCATCACTTGATGTCTTGGCAAAATTAATTGCTATAACCTTACCACTTGCGTTAAGAAGTGCTCCACCACTGTTACCAGAATTAATAGCTGCATCTGTCATAATAAGACCTGAAAATGTTACATTGTTAACTGTGATAGATCTGTCTAATGCACTTATAATACCTGTTGTAACTGACTGTCCTTCACCAAGTGCGTTACCTATAGCAACAACCTGCTGACCTATTGTAATTGTATCAGAATCTGCAAGTTCTGCAATAGCTATTTTACTAAGTGTGTCAGAAGGTATATCTGATAAAGACACTGCAACTACTGCTATATCCTGATCAGATTTAGACCCCTTTACTGTTGCATTTACTGACTGATTGTCTATAAATACACATTTAAGATTGGAAACTTTGTCAACAACATGCGCATTAGTTACCATAAGGAGCTCTGTATCATTCTTACCAACTATAATACCTGTTCCGCTTGTTGATGCCTCATACTGCTGCTGTCCACCCCAGTTAAATATTGAAGATGAACTGCTTGTCACTGATGTTGTACCATTGAGTGCAACCATAGCTGGAAGTGCCGCAGATGCTACACTTTCCACATTCATTGCTGATGTTGACAGATTGGCATCTCCCAAGGTATTTAACTGGTCTGTTGTAGTTCCTATATTACTTGAAACAGTCGATATCGTATAGTTTCTGTTATCAGAACCACCAAGATACTTTTTCTCAAGCTTATAAGTTCCATACATAGCTGAACCAGCAACAACACCGAATATAGCTGCTGATAAAACTATGCTTAAAAACTTCTTAGGCCATGTAGTCTTTGTGGCACTATGTCCATCCAAAAACCGGTTATGCTTCTTCTGTTTCTTCTGATGCTCATCTGCTGTCTGGCTGTTGTTTGTACTATTACCAGCTACATATGAGTATCTGTAAGTTGACTGGCTATCTGTATCTGTGTTGTTTGCATTATTTGTATTGCTGTATTGTGCATATCCAGCATTCTGATTAAATTCAGTATTCTGACTGTTTCCAGTATTCTGACTGCTTCCAGCACCTTGATTATATCCGTCTGTATTCTGGCTATAGCCTGAGTTCTGGTTATATCCTGTATTTTCGTTATTACCTGTATTTTCGTTATTGCCTGTACCCTGAGTATTATAAGAATTATTATTCTCATAATTGTTTTCTTCATTATTATACATATCCAACACTCCTTTTTGTAGTTTTCTATAGAAAATGTGGTCATATATATTTTACCTGTATATGAAATATAAAATGAACACATTTCGTTTTCATACGTTTAGTATATTCACGAAATGTGTTCATATTGTGTTTTACTTGTTAAGAAAATCTGAACTATCATTTATTCTTTAAGTGATTCCTTAAAACTTTCTGATACAGCCTTAAGTGCTTCCTCTTCATCACTTCCATCGGCTGTAAGTGTTATCTCTTCACCACATTTGACACCTGATGCAAGTATTGAAATAACACTTTTTGCATTAGCTGTCTTACCCTCACCATACTTAAAAGATATATCAGACTTATACTTAACAGCTTCATTACACATTGCTCCGGCTGGGCGAAGATGTATTCCTAGCTGACTGGTTATTAAAATATTCTCACTTACCATAACAATCCTCATTTCTATGCATATCTTTACGCATTTAATTAAACTTATATATGTGTACTATCTTGTAGTTGTCTGTTGTGTCTGGCTGCTGCTATTGTCAACTGTTGTTTCCTGCTGTTTAGCAGACAACGTAAGCTTCACTGAGCTGCTTTCTAAAACACTGCAGCCATCTGGCACACTCACACTTACATCTACACTATGTGTTCCGGCTGATAGTCCAGCTGCATTAACATTGCATGTTATATCTGTAGCACTGATATTTTCTAATATCGTTCCTGTTCCGGATATTATAACATCTATACCTGTTCCTTCAATCACAGCATTATACCCTGATGATACGTTTTTAATCTCTATCGCATCTGATGATATGTGAACTGTCTTTGTTGAAGCTTTAGATATCTTTATAGTAACCTGCAGTCTTGAATCAGAAACTATCTTAACACCAGAAGGTACATAGTCTGTCAGCTTGAATGTATACGTCTTATCTTCGCTAAGCCCATCTACCGAAACGGCTGATGAAGGAATAGTTATATTATCTATCTTTGATAATGCCTCCTGCTGCCCGCTTATAACAACCGAGGTCTGGCTAAGACTTGTACCCGTTACAACACAATCCTGTAAAGGTGTTCCACTTGTTTTTACTACAACCGGTACAGTTTTTGTTCTTGCCATCTCTACTATCACATCTGCTGTTTCTGATGACATTTCAAGTTCCTCATTTGCTATTATATTTCCATCTGAATCATACATATTAATGTCTGACTGTGTATTAACCGTTCCTTTGGCACCAGATACATCAACATCAACTCCGACTGAGGCAACCCCTTCAACTAAAGATGTTGGACCTGTCACTTTAATATATGTTGGTGATGTTGTTGTTGATGCAACGGCATATCCATTTGCCGGAGTGCCTGTTGTATTAACATTCACAGCGTATGTGTTTGTATCCCTGTTTTCTATGCTTAACTTAAGAGCTGATGTTCTTGGAACAGCTTCAACGTTATTAAGCACCTGTCCATCTTTGACCACCTGAACCTGTATATCTACATAATCTGTAAATGCAGTAACCTTACTTAAATCAGCTGTTGCAGCTATATCACTTGTCTTAAGATCTGTAACCACACTTTTTGGTCCACTTACTGTAACAGATATCTTACCTCCATCAACAACCTCAAAGGTATAATTCTTTTCAGTAAGACTCTGTGTATTAACCAGCTGGACTGTAATATTACTGAAAGTATAGCTGGTGTTTGGATCATATATATTAACAATGACCGTCCATAATATCACCGCAAATACTGCAGATACGATTTTCAGGCTGAGATTATTAAATATCTTCTCTTTCATGCTTCAACCTGCCCCTCCATATCTTAAATGACTTGACATCTATAGTTCTTCTTCTGATATATTCAAGTTTATTCTTCAGTGAATCAGCATCTATATCATGTATAAGTTCTCCACCAAATGCTACAGATACCTTACCAGTCTCTTCTGATACTATGATGGTAAGGCTATCTGTTGCCTCACTTATACCAACACCTGCCCTGTGTCTTGTTCCAAGTGCTTTGCTAAGATTAACATTATCTGTGAGTGGAAGATAACATGTTGCAGCAACAACCCTGTTTCCTCTGATTATAACTGCTCCATCATGAAGTGGCGTATTATGTTCAAATATATTAATAAGAAGCTGGCTTGTCACTATACCATCTACAGGTATACCAGTCTTTATATACTCTTCAAGCACAATATCCTGCTCTATAACTATAAGTGCACCTGTCTTTACAGCTCCCATCTTATAACAGGCATCTACAATCTCATCTGCTGTCTTAACACTGAAGCGTTCATCTTTATCACTGTTATCTCCAAAGTTAAAGAACCTGAGCATAAAGCGTTTTCGTCCAAGCTGTTCAAGTGCACGCCTTAATTCTGGTTGGAATATAATAACCAGTGCTATAATACCGACACTGATTGTCTTTCCTGCTATCCATAAAATAGTTTTAAGGTTGAGAAGATACGCTACAACCGCAAAAAGAGCCACCACTATTATGCCCTTTAAAAGTGCCCATGCCTTGGTGTTCATAATCCACAACAGAATATTATATAAAACTACTGCAATAATAATAATCTCTATAACATCTGTCCATGTAATCCTTGGTATATATAATTTTGAAAAGTAATTCTGTAACAGATTACCCGATGTTGTCACGTTCTCACCCCTTTTTATATTAAGATGTAAGGCTTAAAAATATTCTGTCACTTACTGATGTAAAGGTCAAAAATATTCTGCCACTTACTGATTACCTGTCAATAAAGTATATATCATCTTCTTCCTCAGTTGCTGCTGTTGTAGACTTTGACTGTCTTACATCACTTATATCCGAGGCTTTTTTTGTCTTTTTTGCACGCGGAACGCACCAACGAAACGAAAAAAAACTATCTTTGCATCGTCATGGTTCCCGTCCGCCGGACGGACGGGACAATAGGGAATCCGGTGCGAATCCGGAACAGTACTCGCTGCTGTGAGTCCCCGCTCCATAAAGGAGAGCCCCGCAACACTCTTTGCCACTGGCCGACGACGGCCGGGAAGGCGTTGCGGGAGGGACGAGTCAGAAGACCTGCCACGACATGAGGATTTGCACCCGCGGGTTTTCGGGTCGGAATCGCATGGACGAATCTCGTCTTTCTCCATCGACATCGCTCCCGTCTCCCGACATGAAATACGGTACGGACCGTTGCAGTCCCGCCCGAAGTATGCGTACTCGTACCAGCGCGGGCCCGTTTCGCAGAACAGTCCCGTACCCGACAGAGCCGAATCGGAAATAACGCCGTTTGCGGAGCCGGAGCATTTAGAGATTAGTCGAACGTTGTCTGCCTTACAACATAACTCCGGCTCCCGCAGGGCGGCATACGATTCATCGTCGCAAGAAAAACGATCCGAAAGTTTCACCTTTCGGTTTTAATTTCTATTTTTGTTACGGAATTTTCATTCCAAAAATCCCCGTAAGTCCCATGCGCCTGCTCATCCTCCTCCTGCTGTCGATTCTGTCGCTACACCGGACCGCCTCCGCCCATCAGTCCGAGAAATCCAAGAGCGATTTGATGCAGCTCGACCACGCCATCGAGCAATACTCGGTATACAACGATCTGAAACAGGACCGTATCCGGGAACTCGTAAAGTTGCTCGAATCGCGCCGCGACAACCCGGACCAACTCTATGGCATGCAGAGTCTGCTGGCAGACACCTACGCCGCATACCAGTTCGACTCGACGCTCCACTACCTGCGCGCCAACCTCGACCTTGCGCTACGGAGCAGACACCCCGGGCGAATCAACGAAACCCGCATCAAGATCGCCGATCTCTACACCTCGGCCGGATACTACCTCGAAGCGGCCGACCTGCTCGATCGCCAGATCGATACCACCGAACTGACCGGACCGCTTTTGGGAAGGTACTACGTCACCCGGCTGCGCTTCTGCAATGCTGCCGTCGAGTATTTCACGAACCCCGACCTGGTCAGACAAGCCTCCGCATCGCGCCGTTACTACATGGACCAGGTCCTCGCCTTCTACCCTTCCGACTCGGACATATACCAGCGTCATCTGGTAGACAAACTCATGGGCGCAAAGCAGTACCGCGAGGCCGGGGAGATCATCGACCGGCTGCTCGAGCACGAGCAGCCCTCTTCGCACGCCTATGCCGGATATGCCTACACGAAAGCACTGATCGAAGGATTTCTCGGCCATGCCGACGCACAGATTTGCTGGCTGGCCCGTTCGGCTACGGCCGACCTGCAGTCGGCCACGCGCGACAACGCCTCGATCTGCCTGCTCTCGCAAATCCTCTTCGCTTCGCAGAACGACGTACAGCGGGCATTCCGCTACCTCAAGGTCTCGATGGACGACGCCCAGTTCTACAACGCCCGGTTGCGGCCCTGGCAGATAGCCACCGTACTGCCCCGCATCGAAGCCTCATATCTGGAACAGAAAACACGCCAGATCCGTATCAGCACTGGACTGGGTATCGCCTCATCGATCCTCTTCCTGTTTGCCTGCTGCATCGCCGTACTCGAAATCCGCCAGAAAAGACGCTCCGAACAGATGCGCCTTGAACTCGAGGAGAGCAACCGCCGAATGAACGAATACATCCGCCGCCTCTCCGAACTCAATGAAAGCAAGACGGCGCTCAACAACGAACTGAGGGAGTCGAACGCCGTCAAGGAGGAGTACATCGGTCTGTTCCTCGGCATCTGCTCGGACAACATCGACCGTTTCAAGGAGTTCCGGAACCACATCCGCAAACGGCTCACCTCCGGCTCGGCCAAGGACCTGCTGCAGGAACTCAACTCCCCGTCGATGATCGATTCGCGCATCGAGGAGTTCTACCGCACCTTCGACGAGGTGTTCCTGCGCCTCTACCCGAACTTCGTCGAGGAGTTCAACTCCCTGCTCCGCCCCGAGGCACGGATCGAGCCCAAGAACGGAGAGTTGAACACCGAGTTGCGGATCTTCGCCCTGATCCGCCTCGGCATCACCGACTCGTCGAAAATCGCAGCCCTGCTCCGCTACTCGGTCAATACGATCTACAATTACCGCGCAAAAGTGAAGGGCAACGCCTGCGTCTCGCGCGCCGACTTTGAGGAGCGCGTCAAAAAGATCGGGTCGTTCTCCGGCGAAAACGACACCGAGATGCAGCCTCCTGCCAAAGCGCGAAATTCCGACTGACTCAAGCGTCCAGCACAGCGGCGGACCAGGGGGCTTTTTTGCTC
>ENA-OPXG01001544-OPXG01001544.1-human-gut-metagenome-genome-assembly--contig:-NODE-1544-length-10305-cov-10.040878_pt1 | contig 10305 bp, 10 predicted proteins | sample MGYA00241519_ERZ502030 | MGnify/ENA primary metagenome ERZ502030 (study PRJEB25962, sample SAMEA2041937) | human gut metagenome | biome: human gut; feature: human-associated habitat; material: faeces...
GCGTCGTGGCTGGAAAGTGGAGACACTTGAGGCGGATGAAACTGGAATCGGAGGCATGAAATCGGTCAACTTTATGGTGACTGGAGCAGGCGCATATTCTGTACTGAAATATGAATCCGGTGTGCACCGTGTACAGCGTGTGCCGGAGACGGAATCCCAGGGGCGTATTCAGACATCAACCTGCAGTGTTGCAGTTATGCCGGAGGCTGAGGATGTGGAAGTGCATATTGACGACAAAGACATCCGTATCGACGTTATGAGAGCGTCCGGAAATGGTGGACAGTGTGTCAATACGACGGACTCTGCTGTGCGTCTGACGCATTATCCGACCGGTATCGTGATTTACAGTCAGACCGAAAAATCACAGATCCAGAACAAGGAGAAAGCGTTTGCACTGCTGCGTACCAAGCTGTATGATCTCGAACTGCAGAAGAAGCAGGATGCAGAGTCTGAGGAACGACGCAGCCAGATCGGAACCGGAGACCGTTCCGAGAAGATCCGTACTTATAATTTCCCACAGGGACGTGTGACGGATCACCGTATCAACCTTACATTATACAAGCTGGACAAGATTCTTGACGGAGATATCCAGGAGATTATCGATGCATGTATCGCGGCGGACCAGGCGAAGAAACTTGCAAAAATGCAGGATGAAAACTAATCTGTCCGGTTTATGATGTTCGTTTTGCTATAGGTATTAGCAGATAAATGTAGTTGGTATTTTCCATCAGTTAGAGAATTATCAAAATAAATTGTAATATTGCTTGGAGTGGATCAGAGTCAGCCGAAAGGCTGGCTCTGATTTTTTGCTTTTTTTCGCAGTCTGGTGAATAATTGTATAGCCCATGAAATTTTTTAAGAAAATTAGTATAAGACAGCTTAAAGAAGAACAGACAACTCCATAATATTGATGAAATGGTTAGCGTTTTGTGATATAATTAACCTTAAGTTTTTATAACTAATATTAAGTACAAAATTTGAGAGAACATAGATGAAAGTACAGATTATTGGACATCTATTTTGAGATAATCAATAAGAACACAGCTAGAGAAAGTGTTCAGCAAGGAGTTGGCTGATATATGAATGCGATAAATTCCAATGAGCAGATGATACAGAAAATTAATGAAGTTCTCCAGAACAAGAAGGATGCAATAGTTAATATTATTAAAGTAATTGTAAATTTATAGTAACACAAATACTGGAATTAACGGATGATAACGGTACAGCGAGTAAAGCCGGTTATAAAAATATATGTGAAATAGGTAAAGAACGTATCCGTAGAGCAGGAGATAAAATCAGATCAGACCATCCAGATGCAGACATCGATATTGGATTTAAAGTATTTAGAACTGCCGATACCAATATAAAGTGGAATTCCATCATGGATATGGGACAGATCAATGTTAATCAGCTTGAGTATGCACCAGACCTTGTTGACTTCATGCCAGGTGCCAACGACATAGATATCGTATATGAATTGATGCTTCGTCAGCGTGATGTAGCACTTTCAGAAACATTAGAGCAGTTATCCGATATTGGGAGTCGTACATATCTCTATGCAAGCAGTTATTTGGTATGCTTGGAAATAACAATCACAGAGGATTTAGTTTCAAAACTTGCAAAGCTTGACCCATTGCCAATTAAATTTATTTTCAGAGATTCGACATTTAAAGATGATATTTCTTTAAAGGATGAGACATTCAGAAAACTGAAAGCTCTTATTGAAAAGAATGCAGGAGCTAGCAAACCTACATATACAGTGGAATTTATATAGAAAATATGGCAGAGATGTATAATCTGCCGTAAGGAGGCAGGCAGATGAATGAAGTTATGAATAGTGTAAATAATGTTATTATGGATAATTTTCATAAAACAGACAACATACTAAATGATGTTCAAACTATTATAGAAGTATCACAAAAAGAAGCTTATCGTTCAGTAAATACAATATTATCACAAAGAAATTGGTTGATTGGATATCGAATAGCAGTGGAAGAATTAGCTGGAGAAGAACGGGCTGAATATGGTGTAGAAATTATTAAAAATTTATCAAGGTACCTGACTCAAAAATATGGAAAGGGATATGACAGGAGTAATTTATATCACTGTTTAAGATTCTACAAGGCTTTTCCACAGATTGTCGACACAGCGTGTCGACAATCTGATATTAGACTCACATGGTCACATTATCGTACTCTTCTTCAAGTGCATGATGAAACAGCTCGCAAATGGTATGAGAAAGAAGCCTATGAGCAGACATGGAGTGTTCGTACTTTACAGAGAAATATTGATAGCCAATATTATTATCGTATGCTTCAATCACAGGATAAAAAAGCTGTAGAAGCTGAAATGAGAGAAAAGACATCCTCATATCAAAATGATAAGCTTGAATTTATAAAAAATCCTGTAGTAGTGGAGTTTTTGGGATTAACGCCAGATGCATCTTTTAACGAGACAAAACTTGAGTCAAGTATTATAACAAATCTGCAGAAATTTCTGATGGAAATGGGAAAAGGATATGCGTTTGTTGCGAGACAGCAACACATCCACACTGAGAAACAAGATTATTATATTGATTTGGTGTTTTATAATTATATTTTGAAATGTTTTGTATTAATTGATTTGAAGACAGAGAGGATTACGCATCAGGATGTTGGGCAAATGGACATGTATATTCGTATGTATGATGAATTAAAAAAAGCGCCAGATGATAATCCAACACTTGGAATTGTATTATGTTCGGAAACGGATGAAGATATTGCAAGGTATTCTATATTACATGGAAATGAACAGCTATTTGCAAGTAAGTACAAATTGTATTTGCCGACAGAAGAAGAATTGCGTGAGGAAATAGAGACACAAAAGGCTATTTTTTATTTGCAACAAAAAGATGCAGAAGAGGAAGCAGGAGGAGAGCCAAATGCCTAAGCGTATTATATTTCAATTTGAGGATGATCTGGATTATCAGATACAGGCGATTCATTCTACAGTGGAATTGTTCAGAGGGTTATCAAGACATGTTGATGGAATTTACAGGCCGTCACGAACACGCAAATTTGGTGAGGGTGATCCTGTCAGAAACAATGACATTGTTGTTGGTAGCAGATTGTTGGAAAATTTGCGTAAGGTGCAGTTAGCAAATGGATTATTTGCTGATAATGTCCTTGCTGAAGGTAATAATGGGCTGACCTGACTGATGTGGAGAGGATTTTGTAAATAAGTTTGGTGTTGCCGAGAGTGATTAAGGAGTGCATATGCTTGAAATACCAGATGACTTTGAAATAAATAGAAGTGTCATTAAGGAAAATAGTTCCTTCCAAGAGTTGAATACATTGCTAGAGGAAACAAGAAATTTCATGTATGAAATGAGTTTCTTAGCATATGGCAGAGATAACATAGTTTTACATAAAGTCGGAGTTATCAGTGGAAATCAGATTCTTGATTCTGTAAGTAGAACGGCAGAAAGTATTCGATATTGCTGCCTGAATGCTAATTTTGCAGATGCATATTCACTTTTGAGAAAATATAGGGATGATGTCTTTTATTATATTTATATGCTGACAGTTGGAGATAAGACAGATTTTATGAAGTATGTTGAATTAAAAGACCTAGGCAAAGATGAAAGAAATATTTGTGATTGGATCAGAAATCAACAAAATGATGTTTACATTGGAACTATTTTCAAAGCTATCGCATCATCAAGTGCAGGGGAAGCAATAAAAAAGTATAAGTTAAAAGATGCATTTGATAAGTTGGCATTAAAATTAAATAATTTTGTTCATTCTAATGGACAATTATATTATAATTTTTCATATCAAAGAATGGATACACATAGCAATATTTCAAAATATTGCAAAGAATTTGGAGAGACAATTACATATATAACGATGTCATTTTTGATGGTATTAGTTTTGATAAGACCGGGATTAATTATGTCAGAAGATTACATTGATTATTTAGATTGCGGAGATACTCCGCCAGATGGTTCCCAATATTGGGTAGCATCATTTGTATCAGAGTATGTAAGTAGGCATAAAGGAATTTTGGATGAAAAATTTGATGAATATTTGAGAAGTGTAACGGGTATGCAGATATAAAGGAGAGAAAGTATATGGCAGATTTCAAATATGAAATAGTTGAACATATTGGCACTCTTTCAGAGAGTGCCAAGGGGTGGACAAAGGAACTTAACAAGATTTCATGGAATGGTGGAGAACTTAAGTATGATATCAGGGATTGGGCACCTGAGCATGAGAAAATGGGAAAAGGGGTAACGCTTACTCACGATGAGGCAGAAAAATTGTCTGCCTTACTGAAAGATAATTTGTAATTCAATAAACGAAATAGGAAGGGGTAGTTGCCTAGCGGTAGCTACCTTTTCTTTTTTGTTTTTATATGAAATAAATTTGTTTTCATTTCTGCTCGTAGGTGCTTGAAGAAATACTTATCTGAACAGAGCCATTCTAATCATGAGCAGATATACTCTTATATGAAATCATCTGTGCTATATTGGTTACAGTTATTCTGAAAATGTCTTAATCAGAACTGCCATGATTTAATATGTACTGATTATGTGCTAAGTAATTCTATCATGAAATAATACACTCTGCTTTTATAATGAGCTGGTCTTTGTTGTGTTCTGTCGGGCTGGTGATTGTTCTTGATAATAGCTTTTGTTTTAATCTGTTCTTCTATAAGCAATATGAATCTCATTGAAAATAATATGAGAACATATAAGGGGGACTTGAGATGGACGCCATCAAAAGTAATCAGAATTCTAGCAAATACCAAATACATGGGGTATCAGTTGCCAGAAAAGAGTAAAGTGATTGATACTGTGAGAAAGAAGAAGGTATTGACTCATATAGAACCTGTTAAGGATGTGTTAGATGCCAATGGAAATTTGATTGAGAAAGGAAATTTGGTTAGGATTTCTTGCGAGCCTATTGTGTCAGAAGAAACATGGTGGAAGGCTTATGATAGAAGAATGAGTCGTTCATCTAAAGGTTCGGAGAACATAAAAGGACGCAAAAGCGGTTTGAGAGTATCTGCTGATGCTCTTGGACGCAAGGCATATTGTAGCTGTGGATATTGTCTTAGCAGACAGTATACACATACAGCTACAGAAACAAAATCTGCAACTTATCGTTATAAGTGTAGGTGGCAAGTTGACCATGCAAGCAAGTACACAATTGAAGCAGCATTAAAGGAGAATAATGTTGTATGTGATAATCCTGCAGTTAGCGATGTAAAGCTGTGGTTATGTGAAAAGCAAGTATTTTCATATGTATTTAAGAACGGCAAGTCGGCAGTTCTTCATGCATTGGAAATTATAGAACATTGCAAACAGGAAGAAGAGGTTTTGGAAGATGGAACTTCATTGCAAACATTGAAGTCTAGGAGAGATGAATTGAAGAAAAAGCGTAAGAAACTATTGGCATTGTCATTGGAAGATGATTACGATATGAACGATTATAAAGAGCTGAAAGCAGAAATTGATGATGAGATTGCAACTATTGATGATTCGATTGCTCATTTTGAGATTGAGAAAGCAAAGCAGCAGAAGAAAGTATTTAATATTGAAGATATTAGACAGAGATTAAATACAATTATTAATTTACGAGAGTATAAGGTAAGTGATGAAGTTATAGATATGTTTGTGGAGCGTATCATTTATCGTGGAGTTGTTGATGGTAATGATGAGTTTGTCTGGGTGATGAATTTATCGGGAGAGTGTACAGATACATCTGCTAAGTATAAGATTCGAGGTTACGATAAAGATTATGCGGATTCTCTTAAGAGTGATAAGAATTTTAATATTGTTGCTCGTATGTTGATTCCAATGGAAGAGTGTAAACGTTTTTGTCAGGAAGAGGCAGGCAGACGATTTAAGAAGAAGTATTGGAATCCTATTACAATTAAGATTGCAATTGCATAATATGCTGAAACTATTAAGGGCTGAGCAGAACTTGCTTGGCTCTTTTTTTGAGCTGATGTATAATATGCTAAAAGGAGATAAAGCTATGGATAAATAGTATTAAGCGAGTATAACGAATGTAAAAGATATATTTTAGATGAATTAGAAAAGATGTCATTACCTAAGGAACATCCTTTTTTGAAATATCCCAGAACACCAGAATCACGTAATTTGGAATTTTTTATCCTATTAAAAATAATGCTAGGTAAAGAAAGTAATATACCTAAAAGGTTACTTCATAAATGTAATGCGGTAGAAGATGGTAAGTTTTCACATATGAAATATCTTGAAGGCATTGATGAAACATTAATTCTTTACTATATTTTAGTGGTAAATATAGAAAACATTTCTTCTGTTATATATGAGCCCTCTCACATTTGGCAAAATAATAAAACCTTAGAATATTCGTGTGTTTTTAAAATGCCTACAGAATGTATGGTTAATATAGAAGTTAAGACGATGAGATGCGATCCCTTTGAAAAAGAAACGGATTTAAAAATTAATAACATTAAGGATGGGTCTATACTAATTAAAAAATTAGTAAATGATGATATTGGGTATGAGAAATTATTATGTGAGCATCAAGATGCAGTTGAGTTAAAAAATAGCACATATTATTCAGCATTTAACAGAAATATAAAAAAAATTGTTGAAAAGTTTGATGGCGAAAAGAACATTCAATGTCGAATGATAAATATAGGATTTATATGTATTCATTTTTCTACATCAATTGAAGAGTTTTATACATATATGTTTCATAAAGAAAAAGGAATATATAAAAAGTTGCAATGGGGAAATCTGGATGCACTAGTTCTGTTTGTATTGGATGCTAGAAATGATATTCTTCTTCAGAATATTTATGAAATGGGATACGTTGCAACAATGCTTAGAAATGATACTGAAATAAATCGCAAATTTATGGAAATTATGAGGCTGGATAATTTTGTGCTATTGGGAGATAAAGTGGTAAAGAGTGTATATGATGAGGCACAGAAAGGAGCAAAATTATATAGAATATTGAAGAGAGATGGATTTTTGAATATTTTGCCATATGATTCAACAGAACAGGGGATAGAGGATTATGTTAATTATCTAAAAAGTGATTCAGTAAGATATAAGTAAATCGGTTGGTGATTGTTAAAGATAAGAAGGGGTCTCTCCTTTTGGAAAATAATGGGGTTTCGGGACTCGAACCCAGGGCGCTTATTATTAAGTTTGAATTCTTGATATGCAATAGAGTTTCTCTTCCTGACAAATGCAAGGCTCTAACCCCAAGAACGCCCAGACCACCAATTGAATTTGTAATATCCATAAAACTAATCACTCCTATCGCTAAACTTAACAGGGAAACAATGTCAGTACTTACTCCTATCGCTAAACTTAACAGGGAAACAATGTCAGTACTTACTTCAATTGGAATATCAAACAATATTGCCAAGAATACAAAAATAATAATCTTTAATTATTATATCATATATCAGTGGTCTTTGGTATAAGTAAAGAAATTTTGATTGAGAAATCTTCCTGTGGCTTATTAGTGGCAGAAGAGGTTTGAACATGCTATACTCTAACAAAGAGTATGAATTAGTAGTTCATATTTAATAAAATGATGGATTGCTTAGTTATTATGAAAGCTACAAGCTTGTAGCTGTAATTGTAAGCATTCATCGTTGGAAAGAGAGTAAAGCTTGTTTTTGGTATATGGCTTGTCTGGAAAATAGAGGAGTATCTTTTTTAGAGGCGACTGTTTCGTGCTGTGTTGGTATGAGGCATATGTTTCGAGCGTATTGCTATTAAGAGGTATTTGTTCTGCGATGGCGACCAGGCGAAGAAACTTGCGAAGATGAATGAGTAAGGCTGATTTGCTTGCTTTTACGAAGTTAGTTTTATATTAGTCATTGAAAGATAATCAAAAAATATATGAAAAAGACGGACTTTGACGTATGTCTCTGCCCGCCTTTTCTTATTTTGGGTTTCTTTGATGCACTGTACACCCCTATTTGGGTGGCTTTGATGTATGTATAGACCCCGTTCGTTACGGATAAAGAAAATCGAACAAAAGTTCTTGAAATAATCATGATGATGATATATAATAATTAGAAAGAACGTATGTTTGCAGGCGGGGATAGGCGTATGGGAAAAAGTGTGGAAGTGCAGGGAACAGAAATATCTATAATGACTCATGATGATAAAGATTTCATTTCCCTGACAGATATGTTAAAGGCCAAAGATGGGGATTTCTTTATTTCTGATTGGTTAAGAAATCGTAATACAGTGGAATTTTTGGGTATTTGGGAACAGATACACAATCCCAATTTTAATTATGGCGAATTCGCCATAATTAGAAGCAACGCTGGTTTGAATAGTTATAAGATTAGTGTAAAAGAGTGGACGGAAAAAACAAATGCTATAGGAATATTTGCAAAAGCAGGAAGATATGGCGGTACATATGCATATAAAGACATAGCATTTGAATTTGGTATGTGGATAAGTCCAGAATTCAAAATTTACTTGATAAAAGAGTTTGAACGACTCAAAGAAAAAGAACAAGAGAAGTTAGGATGGAATGCAAAAAGAGAACTTGCAAAAGTAAACTATCGTATTCATACGGATGCGATAAAAGAAAATCTTATTCCAAAAGAGTTGACAAGCCAACAGACATCCATTATCTATGCTTCAGAAGCTGATGTATTAAATGTTGCATTGTTTGGAATGACGGCAAAACAATGGAGAGAGAATAACCCTAATTTAAAAGGTAATATCAGGGATTATGCGTCTATCAATGAGCTGATTTGCTTATCAAACATGGAAAATATTAACGCAGTGTTGATAGAGGATAAAGTGTCACAAAAAGAAAGATTAATAAAACTGAATAAGATAGCAATACATCAGATGATGATTCTAGAAGAGAAACAAGGATACAAATATTTAAAATAGAAACGAGAGAAATATATGCGGAAACTTATTAGTGAGATATTAGATAGTGAAAATGTCATTGAAAAATGTTGCGAGTTAGAAATTTTAAACAGAAATTGGAAACTGTTATTATTTGATTCGGGCGTGGATAATTTGGTTTTATATGAATTTAACAAGAAATTTGGAAAATACGAAATATGTGGAATGGGCGATTATAACCATTGCTTCATTATAAATAGAGATATGTTAATAAAACAAGAAAATGTACCTCTTGCATTTTCAACTTGTGTCAATTTTGATTCAAATGTATCTAGTTATATTAGTAGTATGTTTTTTAAAAACAGACAAGATAATGATTTGGTGAATATGATTCAATATATTAGGAGTAAGAATTTCCAAACAACATGTCAGCATTATGCATTTGAGGTTTCATTGAATTTGTATCCTGTTAAGGAAGATGCTATATATAATACTTTATATGCAGATAGTATGTTGGCCGAAATGTCAGATGAACAGATTGAAAAAAGAGATTTTACACCATTTGTATTGCCTGAAGATGCATATCAAAAGATATATAAGGGATTACAGTATATAAAAAATGATAAGGGAAAAGATTATGAACTATTTGATAGTATTTATGCGATGTTACTTAAAGCTTTTATTATAAAAAGTGGGGGGAAAAAGGAAAATAGGAAAAAGATAGAAGATTTTTTAGATTTTGTAATAAATAATGTTGGATGCTATTTAGAAAACGAAGTATATTTGATAGGAAAGTATCTGTGCAATAGTGGTGACACAGTTTTTTTCAGACACATGCAACAAAATAGGGATAAAGATAATTTTTTCAGAGATGTAAGAGGAATGGCATGGGACTTATGTCATTTAAGAAATGTATTAGAAGAGATGAAAGTAAGAAATACATCAGATGATATTACTTTTTTACATTGCTTTGCTTCATATGAAACTGGGTTAGTAGACATCTTGAAAAGTAATCGAATTAAGAGAATTTTATATTTAGATGGACAAGCATATTATAAGTATGAACATGATGTGTTTGAGATTGATGGATGTATGGAATTGAAAAAAACATATAAAGAATCATTTGAAAAAAAAGTAAAAAATAGCATGATGAAAGAGCTGTGTTTTTCTTTGGAACAAGAGGCGGGACACTTTTTAAAGGGATAGGATAAATGCGTTAATTTAATTAATCCATTGTTAGATAAAGAACAAATGATTTCAGATTTTATTTGGTTCGTATTAGCTCTCACAAAGAGGTACACGTTCCGAGCCTTCTTACTGTATAGAGGTAATTGTTCCGAGCCTATAATCAAAGAGGCGTTCGTTCCGTGAGGGCGATCAGGCGAAGAAACTTGCAAAAATGCAGGATGAAAACTAATCTGTCCGGTTTATGA
>ENA-OPXG01001548-OPXG01001548.1-human-gut-metagenome-genome-assembly--contig:-NODE-1548-length-10264-cov-1.686159_pt1 | contig 10264 bp, 7 predicted proteins | sample MGYA00241519_ERZ502030 | MGnify/ENA primary metagenome ERZ502030 (study PRJEB25962, sample SAMEA2041937) | human gut metagenome | biome: human gut; feature: human-associated habitat; material: faeces...
TCCGCCACCGGGCCTTCTCCGCCGTCCAGCGCATAGTTGTGGTCATATCCCCGCCCGCCGTTAAAGGCTTTATCGTGGAGACGGCTCCCAAATGCCGCAGGTGTCCGGAAATCCAGCGGCGTTCCCTCCACCGGCGCCAGCGTCCCCACTGGGATATTTCCGCCGTCCATGGGCGTATACCGGCTGGCCCGCAGGGTCAGCACATGATCCTCCACTGTGCCGCTGCTGTGGCCGCCCAAATTGAAGTAGGTATGGTTGGTGAGATTCACCACCGTGCTCTGCTCCGCCGCCGCCTTGTAGGTGATGGTGAGCTGATTGTCGATCAGGCGATAGGTGACCTCCACCCGGACAGCGCCGGGAAAACCCTCCTCACCGTCGGGAGAGGTGTAGGAGAAGGTGACTGCGTTTTCCTCGCAGGTAAATTCCCACAGTTTCTTGTGGAAGCCCTCGATTCCGCCGTGAAGACAGTTCTCCCCCTCGTTGGCCGTAACACGGTACCCTCTGTCGTCGATGGTGAATCGCGCCCCGCCGATGCGGTTGGCGCAGCGGCCGATGGTTCCGCCAAAGCAGGCGTCCAGCGTCCGGTAGCTTTCCAGTTCGCCATATCCAAGGCAGATGTCCGTCAGTTTGCCGGTTCGGTCCGGCACGCGGATAGCCCGGACAGTCGCGCCGTAGGGCAGCAGCTCTACGGCGCATTTGTCATTGAAAAGCTCGATAAGGGGCACCTCTCTGCCATTCAGTACGCCAAACGGCTTCAATCGATACATCTCTTATCCCTCATAGCCGTTGGGATGGCCGCTGTGCCACGCCCACGCGTCGGAAATGATCTGATCCAGACCCAGAACAGGCTTCCAGCCAAGGACCTCGGCGGCCTTCTTGTTGGAGGCGATCAGAACAGATGGGTCACCGCCCCGGCGGGGCTCCACAACGGCCTTGATCTCCTTGCCGGTGATCCGACGGGCCGTTTCGATGATCTCCCGCACGGAATAACCGGCGCCATTGCCCAGATTGAACACGTCACTGCTGCCGCCCCGCTCCAGATATTCCAGTGCCAGCAGATGAGCCTCCGCCAAGTCCTTCACATGGATGTAGTCCCGCACGCAGGTGCCGTCCGGCGTGGGGTAGTCCTCGCCGAAGATGCCGATGTGATCCCGCTGACCCAAGGCTGTTTTCATCACCAGCGGGATCAGGTGGGATTCGGGGTTGTGATCCTCGCCGATGCCTGCCTCCGTGTCGGAGCCAGCGGCGTTGAAGTAGCGCAGCGCCACATAGCGGATGTTGTAGGCGCAGTCGCACCACTTCAGCATATTTTCAATGGCCAGTTTCGTCGCGCCGTAGGGATTGGTGGGTTCCGTGCGGTCCCCTTCCTCAATGGGCTGCTTCTCCGGCTCGCCGTAGGCCGCCGCCGTGGAAGAAAATACGATCTTGTCCACGCCGTGAGCCTGCATGGCCGACAGCAGGGACACCGCGCCCTCCACGTTGTTGCCGTAGTACTTCAGCGGGTTGGTCACGCTCTCGCCCACCAGCGAAAATGCCGCGAAGTTGATGACGCCGTCGATTTTGTTTTCCGTGAAGATCTGATGCAGGAACGCGCCGTCCCGCAGATCGCCTACATACATCTTCCGCGCGCCCTTGACGGCCTGCCAGTGTCCGGTGCGCAGATTGTCCGCCACCACAACTTCGTAGCCCCGCTTGACCAGCAGCGCTACCATGTGGCTGCCGATATAGCCGGCTCCGCCGGCCACCAGAATGGTTTTCATATACACGTCCTCCTTATTTTTTCACGTCTATATCCAGCTTACACGCTCTGAACAAATCTTAAGAAGGCTTCCCTGCCCTCTGGTGTACACTTGTAAACGCCGGCGTGCTCCAAAACCGTGGCGAACACCACGCCGACTTCCCGCCGCAGGATCTCCTCCGCGTTTTCCTCGGTAAACGTATAGCGGGCTTTCAGCTCCTCGGCCCAGTCCGCGTGCTTTGCCAGCGTCTCATCGGCCCGCAGGTCCTCGCCACGGGCCAGTGCCCGGGCCACGCCGTTCAGCTCGGCTTTCAGCCGGGCGGGAAGCACTGCAAGGCCCATGACCTCGATGAGGCCGATGTTCTCTTTCTTGATGTGGTGCAGCTCCTGATGGGGGTGGTACACGCCCAGCGGGTATTCCGCCGTGGTGATGTTGTTCCGCAGCACCAGATCCAGTTCAAACTTCCCGTCCCGCATCCGGGCGATGGGGGTGATGGTGTTGTGGGGCTCACCGTCGGTCTCCGCGAACACAAAGGCCGCCTCGTCCGTATAGCTCCGCCATGCGGTGAGGATGCGGTCTGCCAGCTCCACAAGACGCTGATCGTCTCCGCAGCGGAGCCGGATCACGGACATAGGCCACTTGACGATGCCCGCCTCCACATCCTCAAAGCCCCGGAAGGCGATGGGCCGCTCAATGGGGGCCTTCTCCATGGCAAAGGTGTAGCAGCCGCCCTGGAAATGGTCATGGCTCAGAATGGAGCCGCCCACGATGGGAAGATCTGCGTTGCTGCCCACAAAGTAGTGGGGGAACTGCTTAACGAAGTCCAGCAGCTTGCGGAAGGTAGCTTTGTCGATCTTCATAGGGGTATGATGCCCGTTCAGAACGATGCAGTGCTCGTTATAGTAGACGTAGGGGCTGTACTGGAGGAACCAGTCCTCCTGATTGATGGTAATGGGGATGATCCGGTGGTTCTGCCGGGCGGGATGGTTGAGCCGCCCCGCGTAGCCCTCGTTCTCCCGGCAAAGCTGGCACTTGGGATAACTGGTCTGAGGGGCCGCCTTTGCCGCCGCGATGGCCTTGGGGTCCTTCTCCGGCTTGGAGAGGTTGATGGTGATGTCCAGCTCCCCGTAGGGGGTGGCCGCCTTCCACTTCACATCCCTTGCGATGCGGTAGCGCCGGATGTAGTCCGTGTCCTGACTGAAGCGGTAAAACCAGTCCGTGGCGTCCTTCGGGTCAGCTTGATACCGCCGCCGGAACTCGCTGATGACCTGAGAGGGCCGGGGCGTCAGCCGCCCCATCAGCTCCGTGTCAAAGAGATCCCGGTTCGTGGTATCATCCTCGATCCGTCCCCGTGCCGCCGCGTCATCCAGCAACTCCTTCAGGATGTCCTCTAAAGGGCGCTCATGCGTTTCCGCCGGCTCCTCCCATGCATCCATCCCCATAGCCTTCAGCAGCTCGTTCACCGCCCAGGGGCGGTCATATTCATCGATCAGTCCCGTGCGGAGGGCGTAGCCCACCAGGTCCTTGATGGCTTGGTAACTCATGCGTCCGTTCTCCTTATCCCAATCTGACGCCGCCGACTGGCCGGATCATCACCACATGGCAGCAGTCCTGATCCAGCGCCGCCTCCGTCGCTTTCTTGAAGGTGTCCAACATATCCAGCGGCACAAAGGCCTGGGCGGTACCACCGAAGCCACCGCCGTGGACACGGACAGCGCCCCGCCCCTCCAGAATACGCTCGCACAAGGCGATGGTCACCATCAGCTCCTGAGCCGCCGTGCTTCCGGTGGGAATGACATTCTGCAAATACATGGCGGAGGACCGACCAGACTCCCGCACCAATGCAAGGAACTTGTCGAAATCCCCCTGACGGAGCGCCTCTTTTTCCGCCAGTGCCCGACGGTTTTCCGCGTAGACATGAAACGCCCGGTTTACCGCCCGGTCCCCTGCCGCTGCTCTGACCTTGGGCAGTTCCGCAAGGAACGCTTCCTCCGGCACCTCACGCAGCACCTCTTTGTCAAAAACGCGGCAGACCGCCCGCAGCTCGTTGGTGATGGCGCTGTATTCATTGGTCAGATCCTCGTGGCCCGCGCCGGAATCCAGAATACACAGGGCGTAGCCGTAGGCATGGAGATCCACATCCAGCTGCTCCACCGCCGGGTGGGCCGTATTCTCGAAATCAATAGATACCACGCCGCCCACGGAGGAGGCCATCTGATCCATCAGACCACAGGGCTTTCCGAAGAACACATTCTCCGCGTACTGGCCGATCTGGGCCAGCTCCACCGCCGTGCAGCGCCCCTCCCAGAAAAGCTCATTGAGCATGGTCCCCATCAGCACCTCATAGGCAGCGGAAGAACTCAAACCGCTGCCCTTGGGGACGGTGGAGGTCATGTACACATCCAGTCCCCGCTCCCGCAGATCACAGCCCATGGCGCTCATGCAGGACGCTACGCCCCGGATCAGCGCCGCCGAGGTATTGATCTCTTCCTCCTTCGGGTCAAGATCGCGGAGATCCACCTCGATCATGGGATATCCCTGAGACAGCACCCGGATGATCCCGCTCTGCGTAGGCGCCACGGCCGCCAGAATATCCAGATCAACAGAAGCGGCCAGTACGCAACCCTTCTGATGATCGGTGTGGTTTCCTCCGATCTCCGTACGGCCGGGTGCGCTGAACAGCGCCTCCGCCGAACGGTCAAAGATCTTATAAAACTCTTCCATGACCTCCATGCAGCGGAAATGGGCCTTTTCTGCCCCCTCCGCACCATAAAGCCGAGTGAGTGTTTTATGAAATGCAGCCTGCTGCACATAGGTCTCCAGCCCTGTATATGTCATACCTCGCGCCTCCTTGTTTTCTTCGTACATCCAACCCTCTGCGGGCTTCTATTCTATGTCCGCCGTTCTTATGAAACGGCCTGATTCTCTAAGCTCTCCGCTGTGACCGCCTCATACCGCAGCCACACATACCGCTCATCCGTCAATTCCAGATCCTGAGAAGGTTCTCCATCCACGGATAGGGAAACGGCCAGCTCCATCATGTTCTCTGCTAATCCGACAGCGTCATTGCGAACGGTCCCCTTCAGCGTTCCCTCCCGCAGTGCCTCTAACGCTGGCGGCGTGGCGTCCACACCCACGACGAAGGGCATGGAGCGCTTGTCCAGGCCGGCCTCCGCGCAGGCGTCGATCGCTCCCAATGCCATGTCGTCATTATTGGCAAAGACTACCTCGATGTTCTCTCCGAACTCCTGCAGCCATTGGCGCATACTGACGCTGGCCTGACCCCGCTGCCAGTTGGCAGCATCGCTGGCCAGTTTTTCCGCAGAGACGCCTGCGTTTGCCAGAGTGGAGATGCAGAACTCCGTCCGGAGCAGGGCATCCTGATGCCCCGGCTCTCCCTCCAGCATCACATACTGGATCACGCCGTCGCCGTTACGGTCCAGCGTGTCTCTTTGGGTCCGCCATGCGTCCAGTACCAGCTCACCCTGTAAAACTCCGGCATCTCCCGCTGGAAGACCCACATAGTAGGCGTGTTTCCAGCGGCGCAGATCCTCCTCCACCGGTTCCCGGTTGAAAAAGATCACCGGCACCCCCGCAGCCTGTGCCTTGTCAACGATCACCGCCGCCGCCGTGCGGTCCACGATGTTGACGCAGATCACGTCATATCCCCGCTCCAGGAAGCGGTCCACCTGCTCATTCTGGCTGGTCTGGCTCTCTTTTCCATCGGCGATATATAAGTTGATTTTGCAGTTCTGCGCCTGTTCTTTCTCCAGGGCTACCCGCTGCAATTCTCTGGTCACGGTCTCAATGAACGTGTCCTCCTGCTGATACAGCGCCACGCCGATCCGAAGCGTTGGCTCAGCTTCCCCGCCTGTACGGCAGGCAGAGAGCGTCATCAGCAGAGACAGTGCGGCGATCAGACAACCGATCCTTTTCATCCGTCTTCTCTCCTTCCTGTCTCAGGTCACAGGGAACAACAGCTTCTGATTATCGCTGCTGTACATCGTTTCCTGCCGGACGATGGAAAAGCCCACAGAGGAGCCCCCCGTCCAGCTTTCATGCCGGGCCAGCTTTGCCGCAGCCTCCACTGCCAGATACCCGGCAGAGAACACGTTGACCGCCGCAATGGCCGTCACACGGCCCTTTTCCAGCGCGGCGGCGCCGCAGCCATAGAGCAGTGGGAAAGCTTCCTCTCCCCGTGACAGCTCCGCCATTTCCGTCAGCGCAGCTGCTTCAAAGGCGATCACGGCCTTCGGGCGCTCGATCCGCAAAATATTGGCGAAGGCTGTACTGTCAGAGGTCCACCGGTAAATGCGCACCTGCCGGCCCTTTTCTTCCAAAAGTGCCTTAGCCGCTTCCATACGCTCCCGCACGCCGTTGTCCCCGGGCAGGCTGTCCAGCAGCAGCACCGTGCCGCCGAAGGGCACCCCGTTCAGCGCCGCTTTCCCAAGCGCCTCGCCAAGGGCCTGATGGTCCATACTGATAGAGGCATCGGCTCCCCACGCAGTCATATCGCTCTCCACCGTCACAAGGGTCGTCTTTCCTTCGGCGGCGGATACTGCCTCGCCCAGCGCCTCCCGGTCCGCCGGTATCAGCAGAATGGCCGGAGCCGCTCCCGACACCTCATGTTCCAGCAACTGCACCTGTTCAACGGCACTGTTGTCCTCCGCCGGGGTCAGGAAGCGCAGCTCCACGTTCAGATCCTTGGCCGCCTGCTCCATGCCCTTTCGCATGGCGGAAACATTGCCGTCTCCATCCCGCAGAATAACGGACATTTCCAGCAGGGCTGGCTGGTGATGCTTATCACCGGGAGCGAAGGCCAGCAGCCAGAACAGCACGCTCAATCCAATCAGGGGAAGCACCAGCTGCAATAATACTTTCCGGCTCATCGCTCCCCCTCCTTCCGGTACTTCCGGGCGTCCTCTTCCTCCAATACAGGCAGGCAGATCCGCACCACCGTCCCGTTATCCGGCTCGCTGCGAATGGTCAGGCCGTAAGCGCTGCCAAAGGTCAGCTGGATCCGCTGGTGAACATTGCGGAAGCCGATACCGGAGCCCTTTGCCTTCGGGACACTCACATCCCTTGTGGGCTTCAAAAGCTGCTCCACGATCTCCTCCGACATACCCGGCCCGTTGTCCTCCACCTCGATGACCACCGTTTCTTCCTCGCGGAAGGCCCGGATGTGGATCTCGCCGTCACCGTCGGCATACTCCATGCCGTGATAGATAGCGTTTTCCAGAATCGGCTGGATGATGAGCTTGATGGTATACAGCTTCTCCACCCCCGGCTCCACGGAAATGTCGGCAGAGAACTTATTCTTATAGCGCATTTTCTGGATGGTCAGATAGTTCCGGGCATGCTCGATCTCGTCCCCGATGGGAATGATGTTGCTGCCCTTGCTGAGAGAGATCCGGAAAAACCGGGCCAGCGCCGTCAGCATGACCACAGCCTCCTGTGTCCGGCCGTTCTCCGTCATCCACACCACGCTGTCCAAGGTGTTGTACAGGAAGTGCGGATTGATCTGGGATTGCAGCACATCCAGCTCGCTGCGGCGCTTTTCCTCCTCCTGACGGAGAACATCCTCCATCAGGTGCCGCATGGTGGAGATCATGGATTGCACGGAATGGCTCAGATGCTCCACCTCGTAGGGGCCGTCCACATTGAAGTCAACGGACTCCACGCCCTTTTCCAGTTCTCTCACCGCATGATCCAGCTTTTTCATAGGTGCGGTGATCCACTCCGAAAGCCGCAGGTTCACGAATACCAGCAGGAAGATGGAGAAGGACACTATAAACAGGGCAAACAGCAAAAGCTGACTGTAATTGTCCCGCAGCGTCTCCGCCGGCACCACGCCCACCAGCTTCCAGCCGGTGTAGCCCACTGTTTTCACCGTCACCTGCCGGCGCTGGGAGTGGAAAATCTCCGTATGCGTCCCGTCGGAATACCCGGCGGCCGTCAGGTTGTTTTCCTCCTGCAAGCCCGCATAGAGAAGCTGCTGACGGGGGTGGTAGATGATCTCTCCGTTTCCGTCGATCAGGTAGAGATAACCCTGCCCGTCGAAAAAGGATACATCCTTGCAGATCTGCTCAATGCCGCTGAAGTTCATATCCACCAGCAGCACGCCGCTTTGGATCACGCCGCCCCGGGTCAACTCCACATGGCGGCTGAGGGACACCACCCAATGATACCGCGCGTCGGGGTCCTCAAACATGTGCTGCACATGAGGCGTGGAAAAATGCAGGTTTTCAATGCGCTCCATGGCGGCGGTGAACCACCCCTCACGGCTGGGCGTCACACTGTTTTTCAATTCTGTCAGGGGCGTGGCGGAGATCAGCTCGCCGTTCCCATCAAACACCGCCAGAGACACCAGTACATCCCGGTCCTTGGCGTACAGCAGCTTCAAAGCATCACGCAGCTCCTGCGCCGTATCGCTCTGCTCCAGATCCGCGCTCTTGATGACCCGGTAATACACCGTGTCGGATACCCGCATCATGTTCCGCAGATAGCTGTCCAGATTCCAGTTCACCTGTGCCAGCACACGCTGGCTGCTCTCCGCCGCCATCTCGTTGGCGGAGGAGGAAAAGCGCAGCAGCAGCGCCATCCCCAGAAACAGCATTCCAATCACGGCCACCGCCGTAAAGGCGATGGACAGGATCAACTGAATACTGGCATGGTGATACCGCGCTTTCCACCTTGCTTTAAAGCCGGAAGGTTTCTTATCCACAGGTGGCTCCTCTCTCCGTCCGTCACTTACCCTCGCTGCGGTACTTCGTCGGTGTCACGCCGAAATGCCGCTTGAACACATAGCTGAAATAGTTGGGGTCCTCATAGCCGCGCCGCTGGGCGATGAGATACGTTTTCTCCTCTGTGCCGCGGATCGCTTCCGCAGCCGCCTCCATCCGCACCGTGGTAACATAGGCTGTGAAGCTGGTCCCCGTTTCCCGTTTGAACAGCGTGGAAAAATAGGTGGAACTTAAATGCAGATACGCGCACAGCTTTTCCACCGACAGGTCGCTCTCCGCGTAATGCTGCCGGATATACTCCTTGGCCGCTTCCACCGTCTGTCCCGCCGAATCCGTCTGACGGCGGCGGATCAGCCGCAGATAGCGCTCCGCACACCAGCCCTCCAGTTCCTCCAGACTGGGCAGCGCGGAGTCCTGAATGGGTAAGGAAAAGCCCGTGCCGAAAACCTCCTCCACGCCCACGCCGGAGCGCCGGGTCATTTTCATCAGGTGCGTCACCAGTTCCATAAGGAACAGGTTGTACTGTCCGGCGGCGGGGTTCGCCTCCCGGATCTTGCCCGCCAGAGCCGCCGCCGCGTCCCGGACCTCCTGTTCGCTGCCCAGTCTCACCGCCGCAGTCAGGGTCCGCTCGTCCGCTTCTTCAAAGGTGAGCACCTGACCGCCGTCCGGCTCCAGGTCTCCGATGTAGATGACCTGTCCCCGGCCCACCATGGAACGGTATTCCAGCGCCGTTCTCGCTTCAGCTGCGGACCGCGCCATCCCGGAAAGCTCTTTGCAGGGTGCGCCCACGCCCACCGTCAGCGTCAGGCCCAGATAGGATGCCGCCAATGTACAGACTCGGTCCAGCACGCGGATCAGGTCATAGATGGTAAACGATTCTGTCAGGCTGACGATCACCGCTACCCAGTCGTTATACAGGGTGAGGCGGCACCGATCCGCCGTCAGGGATTCCTCCAGCAGCTTTTGGACGGACAATGTGGACAGGGCGTCTCTCCGGTCGCTGCCGATGTAGGCAAGGCCCACCGCCCATTCCTCGCCCTGAAGGTCGATGTCCAGACGCGCCGCCCGCTCCCGCTCCGTTCCCGGCTCGATGTGCCCGTCCAGCAGATTGGCGTAGAACAACTCCCGCAAAACAGGCAGGTTTTCCGTATAGCGGCTGCGGAGAAGCTCCACGTTCCGCCGTTCCGCCCGCTCCCGGTCCAGCTGGTCCTTCAGCCGCCGCAGCACGGCGGACAGTTCATCGGCGTTGATGGGCTTCAAAATGTACTCCACCACGTTCATCTGGATGGCCTGCTTGGCGTACTCGAATGCATCAAAGCCGGAAAAGACCACGAACCGGGCCGCCGGGAGCCGGTCTGTCAAAATGCGGCACAGCTCCAGTCCGTCCATAAACGGCATCTTGATGTCCGTCAGGATCACGTCAGGCCGCAGACTCTCCGCCAGTTCCAAAGCGTCCTGACCGTTGGCGGCCTCCCCCACCAGAGAGAATCCCAGCCCCAGCCAGTCCATTTTCCGGCTAATACCCTCGCGGATATCCTCCTCGTCATCTACCAACAGCACCCGGTACAGTTCCATGGCTCCGACCTTCTTTCTTGTCTACGGCACCTCCGCCGCCCGGTCCTCCGGCTTTGCCGGATGGAAAAGCAGCGATCCGATAGCAGCCTCTTTTGCGGCTATTATACCACGAAGTGAAGCGAAGCGAAACGGTATGTCCATGTTTTTCGAGTTCAAGGGGTAGTCCGAACGTGAATTGGCTGGATTGCAGGAAAAACGGCGGTTTTT
>ENA-OPXG01001550-OPXG01001550.1-human-gut-metagenome-genome-assembly--contig:-NODE-1550-length-10254-cov-1.507207_pt1 | contig 10254 bp, 8 predicted proteins | sample MGYA00241519_ERZ502030 | MGnify/ENA primary metagenome ERZ502030 (study PRJEB25962, sample SAMEA2041937) | human gut metagenome | biome: human gut; feature: human-associated habitat; material: faeces...
CTGCCGCTCAGCCGACTCAGGATGCCGACTTTGGACAAAGCCGAAGCGAAGCTGCCGTAAGAGAACAGCCCGCTTTTAATCCTGCTCAGGCTGTTCGCCCCGGTTCTGCTATGGATCAGTTCTCCGATGAGCCCGCAGCGGCCTCGGAATCTACCTACGGCGCACCGGCTGATTTCAATCAGGAAGAGTTCCTGAACATGTCCACAGCTTACTTTAAGATGCTTCAAAAAGCATGGGACAGCGGTGATATGGATGATCTGTCCAACTACACAACAGATGATCTGTTTATTGAACTCACACACAAGCGTCGCGAAATCAAGGGTGCTAACCTGACGGAAATTGTCAATCTGAATGCTTCCTTAGCCGGATTTGAGACAACCCCGACAGAGTATGTAGCTTCTGTTCTGTTTACAGGCAGCTTGAAGGAAAACGGCGAACCGACGGAAATCAAAGAAATCTGGAATCTGGTTAAGCCGAAGGAAGGCAAGACCGGCTGGCTGTTGGCCGGCATTCAGCAAGCCTAAAGTTGTATTTTTACGAAAAATGGGGCTTAGGCCCCTTTTTTCTTTTAAGACACCCACTTTTTATCTACAATTAAAAGACTTAGGGCCGGAGTGACGTGTATTAGTCAGCCCCGTTTTTTAGTCATTTTTCTGAGGGTCTAGAAGCAGTGAAACTGACTCTGTTCGTTGGTTTATATTTGCTCTGCACGGTCGCTATCGGTCTCTTTGCCGCGACACGAGTTCGTAGTACAACCGACTACGCTTTGGCCGGACGTTCGCTGCCGCTGGTCATGGTGATTACGGCAACTTTTGCTACCTGGTTCGGAAGTGAGACCGTACTCGGTTTACCCGGTCAATTTATTAAAAACGGTTTAGAAGGCGTTGTTGAAGAGCCTTTCGGCTCAAGTATGGCGCTTATCCTCGTCGGTATGTTTTTCGCCAGAAAACTGTATCGAATGAGTTTGCTGACCATCGGTGACTTTTACAGACGCCGCTACGGAGTTTCGGTTGAGCTCTGCTGTTCTATCTTCGTTGTTCTCTCGTACCTCGGCTGGGTTGCTGCTCAAGTAGCTGCGCTCGGACTCGTCATTCATCTTCTGACGGAAGGCTATGTTTCGGTCAGCAATGCAATGATCGTCGGCACGATTGTGGTTCTGATTTATACGGTTTTCGGCGGTATGTGGTCGGTGGCCTTGACCGACTTCTTCCAGATGATCATTATTGTGATCGGTCTGGTACTGGTGGCCTATTTTGCCGGATCCATGGCCGGAGGCCCCGGCAAGGTGACCGAGTATGCCGTACAAAATGACCTTTTCAGAATCCTGCCTGAAAATAATTTTAAATCGTGGATGTTCTGGATTTCCGCAGCCATCACCATGATGATCGGGTCGCTTCCTCAGCAGGACGTTTTCCAGCGCGTGATGTCGGCGAAAAGTGAAAAGATCGCCTGTTACGGCCCGATCTTGGGCGGCTCTTTCTATCTGCTGTTTGCTTTCGTTCCGATGTTTATCGTCATCGCAGCAACAGTCGGAGCACCGGAACTTGCTTCCAAGCTGATGGCCGATGCTCCGCAGGAAATTCTGCCGACGTTCATTAAGGAATACATGCCCCTGTGGCTCAGAATTATGTTCTTCGGAGCGGTCTTGTCCGCCGTGATGTCGACGGCTTCTGCCACGATGCTGGCGCCGACAACTACCTTCGTGGAAAACGTCTTGAGAAACCTGATGCCTCTGAGCGACCAAAGAGAGCTGAAAGCGATGCGTATCTCTCTCGTAGTGTTCGCCATTGGCGTTCTGACTTACGCGCTTCTCATGGAAGGTACACCGATCTACGAACTTGCGGCAATGGCTTATCAGTTTCCGGTAATCGGCGCATTCTGGCCTTTGACTCTTGGTCTCTACTGGAAACGTTCGACCACGTTGGGATGCTGGCTTTCCATTATCGCAGGTTCTGCCGTTTGGGGCGTGCTTTCCTTCACTGGTCTCGGGGAAGAGTTCCCGGCACTGCTCGGCGGATTCCTGGCGGCCGGAATCGGACAGATTGTCGGCTCTCTCCTGCCGCTTCGCATGAATCGTGAGTGCGTTCGCAATTGGCAGGAAAACAAAGATAAATATCTCTATATTGCTCAGTAACTTTAGCTCTTCGTTTTATGAATATTGTTATTTTGGCAGCCGGCCTCGGTAAAAGGATGTTTTCGCATTTGCCTAAAGTTCTTCAGCCGGTCGGCGGTAAACCCATGCTTGAACATGTCGTGGAAGCCGCTAGAAAGCTTCCCGACGCCGGAAAAATTATCGTCGTCGTAGGACATGGTTCAGAAGAGGTCAAAGCAGCGATGGCCGGTCAGCCCGTTAGCTTTGTCCTTCAAAAAGAACAGAAAGGGACGGGGCACGCCGTGCAACAGGCGCTTGAAGCGATTAATCCTGAAGAACCCACGCTTATCCTTTACGGAGATGTCCCGCTTATCTCTGCCGAAACTCTTTCGACGCTTGAGAAAGCGGCCGGAGACGGTTTTTCTCTGTTAACTATTGAGCTGGATAATCCGAAGGGCTACGGGCGCATCTTGAGAAAAGAAGGAAAGGTGATCGGTATCGTTGAAGAAAAGGATGCCTCAGAGGATCAGAGAGCCATTAAGGAAGTGAATACCGGCTTTATGGTCCTTCCTTCTAAAGAAATGAAACGCTGGCTCGGCAGCCTTAAAAATGACAATAAGCAGCAGGAATACTATCTAACGGATTTGGTTGCCATGGCTGCTGCTGAAGGCCGGGAAATTAAAACCGTTATGGCTCAAGATGCCTGGGAAGTCGAGGGAGCCAACAGCAAGGTTCAGCTTGAAGGTCTGGAGCGCGCATATCAGCTTCGTCAGGCGAAAGAACTCCTGGAGAAAGGGGTCCGATTAGCAGATAAGAACCGCATCGACATCCGCGGAACACTGACCTGCGGTAGAGACGTTTTTATTGATGTCGGCTGCGTTTTCGAAGGCGATGTGGTTCTTGGAGACAAGGTTGTTGTCGGTCCGTATTGCGTCATAAAGAACACAAAAATCGGCAGCGGGACGGTCATCGATGCTTATTCACATTTTGATCAGGCTTTAGTCGGTGAAATTGTCAAAATCGGTCCCTTCGCGCGCCTTCGTCCCGGAACCGCATTGTCTGATGAAGTACACATCGGGAATTTTGTCGAAATTAAGAAAAGCGACATCGGTAAAGGCTCAAAGGTTAACCACCTGACTTATATCGGTGATACAACGATGGGCTCCGGTGTCAATATAGGAGCGGGAACCATTACCTGCAACTACGACGGCGCCAACAAATTTAGAACCGTCATTGAGGACGACTGTTTTATCGGCAGCGATACCCAGCTGGTAGCACCCATAAAAGTTGGTAAGGGTGCGACCGTAGGCGCAGGAACGACAGTGACCAAGGACGTCAATGACAATACACTTGTTATCAGTCGTGTGAGACAAACAGAAATTAAGGGTTGGAAACGCCCGGTAAAGAAGAAATAAGGAATATCAAACTATGTGCGGAATTGTTGCCGGCGTAAGTTATAGAAATATCGTTCCCATCCTGACGGAAGGTCTTCGCCGGATGGAGTATCGCGGGTACGACTCTTGCGGTGTCGCCGTTGTTGATGACGGCGAGCTGAAACGTTCCCGAACGGTTAAGCGCGTTCAGGATCTGATCAGACAAACGGAAGAGGATGAGGTTAAGGGGCCTACCGGAATTGCTCACACCAGGTGGGCTACACACGGCGCCCCTGAAATTCGCAACACACATCCGCTTTTTTCAAATAATCAGATTGCCGTTGTTCACAACGGGATCATTGAAAACTACGCTTCCTTAAAAGAAGAGCTAATCGGCAAGGGCTATGAATTTGTCAGTCAGACAGATACCGAAGTGATTGCTCACTTAGTTCACTTTTATTACAAAGGCGACTTACTGGAAGCTGTAGAAAACGTTTTACGACGCATTCGCGGCGCTTTCGCGTTAGCCATTTCCTGTAAAGATGAACCGGGTCGTATTGTCGCGGCTCGGGTCGCAGCGCCTCTTGTGATTGCTTTAGGAGAACTTTGCTGCATCTGATCCTATGGCATTAGCCGGCGTCACGGATCATTTCATTTATCTGGAAGACGGTGATGTGGCCGACGTTCAGCAGCAGTCGGCCGAGATTTACTCTCTTCAGGGCGATCAGTTTGTCAGAGTTGACCGTCCCGTTTCAGTTGTTCAAGGTTTCAGCCAGAATATTGCGCTCGGACCCTACACGCATTACATGCAGAAGGAAATCTTTGAGCAGCCTCAGGCGATTTCCGATACCTTGGAAGGTGTTGTCGGTATTTCCAGCTCCATGTTCGGGCACGAAACTCCTGCTATGTTTAAGCGCCTCAAACGCGTTTTGATTCTTGCCTGCGGCACGAGTTATTACGCGGGAATGGTCGCCAAGTATTGGCTGGAGGCTCTCGCAAAAGTCCCATGTGATGTAGAGATTGCGAGCGAATATCGTTATCGAGAATCCGTTCCCGATAAAGATACGCTTGTCCTTACGATCTCTCAGTCCGGAGAAACTGCTGATACGCTCGCAGCACTGGAACATGCCAAGAGTCTGGGCATGGACATGACGATGACGATTTGCAATGTCGCAACGAGCGCAATGGTGAAAAGGACTCGCGCCCACTACATTACCCGCGCGGGCGTAGAGATCGGTGTCGCGTCTACAAAAGCCTTTACAACACAGCTGGCCTCCCTCTTCCTGATGACCTCTGCCATTGCTAAAGAAAAAGGTCTGCTGTCAGAGGAGGAAGAAAAGGCTCGTCTGCAAGATATGCGCCATCTGCCTGAGGCGATGCGTGCAATTCTCGAAAAAGAAAATGAGATCAAAGAGTGGGCTTCTGTATTTGCGCAGAAGAACAACGCTTTATTCCTCGGACGCGGAATGCATTACCCGATCGCCTTGGAAGGCGCTCTAAAGCTAAAAGAAATCAGCTACTTACATGCCGAGGGCTATCCGGCCGGCGAACTCAAACACGGACCGCTTGCACTGGTCGATGCCGAAATGCCTGTAGTTACCGTTGCTCCTAATGATGAGCTGTTGGAAAAACTCAAAGGCAACATGGAAGAAGTTCGTGCGCGTAAGGGCGAGTTGTTCGTGTTCTCGGACCAAGGATGCAATATTCAGCCGTCTGAAGGCATGCATGTTATTCAGCTTCCGGAAAATTACGGCGTCCTTTCTCCGATCCTTCATGTCATTCCTCTTCAGCTGCTGGCCTATCACACGGCCATTGCAAAAGGAACAGATGTGGACAAACCGAGAAACCTCGCTAAGAGCGTGACGACCGAATAGTCGTCTCGTTTTGAACCCAAATGCAAAAGCCGGCGGTGAGCCGGCTTTTTGCTGGATATTTAGATTTAGGAACCTGCAATGAAGGTTCTGATACCGGAGCCGATGAACTGTACACCGATGCAGATGAGCAGGAAGCCCATCAATTTGGTCAGCACGGCGGTACCCGAAGGTCCTAAACGGCCGGAAATGTAATCTGCTGAACGTAAAACGATCCAGGTCACGGCGCAGGTTAAAACAATGGCGACGCCGGTCATGAAAAACGCGCCGGCCATGTCCATAACGTTGGGAAGTTCAGCGATTTCGGAAGCAATACCGATAACGACAGCGATCGTACCGGGGCCGCTGATTCCCGGCATTGCAATGGGGAAGAAGGAATAATCGTCCTTGTCGCGGCGCACAACCGGTGCACCGCCCTGATCACGGGAGCCGAAAAGCATCTGGTAGCCGATGATCCCGACAACAAAACCGCCGGAAATACGAAGCGCTCCATAAGAGATGCCGAAGAAGACGAGCAGCAGGTTACCTGCCGCCAGGCTCACTAGCATGATGGCTGCGGCGTAATAACAAGACCAGTTGGCCTGCTTTTTACGCACGTCTAAAGACATACCTTGCGTCAGACTGATGAAAAGCGGAATCTTGGAGAGCGGATTTGTAATAACGATGAGACTGACAAATCCGCCGAAGAGGTATTGCAAGTAAAAAGAATCGAGCATGACCCGAAAATTGATGTAACTAAAAAATTAAGCTGAATGATAAGACGACTCACAGAAGAAAAAACGGTTTTCTAGGGATAACGCCTAAGGAATTGAAATCGATCTTCGAGAGGTCTTGTGTTTGCAGACAATTGGGCCTTGCAGTCTCGGCAGCTTAAGCCTGTCCGATCCTAGCTTTGAGATATTTAATAAAAATGTCGGCGCAGAGACGGACTTCGTCTTGGACGATTTGATCGTTCAAAGAGACTGAGACGCCGCAGAGACGTTTCATATAGAGGTCAGACTTGAGCATTTCAATGTAATGCTGAGCCAGCGGTTTGAGCTCCTCTAAACTCAGCGGAAGCTTGTTTTCCAGCACTTTAGCAAAGCACAGGTAACTTAACTCCGCGCCCTCGCGGTAGTACCAATTCCCGATATCGGGGTCTTTGGCTGCCTGTGAGAAAATCAGTCGGGAAGTATTGACGGCTCGGTCGTCCAAGATCGAAGTCAGAAAGACCTTGCCAAAAACAATGAGTTCGTCCTCCCACGGACGTGACTCATCGTAATGTTCTGCGTATGCGAAATAAACTTCCTCCACCAAACTTTTCAGGCAGGCCAGAAAAAGACCCTTCTTAGATCCGTATAACGAATAGATGGTTGATCGTGAGCCGCCGGCGTCCAAGATGATCTTTTCTAAAGAAGCTCCTTCATAGCCATGTTCCAAAAATACTTTGATCGCCGTATTCAGCAGCTTTTTCTGGCGATCTTCACCTCGTTTTGTTTTAGGAGTGTTACTTTTCGAAACGATTTCGGTCTTCATTTTGAGAACTCTTTGCTTTGCATCTCTGAATGTACTGTACCATGCGGTACATTATTTTAAGGGTAACAATATGAAAAGACGTGATTTCGGGCTGAGCCTTATCTCTTTACTTTTAATGACTCAGGCACCCGCCTTTGCTCAAGAGAAAAAAGAAGTTTGTTTGGTGGTTCCCTTTCCTCCGGGCGGGGGCGGAGACAATCTGGCTCGATCCGAAGTTGAATACTTATCCAAGAATTTAGGAAGCACGGTATGGATAGCCAATCGTCCCGGAGCCGGCGGAAATATCGGAACAAGCTCCGTCGTCCAGGCAGCTCCTGACGGAAAGACGTTCGGTTACGTCACCAACGGTATCTTCTGCGTCAATCCGCTCCTTTATAAGACGACAAACTTCGATCCGATGAAAGATCTGATCCCCGTCGGCCAGCTTTCTAAGATCGGTCTGATCATGGTACTAAATCCGAAGGCGATTCCCGGCGTGACGGATTTACCTTCCTTGATCAAGTACGCTAAAGAACATCCCGGAGAGGTCAATTTTGCTTCCTCGGGCGTAGGAACAACCAGCCATCTTGCAGGACAGTATTTTGCCCAGGTAACCGGTACAAAACTTACCCACATTCCGCACGCGGGCGGTGCCGCAGCTCTGGTAGAAGTATTAGCCGGCCGAATTCCTTTTATGATCGACGTGAGCAGCAACGTCCTTCCTCATATCCGCAAAGGAGCCTTAAAAGCCCTTGCCGTTACGACGCCGGAGCGCCTCTCGGCTGCACCGGAAGTTCCAACGATGAAAGAGGCAGGTGTCGAAGGATATGAACTTTACGCTTGGGACGGATTCGTGCTGCCGAAAGGAACGCCCGCTCCCGTTGTGAAGAAATTCTCCGACACCATTAAAGCGTTAAAGAATTCGGAGGATGCCAAGCAAAAAATCTTAAAACTCGGTGCTGAGCCGGTATTTTCGGGTGCGGATGAGTTTGCCGCATTTATCGCTGCAGAAAAACCGAAATGGAACGCGCTGGTTTCTGAAATCAAAGCAGATAGCCACTAAAATTTGCCCATTATTTACGTATTGAGGAATTAAAAATGCAGCCGATGTTGGATACGTCACATCTTCCCCGAGTTCCGGAATGGAAAAAAGCCGGAGATTTCGAAGATATTCTTTACGAGAAATCGGAAGAAGGGATTGCCAAAATTACGATTAATCGTCCGCAGGTGCGTAATGCATTCCGTCCGCTGACCGTAAGAGAAATGGAAACGGCTTTAGCTGACGCTCGCGACGATGAAAACATCGGTGTCATTATCCTCACCGGTCAAGGGAAAGATGCCTTTTGCTCCGGCGGAGATCAGAAGGTCCGAGGCAACGGAGGCTATGTCGGCGGCGACGGCGTTCCGCGTCTGAACGTTTTGGATTTTCAGCGTCAAATCAGAACCTGCCCTAAACCCGTCATCGCAATGGTAGCCGGATGGTGCGTCGGCGGAGGACACGTTCTTCACATGATGTGTGATCTTACGATTGCGGCTGACAATGCACGCTTCGGCCAAACCGGTCCCCGCGTCGGTTCTTTTGACGGCGGCTGGGGTGCTTCCTACATGGCTCGTATTGTCGGTCAGAAGAAAGCCCGTGAGATTTGGTTCCTCTGCCGTTTCTACGATGCTACGGAAGCGTTAGAAATGGGCTTAGTAAACACGGTCGTCCTTTATGAAGAACTGGAAGCTGAAACCGTGCAGTGGTGCCGTGAGATCCTTGCCAATTCTCCGATCGCTATTCGCTGTCTGAAAGCAGCCTTGAATGCGGACTGCGACGGCCAGGCCGGTTTGCAGGAACTGGCAGGCAATGCCACGCTCTTGTACTACATGACCGAAGAAGGCAAAGAAGGCAAAGAGGCATTCCTCGAGAAGCGTCGTCCTAACTTTAAGAAGTTCCCTCGTCTCCCCTAAGCCGAGAGGGAATATGTCGATCGATTTAGATCACAAGCTTTCGGTACTGGCCGCGGCAGAGGAAGCCCCTGATGCTGTGGCTGTCCGCAGCAACGGTGATTGTCTGACATACGGAGTGCTCGCCGAAAAGGTACGAGACATCCTGCCTCAGCTCGGTGATGCGCGGCCCTATCCGCTGATTGCGCGCCCTGATCTTGATACGCTGATAAAGGTGTTTGCGCTCTTAGAGCGCAAGCAGCCGATACTGCTTCTTCATCCCGCTCTTACCGAGCACGAACGCAATACGCTTCTGGCAAGCATTGAAGGGCTGGATCATCATTTTCCGGGAAATACGGCTGTTATCTTGTTCACTTCCGGGACCACCGGGCTGCCCAAACCGGCGATTCTTACTCGAGAAGCATTGGCTGCCAGCGCAGAGGCCTCTCGAGATAATATTCCTCTCAGTCCCGGCGATGTTTGGCTGCTGTCGATTTCGCCCGCGCGTATCGGAGGTTTCTCCATTCTGACGAGGTCTTTGATTGCTAGATCGGCAATCGCGCTCGGCCCGAAGTTCTCGCCGAAAGAGTACCTTCGTCGTCTGGAGGTTGATCGCGTCACCTACTCTTCTATCGTCCCGACGATGCTGCGCATGATTTTTGATGAAGCACCCGAATGGCGTCCGTCAAAAAACCTGAAAGCGCTTTTGGTCGGCGGTGCTCCGACATCGGAAAAACTGAAAGCAGAAGCTGAGGATAAAGGCATTCCGGTTATTTTGACCTACGGGATGACCGAGACAGCGAGCAATGTCGTGACCACACCGTTTGCCGAACGATATCGGCGCACCTGCGGAAGCGGGAAAATTAATAAAGGTGTTCAGATAAAGTCAGAAGACGGACATCTTTTTATCAAAGGGCCGATGCTGATGCACGGTTACTGGGGAAGAAAGCCTCTGGTGCCCGGCGCCTGGTTTGACAGCGGAGATATCGGCGAAGTTGATTCGGACGGCTCAGTATGCGTCTTTGCCCGCCGTAAGGACGTTATCCTGAGCGGCGGAGAGAATGTCTATCCCGCGGAAGTCGAAGAGGCTCTGGAAACGATTCCCGAGGTTAAAGAGGCTTTGGTTTTAGGTCTTCCTGACGAGACTTGGGGAGCCATTGTGACGGCACTGCTGGTTCCGAGAGATGAGCAGAAACTGCCTTCGGATGCGGAACTGACTGTAAGACTTAAGCCAATCCTGGCTTCTTATAAATCCCCTCGGCGCATTGCCTGGGTAAAGGAGCTCCCAAAAACAAAAGCCGGCAAACCGGACCGGAATGCCGACAATCTGAAGGAGATAAACTTCCGGACTCTCCACTACAAATCCTAATAATACAAACGGCTCTGAAAACGAGCCGTTTGTCATAGAGTAAGCATTTTTTACCGCTTACTTCTTCACTTCGTCCGAAAGTTTTACGGGAATGAATTCTCGGCTTCCGTTTCTGTCAACGAGAAC
>ENA-OPXG01001558-OPXG01001558.1-human-gut-metagenome-genome-assembly--contig:-NODE-1558-length-10216-cov-3.818915_pt1 | contig 10216 bp, 7 predicted proteins | sample MGYA00241519_ERZ502030 | MGnify/ENA primary metagenome ERZ502030 (study PRJEB25962, sample SAMEA2041937) | human gut metagenome | biome: human gut; feature: human-associated habitat; material: faeces...
TATATGAATTACCACATCAGTTCCCGGTGGTGCGAGGTTTATATAAAAAGAGAACTCTAAGTTTGCAGTCAATAGATAAGAGGTCGGAAATTTATTTTAAAAAAGTCAAGCGCGACGGATAATTACCTCCGCATCTTACCAGAAAAATATCAGTCTTATTATCTTTGTCGTATTAAGATAAAGACTGATAGGCGGGAAGAGGATACCATAAAAGAGAAAGCACTTGAGGCTACCCCACGTAACGGGCTCTCTCCGCCAAGCTGCAAAGCTCCGATAGAATATCAAGGTTGCGAGCCTATTTAGAGTTTAGAGTTCAAACAGCTTTTACCAGTCTTAAAATAAACACAGCAAAAATATGAAAAAATTATTTATTGGAATTGATTTTTCAAAAGAGAAACTTGACGCGACGATAATTCTCGCGTGTGGCATGAACGAAATAGGTTCCCGTGAGTACGGATGTTTCCCAAACAACAATACAGGCTACCGCAAGCTCTGTAATTGGGTTAAAACCAACGCTTGGGATACTATTTCCGGTGAATGGTTATTCTGTGGTGAAGACACGGGGTCATGCAGTATAGGACTGAGCAAATGGCTTTACGGAAAAGGATATGACATATGGATTGAGAACGCTTATAACATAAAACACAGCAGTGGAATTCAACGTGTGAAAAACGATAAGGCGGACTCTGCAATCATTGCTGAATATGCATGGAGACAACAGGACAAGGCTGTACCCTTTGAACCATTAAATGAATCCCTGACACAACTACGGGAGGTCTTCCTGTACCGGCATAAGCTAGTGGGGCAGAGAGTGGCAATGGAATTACGCAAAGAGGACAAATCACAATCAAACAAATCAAAAGCAATATCCTTCATCAACCGCAAGAGTAAACACCTGATCGACGAGATAAACAAAGCAATTGCCGAATGCGATAAGATGATTGATAACATTATAGAGGCTGATGAGGAACTGAAAGAAAATTATGCGATTATAACATCAATCAAAGGCGTAGCCAGACAAAACGCAACCTGCATGTTGGTCTACACAAACAACTTCAAGAAATTCGGATATGACCCCAGAAAGATTGCATGCTATTATGGAGTCGCACCCTTCGGAAAACAATCAGGAACTAGCGTAAATACACCTGCTCATACAAGCCATTTTGCAAATAAACTTATCAAATCATTATTGGGACAAGCGGCGCATATAGCCAAGATATATAATCCTGAAATCAGAGATTACTATCAACGATTGATCAACAAAGGGAAGAAACCACAAGTGGCTTTAAACAATGTAAAGAACAAACTCATACGGATCATAGTCGCACTAGTCAGGAAGAAAGTACCATATGATCAAAATACATATAAATATTATGAAGAACGAGAAGTAATGAAGGAGAAAAAGAACGAGAAGTTAATTTATTGTTAAACAGAATTAGATATTAGGATATTAGCATAGAATACGTGGGAAACTATCAACTGTATGCGACTATAAGGTATCGGCTAAGACCCTCCAACAACATAAGTGATAGTCCCACGCCCATTTGAGTATATAACAGTTATATATACAAAATTGTGCGTGAGACCTGTCACTCATTGTCATTCGTTGAAAAAAATTAGCCGATCTTTTATAGTCGAATGCAATAAATAACCGTTCTCAATAAAAAATAAAGTGTTCCTCTCTACGTAGGAGAGGAAACTGCTACAAAAGTAGCAATAAATATTAATAAAGCAAGTAATCTTGTTTTATAATTTCATAGATAGTTCTGAATTAATAAAGGTTTATATAAATATGATTTATTATCATGGATAAATGGCTATATATAATACTTTTAGCTGAATTTTATCTCTTTTTACCAATATAATGCTTACCTTTGCTAAAAACGTATTCTAATGGAACAGAAAGATAAATATATTCGTTTTGATTGGGCAATCAAAAGGCTTTTACGTAATAAAGCTAACTTTGGTGTGCTTGAAGGTTTTCTTACAGTATTACTAGGTGAGAATATTCATATTATTGAAATCCTTGAAAGCGAAGGGAATCAGCAACGTGAAGATGATAAATTTAATCGTGTAGATATTAAGGCCCGCAACAGTAAAGACGAGATTATTCTTGTTGAGGTTCAGAATACTCGTGAACTTTATTATCTGGAACGAATTCTTTATGGAGTAGCTAAAACTATTACAGAGCATATTGATTTGGGCGAAATCTACTCTAATGTGAAGAAGGTATATTCTATCAGTATCCTTTATTTTGACATAGGACAGGGGAGGGACTATCTTTATCATGGGCAGAATACATTTTTGGGTGTACATACGGGCGATCATCTAAAAGTTACCACCAAAGAACAGGGAGCTATCGTTCGTAAGTTGCCTGCTGAAATCTTTCCCGAATACTTTCTTATCCGTGTGAATGAGTTTAATAAGGTGGCTGTTACTCCTCTGGAAGAATGGATGGAATATCTGAAGACAGGATGTATACGTCCCGATACAAAGGCTCCCGGACTTGAAGAGGCTCGTAAGAAACTGGTTTATTATAATATGGATACAGCTGAAAAACTAGCATATGATCGTCATATAGATGCAGTTATGATACAGAATGATGTATTGAGTACAGCTAAGTTAGAAGGACAAGAAGAAGGACGACAACTTGGATTTAGACAAGGAATTGAGCAAGGGATTGAACAAGGAATCGAACAAGGAATCGAACAAGAAAAAATGGTTACTGCCCGTAAACTAAAATCTCTCAATATTCCTGTTGGTACTATTATGGAAGTTACTGGTCTGTCGTCGGAAGAGATAGAGCGACTCTAGTTACTTGCTTTTACTATTGAGGTTGCCTATTATTATGAGTATATATAAAGAATCCTGCACTGAACAATTGTTTTTTTTGTTTAGTGCAGGATTTTTGCTAATTCCATTAAATGATTCTAAATTCATCCTTCTATTTTCTTTGCATAAACCACCTGTTTGCCTGTTCCATAACGGATTAAGAGTCCACGTTCGATAAAAGCATTCAGTTCTTTCAAAGCACGTTTTTTGTCGTGTCCTGTCAATCGGCAATAGTCGGTACGGGTCAGGCAGGGATATTTGTTCAGATGTTCGTTGATTATTGTCAAGCATTCTTCTTCGCTGTGCCCTTTTCCGTGGTGACGAGTCATCGATTCTCCACGTTCCAGCCTCATTTGTTGGCCTACTTCTTTCTTAAACTGGCTGCCTACCCGGAAATTGACATTCTTCAGCTCAATAGATTGTGCGTGTACATCTTTTTTCTTCATTACACGAGGCCCCTTTAAAGACACTGAAAAATATCCGATATCTCCCAGTTCCACAATCCATCCGTTGGCAATCAGATCTCTCAACTCGTTTTGGAAAGACTGCATAGCCCCTGCCAGTAAACTGCGGCTTATTCCTGTGAATTTGTGTACACGGTCTAGAAACTCTTCCTGGTCAACGGTTCCTTTGAATACCACGCGGGGATGAAGCGGTTGTGCGTCGCCTGTTTGTTGAATGTCAGGCGTGTCATAAAGGTCATAATGTATGCTCATATTCGTATTTATTTTGTGTAGGTACATTAATAAATCCGTTTGCCTATCCGGATTTACTTCACTTGCTACTTTTATTTCGTTCCACTACAGTTTCTCTTTCGTCCCACTATAGTGTTCCGCAAGGGAAACTATAGTGCTTTTTGCGGAACACTATAGTGGAACGAAAAAATATTAAGTAACAAAGATAATCTTTTTAGGTAATAAAACGAAATCTATTAGTGAGAAAGAAATAAAAACGTCGCAAATATTGTTTATTACCTTATGTCACCCTTTCCTTTTTTAATAAATTAGCTAGAAAGTGTGGTGTTTATTGAATAAGAACCCTTATTTTTGCAGCATGTTACAATTTGAGAATCAAAAGATAAAGCAAATAGTTCGCAAGGTGCTTCCGGTAGTAACGCTGGGAGCTATGTTATATTCCTGCGCCAGTATTGGACGGCCGGACGGAGGCCCTTATGATGAGACGCCACCCCGTTTCATCGGTAGTACTCCTGCTGCGGGTGCTCTGAATAATGAAAGGACTAAAATTTCTTTGGTATTTGATGAGTTTATTAAGTTGGAGAAAGCAACCGAGAAAGTCGTTGTTTCTCCTCCCCAGATACAGCAACCGGAGATAAAGGCTTCCGGCAAGAGAATACAAGTGAACCTGCTCGACTCTTTGAAGCCCAATACTACCTACACGATTGACTTCTCGGATGCGATTGTCGATAATAATGAAGGTAATCCGCTAGGGAATTTTGCATTTACGTTCTCTACCGGTACGGAGATCGATACGATGGAGGTGTCGGGAACAATGCTCGATGCTTCTAATCTGGAACCGATTAAAGGTATGCTCGTCGGACTGCATTCCAACCTGAACGATTCGGCTTTCAATAAATTGCCTTTCGACCGTGTGGCACGTACAGACAGCCGTGGCCGTTTCTCTATCCGGGGTATAGCTCCCGGTAAGTATCGTATCTACGGTTTGATGGATGCCGACCAGAACTTTACTTTTAATCAGAAGAGCGAGATGATTGCTTTCCACGATTCGTTGATTATCCCTCGTATGGAAGAACGTGTCCGCATGGATACGGCTTGGGTCGATTCATTGACTTACGACACGATTGTTGAGAAGAAATATATGCATTATTTGCCGGATGATGTCATCCTCCGTGCCTTTAAAGAACTCAACTATTCGCAATATCTTATCAAGTCGGAAAGACTGGTTCCGCAGAAATTCACGTTCTACTTTGCCGGTAAAGCCGATACTTTGCCTGTATTGAAAGGCTTGAACTTCGATGAAAAGGATGCTTTTGTTATCGAAAAGAATCAGCGGAATGACACCATCCATTATTGGGTAAAAGACTCCCTGCTCTTTAAACAAGATACGCTGGCTATGAGCCTGACTTATCTTTATACGGATACATTGAATCAGTTAGTGCCCCGTACAGATACGCTCAACCTCGTTTCGAAGCAAAAATATAAGAAAGAGGAGCCGGATAAGGACAAAAAGAAAAAGAAGAAAAAGAAAGGTGAAGAGGATGAACCCGAACCGACAAAATTCTTGCCGGTAAATGTCGGGGCTCCTTCGTCAATGGATGTATATGGTTCTATCTCTTTGAGTTTTGAAGAACCGATAGCCAGTTTTGATACTGCGGCCATCCATCTGCGGCAAAAGGTAGATACGCTTTGGAAAGATATACCATTCGACTTTGAACAGGACTCTGTGAATCTAAAGAGGTTTAATCTGTATTATGATTGGGAGCCGACGCTGGAATATGAATTTTCGGTAGATTCGACTGCGTTCCATGGTATATACGGACTGTTTACAGACAAAATAAAACAAGGGTTCAAGGTGCGTAGTTTGGAAGAATATGCCAAAATCACGTTTGTGGTGACGGGAGCGGAACCTAATGCTTTCGTTGAACTGTTGGATGCGCAGGATAAAGTGGTACGCCGAAGAAGAGTAGAGGAGGGAGGTTATGTCGACTTTTATTACTTAAATCCCGGTAAGTATTCCGCCCGGTTGATTAACGACCGGAATGGAAACGGTGAATGGGATACCGGCAATTTTGAAAAAGGAGTGCAGCCCGAAGAGGTGTATTATTATAATCAGATTTTAGAGCCGAAAGCCAACTGGGATCTAGAACAAAGTTGGGATATTCATGCAGTTCCGCTAGATAAGCAAAAGCTGGATGAACTTAAAAAACAAAAACCAGATGAAGACAAGAAGAAAAAGGATCGGGAACGAAATAGTCAGAACCGCCGTCGTTAGCGTTCGACGCAATTTTATTATCGGATTAGTGGCCTTACTGATGGGAGCTTTCGCCCTTCCTGCCAGTGCTCAATGTGAAGCGAAGAATGATGCGTTTCAATCCGGCGAACACGTAATGTATGATTTATACTTTAACTGGAAGTTTGTCTGGGTGAAAGCCGGACTTGCCAGTTTGACGACGAATGCGACTACTTATCATTCACAACCAGCCTACCGGATTAACCTGCTTGCTTTGGGCAGTAAACGGGCGGACTTCTTTTTCAAGATGCGCGATACGCTGACTTGTGTGATTGGAGAAAAACTGGAGCCGCGCTATTTCCGTAAAGGTGCCGAAGAGGGAAAACGTTACACGGTCGATGAGGCTTGGTTTTCTTATAAGAACGGTCTTTGCCTGGTGAATCAGAAGCGTACTTACCGGGATGGAGCGTTTGATGAATCTGAAGCTAGCGATAGCCGTTGTATATACGATATGTTAAGCATTTTAGGACAGGCACGTTCTTATGACCCTGCTGATTATAAGGTGGGAGACAAGATTAAATTTCCGATGGCTACGGGACGTAAAGTGGAAGAACAGACGCTTATTTATCGCGGTAAAGAAAATGTAAAAGCAGAAAATGGAGTGACTTACCGTTGCCTGGTTTTCTCATTAGTTGAATATGATAAGAAAGGGAAAGAGAAGGAAGTGATTACTTTCTTCGTAACGGACGATTTGAACCATCTTCCTGTCCGTCTGGACTTATTCCTGAATTTCGGTTCGGCAAAAGCATTCTTGAATAATGTGACCGGCAACCGGCATCCGCTGACTTCTGTCGTTAAATAGATAAAGAGATTTTTTATTCCTGAACTTCGAAAGGCACTTTCTGGTCTTTCCGGAATACGCTGGATTCAAAAGTGGCAATCAAATCTCCGTTCTGGTTCGTTACATCTACCTGATAGCAGCCTGTACTTCGACCGATGTAGCGTTCGCGTGCTTCGGCAAAAAGGGTGTCGCCAGGTCCGCTTGCGCGTAGAAAAGTGATGCTGGACGAGAGAGAGAAAGCTAGTGTACCGTGCGAGTTGGCTGCTGCGGCCAGTGCCAGGTCCGCTAATGTGAAAATGGCTCCTCCTTGTGTACGGGCGCCTGCATTCAGATGTTCGGGTTTTATTTCTAACTTGGCTTTACTGTATCCTTTGCGTACTTCCAGCAGTACTACTCCTGCGTTTTCGGCAAATAAATCATTCTTAAAGAATTCTTGTGGGGTCATATGAGTTTATTTAAAGTTGTCAACATTGTATCTCTAGGTGTGATTCATCTTTATAAATCTACTATTTCTTTTGCAAATGTACCAAAATTGTCTTTCATTTGGATTATTTAGGTCGGTCAATTCTATTTAAATGCACTACTTTTGCCATCAGGAAAATTAATCACTTAACAAATAATCCCTGTATTATGAAAACAATTCTTAGCGCATTAGGACTTTCCCTATTGATCTTTACGAGTTGCGGTGGACAAAAAAAGGTTGAAGTAGACTTTATTCAGGACAACATCGACAACGCTGTGGCACAGAACACAATCCAGACGGACATTATTGAGAAGTCCGGTAAAATCTTGAATCCGAGAACAATCAACGAAGATGGGAGTATCTCTTACATACCTATGGAAGACTGGTGCTCAGGTTTCTTTCCCGGTAGTATATGGTTGACTTATAATCTGACGGGTGATAAGAAATGGTTGCCGCTGGCAGAGAAATACACAGAGGCTCTTGATTCAGTGAAATATTTGAAATGGCATCATGATGTAGGGTTCATGATCGGTTGCAGTTATTTGAACGGCTATCGCATGGCAGATAAGAAAGAGTATAAAGACGTCATTATAGAAGCTGCCAGATCATTGTCCACTCGTTTTCGTCCGAATGCAGGCGTTATCCAGTCATGGGATGCCGATAAAGGCTGGCAAGGAACACGGGGATGGAAATGTCCGGTGATTATTGATAATATGATGAATCTCGAACTCTTATTTGAAGCAACAGCCCTTTCCGGGGATTCTACTTTCTATAATATTGCAGTGAAACATGCTGATACAACAATGGCTCACCATTTCCGTCCGGACAACAGCTGCTACCATGTGGTAGATTACGACCCGGAGACAGGAGAAGTGCGTAAGAGACAAACTGCACAGGGATATGCCGACGAATCGGCTTGGGCTCGTGGACAAGCATGGGCTTTGTATGGATATACTACCTGTTATCGCTATACCAAAGATAAGAAATATCTCGACCAGGCACAAAAGGTCTATAATTTCATCTTTAATAATAAGAACTTGCCGGAAGACCTCGTGCCATATTGGGATTATGATGCTCCGAATATTCCGAACGAACCTCGCGATGCTTCTGCAGCAGCTTGTACAGCCTCTGCCCTTTACGAACTGGATGGCTACCTGCCGGGCAACCACTACAAGGAAACTGCTGATAAGATAATGGAAAGTTTAGGCTCACCTGCTTATCGTGCAAAGGTCGGAACAAACGGCAACTTTATCCTGATGCACTCCGTTGGCAGTATTCCTCACGGTCAGGAAATTGACGTTCCTTTGAACTATGCTGACTATTACTTCCTGGAAGGACTGATGCGTAAAAGAGATTTGGAAAAGAAATAAGAAATAGACAATGAACGGTAAACAGTGAACGGTGAATGCTTGGCGGATTCTGACGGAAAATGTTTACCGTTTATCATTCGCTACTTATTGTTTATAACTCTCTATTGACCGTTTGTCATTTACCTGTTTTAATCATTTATCATAAACTATCATGAATAAACCTATTAACCTTCTTGTAGGAGGATTGACGCTGTTTGCCGCACAAGGTTGCAAGGCTCCGAAACAAGTGTCCCAACAAGCGGAGCATCCTAATATAATCTATGTATTTCCCGATCAATACCGTAACCAGGCGATGGGCTTCTGGAGCCAGAACGGATTCCGGGATAAAGTAAACTTTGAAGGAGACCCCGTGCATACTCCTAATCTGGATGCCTTTGCACGTGAATCTATGGTCTTGTCGTCTGCGCAGAGTAACTGTCCGTTGAGCAGCCCCCATCGTGGAATGTTACTGACCGGTATGTATCCGAACAAAAGTGGTGTACCATTGAATTGCAACTCTACACGTCCGATCAGTTCCTTGCGCGAGGATGCGGAATGTATCGGCGATGTATTCAGCAAAGCAGGCTATGACTGTGCTTATTTTGGCAAACTTCATGCTGACTTCCCAACTCCGAACGATCCCGAACATCCGGGACAGTATGTGGAGGAAAAACGTCCGGCATGGGATGCTTATACACCGAAAGAACGCCGGCACGGTTTTAACTACTGGTATTCTTACGGAACATTTGATGAACACAAGAATCCGCATTACTGGGATACGGATGGTAAGAGACATGATCCGAAGGAATGGTCACCTTTGCATGAATCAGGCAAAGTCATTTCTTATCTGAAAAATGACGGTAACGTGCGTGATACCAAGAAACCTTTCTTTATAATGGTGGGTATGAATCCTCCTCATAGCCCGTATCGTTCTTTGAATGACTGTGAAGAGCAGGATTTCAATCTTTATAAAGATCAGCCTCTGGATAGTCTGCTGATTCGCCCGAATGTCGATTTGAAGATGAAGAAAGCGGAGTCCGCACGTTATTATTTCGCTTCCGTAACCGGAGTAGACCGTGCTTTCGGACAGATTTTGACGACATTGAAAGAGCTGGGATTGGATAAGAATACAGTCGTAATTTTTGCTTCCGACCATGGCGAGACGATGTGTAGCCAGCGCACTGATGATCCGAAGAATTCCCCTTATTCTGAATCCATGAATATTCCGTTTCTGGTTCGTTTTCCCGGTAAGATTCAGCCGCGGGTAGATGATTTATTGCTCTCTGCTCCTGATATTATGCCTACGGTGCTTGGCTTATGCGGGCTGGGTGATTCTATTCCGGCAGAAGTGCAGGGACGTAATTTTGCTCCTCTTTTCTTCGATGAAAAGGCTGAAATTGTTCGCCCTACAGGTGCACTGTATATTCAGAATGTAGACGGTGATAAAGATGAAAATGGATTGGTGCAGACTTACTTCCCTTCTTCAAGAGGTATCAAGACAGCTCAATATACATTGGCTTTATATATCGACCGTGATACGAAGCAATTGAAGAAAAGCCTCTTATTCGATGATGTAAAAGATCCATATCAGCTGCATAACTTGCCTTTGGAAGAAAATAAGGAGATTGTGGCAAAACTTTGCGGTGAAATGGGAGCTATGTTGAAAGAGATTAACGATCCTTGGTATACGGAAAAGATTCTGTCGGATCGGATCCCTTATTAGCGATTTATGTATTCTTATATAATCATTTAGGCACGGATTACACGGATTTCACGGTCTTAAGTATTGTCATTGCTACAAAG
>ENA-OPXG01001563-OPXG01001563.1-human-gut-metagenome-genome-assembly--contig:-NODE-1563-length-10168-cov-1.449125_pt1 | contig 10168 bp, 10 predicted proteins | sample MGYA00241519_ERZ502030 | MGnify/ENA primary metagenome ERZ502030 (study PRJEB25962, sample SAMEA2041937) | human gut metagenome | biome: human gut; feature: human-associated habitat; material: faeces...
CTTTAAATGTAAATATCCGGTCAGGTTCGACAAGTCGTTCTATGATTTTAGCTTTTTCAAATTCGGGGTGTTCATTATAGGTTTCCTCGATCGATAGAAGTACCTCGTGGACAGCTTGAAGATACTCCGGTTCGCCCGGGTGTTTAGCCTCGAGCGATGCCATGATGTCTTTTATGTTCATAGCGATGTGTTTTTATAAGGTTACTTATTTATTTTTAAGAGCTTTGGATAGTACCTTTAGCCCTTATTGCAAATTTAATCATTTATGCGGATAAAAAAATTATTTTTGCTAAATTTGAACATCAAAGAGCTAAAATAAATTTTAGCATTTTGTAATCTGAATATACCAAAATTGATTATGGAAACTCAAAATATAAAGCAATTATATTTGAAAGACACCTCTTTTGCTAACTTAATGCAAAAACGAATCTTTAATGTGTTGCTTATTGCCAGTCGTTATGACGCTTTTATTCTTGAAGAGGACGGGCGCGTGGACGAACAGATTTTTTTCGAATATACGTCTTTGAACTTGAGTTCGCCTCCTCGAGTTACTCAGGCAAATAGTTTTGACGAAGCTTTTCGGGAACTATCCGGAAAACGTTATGACCTGATAATTGCTATGCCGGGAATTGAAAATAGTGATACGTTCGAGAAAGCGAAAGAGATAAAAAGCATTTATCCCGATATCCCTATCGTAGTGTTGACCCCGTTCTCTCAAGAAGTATCGCGGCGGATCAGTAACGAGGATCTCAGTGGTGTCGATTATGTGTTCAGTTGGCTTGGTAATGCCGACCTTTTGCTGGCTATCATCAAACTGATAGAAGATAAAATGAATGCTGAGGAGGATATAAACTCCGTAGGGGTACAAGTAATTTTGTTGGTAGAAGATTCGATTCGTTTCTATTCTTCTATTTTGCCGCACCTTTATAAATTTGTATTGAAACAGTCGCAAATATTCTCGACCGAAGCTCTGAATCAGCATGAGCAGATGCTTAGAATGCGTGGACGTCCTAAAATAAAACTTGCCCGTACCTATGAAGAGGCAGTAGCGATTTATAACAAATATCCTAATAACATGTTGGGAATTGTTACTGACGTGTCTTTCAAAAGGGCTGGAGAAAAAGATAAGAAAGCCGGTTTGAAATTTTGTTCTTATATACGAGAGAAAGATGAATTTCTGCCGATTATAATCGAGTCTTCAGAGGTGGAGAATCAAAAAGACGCGATGTTTCTGAATGCTTGTTTTTTGGATAAGAACTCTAAAAAGTTGCCTGTCGATTTGCGTAAAACTATTCTCCGAAATTTTGGTTTCGGGGATTTCGAGTTTATTAATCCTCATACGGGTGAGGTTATTGCAACGGTACGTAATCTGAAGGATTTGCAAAATACGATAATGTCTATTCCCGATGAGTCGCTATATTATCATGGTTCTCGTAATCATATTTCTCGCTGGCTTTATTCCCGGGCGATGTTTCCGATAGCCGAATTGCTTCGCCAGAAACAATTTACCGACATTAGCGAATCGCAAGAAATGCGACAGCTTATTTTTGATGCTATCGTACAGTATCGTAAAATGAAAAATCGGGGAGTCGTTGCTATCTTTCAGCGGGAGAGATTTGATAAATATTCTAATTTTGCCCGTATAGGACAGGGATCTTTAGGGGGAAAGGGACGTGGACTTGCTTTTATCGATTCTATGATCAAGCGGCATCCGATACTTGAGAATTATGAGGGCGTGAGTGTCTCGATTCCTAAAACGGTGGTTCTTTGCACCGATATTTTCGATGAGTTTATGGAGACGAACAATCTTTATCAGATTGCATTATCCGATCTGCCGGATGAGGATATTTTGGAATATTTTTTGAAAGCTAAATTACCGGATAAATTGGTCGATGATTTTATGGCATTCTTCGAGGTAGTAGGGCGTCCGATTGCTGTTCGTTCATCCAGTCTGCTCGAAGATTCTCATTACCAGCCTTTCGCAGGAATATATTCGACTTATATGATTCCGTTTCTTGAAGATAAAGATGAAATGCTCCGGCTGTTGAGCGACGCTATTAAAGGGGTATATGCTTCTGTTTTTTATGCCGACAGCAAAGCATATATGACCGCAACATCTAATGTAATCGATCAGGAAAAGATGGCGATTATTTTACAGGAAGTGGTGGGCTCACAATATGGAGATCGTTATTATCCATCTTTTGCCGGAGTAGGAAGATCTTTGAATTATTATCCGATCAATGATGAGAAAGCGGAAGACGGAGTCGTTGATGTTGCCGTGGGATTAGGGAAATATATTGTCGATGGAGGACGGAGTTTACGTTTTTCGCCTAAACATCCATGTAATGTATTGCAAACCAGTACGCTCGATTTGGCGCTTAGCGATACTCAAACGCGTTTTTATGCTCTTGATTTGAAAAGCATGGGAAAAACTTTTTCGATCGATGATAGTTTTAATTTGTTGAAACTATCTATCCGAGATGCAGAAAAAGATAATTCGTTACGAGGGATGGTTTCGACTTTTGATCCGTATGATCAGATAATCCGTGACGGATATTATGAAGGAGGAAGAAAAGTCGTTACCTTTGCAAATATCTTGCAACATGGGGTATTCCCTTTAGCTGAATTATTAAAAATGATGCTGGAGTTCGGGTCTCAGGAGATGGGACGTCCTGTAGAGATAGAATTTGCAGCGAATTTACCTAATCAGGAACACAAACAGGGGATGCTGTATTGGTTGCAGATACGCCCTATCGTAGATACGAAAGAAATGCGAGATGACGAAATCGGAGAGGTGAGGGATGAGGACCTGCTTTTAAAGACCGACTCGGCATTGGGACATGGCATTATGGAGGATATTCATGGATAATATATGTCATGTGGTATATGTAAAAAGCGATAATTTCAGGTCTTCGAACAATTCTTTGATAGCAAGAGAAATAGAGAAGATCAACCGTATGTTTACCGAACGGGGTGAAAATTATATATTGGTAGGACCGGGACGTTGGGGATCGAGTGATACGGCTCTCGGAATACCTGTTAAATGGCCTCATATTTCTAATTCGAAGTTGATTGTCGAGACGGCGTTGGCCGGTTATCATATAGAGCCGAGTCAAGGGACTCATTTTTTTCAGAATCTAACCTCTTTCGGGGTGGGATATTTTACCATCAACCCTTCTTCAAAAGGATGTTTGTTCGATGAAGAGTATTTAAACCGCCTGAATGCGGAACAGGAAACCGATTTTCTTCGGGTCGTACGGTTCGAACGTCCGGTGATAGTAAAGATAAACGGGAAAAAGAGCATAGGCATTGTTATAAAACCGGATGCCGGAAATGTAAAAGAAAAGTAAAATAATTTATATAAAACGGGAATGAAATCAAAATTTATGAAATCGATGCAATTGCTGTGGCAATCTTCTCCGGTTACAAATGAAGAAGATGAAGTGCTTCAGGAGAAAGAGAGTGCCCGGCAGGATTGCTCTATTGACCCGGCTTTGGCAAAAGAATATGTCCGGGCTCTTACCGAAGAACAGATACCACAACCGTTATTGGATAAAATGGCTGATCTTATCAACGAGTCTATTCCCGAGTTGGTTCGTCAGTCGATAGATAAAGAAGCTGAGAAACGGAATATATATAATCATTTGTTATCTCCGTTTACCGATTATATACGGTTTATATATGAGAAGATACAAACAGAAGGCTCTTCACAGTGGAAACAAGATGAAATCCGGTTGAAAGAGCAGGTAAAAGAGTTGAATGACTATATACATGAGCTTTCTTCGAAACAAGAGGAGTTTCAAAGTCAGTATTTAAGCGCCGAACGGCAAAAAAGGGCATTAGGCGAGCGGGTTCATGAATTGGAAATGCGCATTGTGACTTTTGAGGCTGACAAAGAGCAAAGCGATATGGAAAAAAGTGCACTGAACAATAAGCTTAAAGTTGCGGCTGTGCAGGAAAAAAATAAGGCGGATGAGTTGGCTGCTTTGCAGGAAGAAAAATCTCGTCTTGAGCAGGAGTTGGCGAAAGTGCAACAAGTAGATTTGTCTCTTCCTGATAAATTGCAGAAAGCTACAGAAAAGGCGGAGAATTTGCAGAAACATCTGGATTCTGTTATTGCGAAACAACAAGATGCCGATAATGCCTTTGTTACTTTGCAGACTGAAAATGCCGGATTGCAGGATGAGCTCGATCAGATGATAGCTGAAAATAAAGAATTGCATGAATCTCTGACGAAAGTATTGCACGCCAAAGATGATGCAGTAAGGCAGGCTGTAGAGCGAGAAGAAATGTTGAAACGTAAAGTTGATTCTCTGTTGCTTGAGAAACAACAACTTTTCGACTTGTCGGTTTCTAAAGAGAATGAAATAGAATCTGCTCGAAATGAACTGCGTATATTAACTGAAGAGTTGGAAAAACAGAAAAATGCCGATAAGATGTTGACAGAAACTCTTGATGCAAAAGCTCGTTTGGAAGCGGCTCTTTCAGAATCGGAAGATCAAGTGCGTTCTTTAAAACAGAATATCGGAAATGAAGAGCGTAGGAGTGGAGAATTGCAGTCTTCTGTGAAATTATTGGAAAGTCGGATTGATCTTTTGGAAAAAGAAAAAAAAGATGTATCGGCATTATTGGAAAAAAAGTCTGCTGAATTGGACGCTCAGCGAAAGCAGACTGAGGAAACAGAGGCAAATCTTCGGGATATGATAGATATTAAACACCAATTGTTGGTTGCTAATGATATGTTGGCCGCGGTGAAAGCGCAACGGCAGGATTTGTTTGCAGAAGTAGAAAAAGAGAAGTCGGAACGAACGGAATTGCAACAGAAATTGTTAATATCTGAAGAGACGCTTCGGCAATTTGAAAACGATCAGCAGATCGACAGAAAAAATATCCGGGCATTGATGGCTGAAATAGATGTTTTGAAAGATGAACTGAAGAAAAACAGTCGGGATAGCCGATTTTTAGATGAACCTGAAGAACTTGATTGGTTAGTTCCTACACGTCCTGATACACCGGAAGAGATAGCTCGTAAAAAAGCAGAAAAGAAACTGCAGGAGAAAGAATTGATGGCAGAGGAAGAAAAGACGGAGGTAAAACCGGATCCGTCACAAATGAGTTTATGGTAATTTAAATATAATAAAAATATGCGCAAGATTGATATTTCTGTATTGAAAGATAATGTTATAGATCTTATCGGAAAACAATGGATGTTGATTACGGCTGGAAATATAGATCATTATAATATGATGACGGCCAGTTGGGGGACAATTGGATTTTTATGGGGTAAACCGGTAGCTTGTGTCGTTATACGCCCTCAGAGATATACGCTTGAGTTTGTCGAAGAAGAAGAATGTTTTACTCTCTCTTTCTTTAATGAGCAGTATCGGAGTGCCCTTAAATTGTGCGGTACGAAATCGGGAAAGGAAATAGATAAAGCGAAAGCGGCAGGTATAACGCCTTTTGAGCCTTCCCGGGGATGCGTTGCTTTTAAAGAAGCACGATTAATTTTTAAATGTCGGAAGTTATATTGTGATCAATTACGAGAAAATTCTTTTATTGATAAATCTATTTTGGAAACTTGGTATCCTTCCCGAGACCTGCATAAAATATTTATTGGAGAAATAGAAGAGGTCTGGGAAGAATGATCTTAATTCGTTAATTGTTGTGCAGTTGCTGAAGGGTCTTCGTTTTTTTCTTCAATAACCATAGACAGTACTGTTTGTAGGAATTTTATTTGTTCTACAGGCAAATTTCTGGCTATGGTTTCTATCATTATAGCAATTTCTTCAAGTGTGAAAGTTGCGCCCCCTGTAATCGTATGCGATACTTCACTGAAGAAGATACCATAATTGACATGTTCTTCTTCACACTTTTGTTGTAAAGCGATGGCCAGCTTTTTTATCTCATTCATAATGCCGGTTTTTGTGGTTAAAATTTTTTTATCTGTTTATATCGGGTGATGATAAATCTTTAAAATTTTGTATATTAGTTATTGCAAAACTAACAAAATAGTTCTCTGCTTTTGCACAAATAAGTACAAATTTATCGATTAAATATTATTTTAACATGGCTGTGACGAAAAAAATTGTCTATTCCGGAGATAAATTCAGGGAATATTTAAACCGGCATAAGATAACTTATCAAGAAGCTTCGCTACAATTAGGTATAGATAAGAATACGATCGGAAAAGCAGTCAGAGGTGGTAACCTGAATTTGAATGTTTTATTGACGATTTGTAATTTCTACGGTTTAGATATTTCGGAATTTTTTAAATCAGAAACTCTTTCCGACAAAAATAGCGGAGGATATCCTGCTTCGGTATCGTTGTCCGATCTTTCCAAGACTGTTCCTTTTGTTGCGGAAGAGGTTGCCGGATATATTGTCAAGAATGGAGTTACTCCGGAAATAGAAGAACTGATTCTTTCGAAAGATAAAGAAATATCGTTGTTGAAGGAAATGAACAACTTGTATAAAGAGCGACTTGATCTCTATCAAAAGAAATTATTTTCTATCTGATCCTATTTTTGTAGTTTAAAAATTCGGATAGACAGAGGAGTTTTCTCTTGTTTTTGTTCGGTATATTCTGCGAAATCTAAATATTATATCCTAAATAATAGAAATTATAAGTTAATTAATATTAAATGATTTATTTGCAAGAGGTTCTTTGAAGTCTCGTTGGAAATAGAATAAAAAGGTTTTCAAGATAGTTTTAGGAAGACATTTTATTTTTCTCCTATATAGATAGAACATATTCCGAAAGTCAGTTTTTTGCAGTAGGTTTTGGAAAACCCGGCTTTATGAAATATTTTCAGCATTTCTTCTCCTTGCGGAACGGCAGCGATCGATCGGGGTAGGTACGTATAGGCTTGGCTGTCTTTGGTAAACAGTTTTCCCATTAATGGGATAATATGGAATGTATATAATCGGTAAAGTTGTTTGAATGGAAAATGTTCGGGGGTCGAAAATTCGATCACTACCAATGTACCTCCGGGTTTCAATACCCGATACATCTCGGAATATCCTTTTTCCAAATGTTCAAAATTGCGAACGCCGAAAGATACCGTGATCGCATCGAATGTATTATCTGCAAATGACAGTGAGAGACAGTCCTCGCAGAAGAACTTTATTTTGTCATTGAGATGGTATTCATCTATTTTTTTGCGGGCTATATTTAGCATTCCTTCCGACAGGTCTATTCCCGTAATACTTTCGGGAGAAAACATTTTTTCCATGAGCAGAGGCAAGTCTCCCGTGCCGGTAGCAATGTCGAGTATTGTTTTGGGGCGATATGCTGCGAGCCGTTTCATCGCCGCACGTCTCCATTGTTTGTCTATACCGAAAGTCATCATTCTGTTCAGCATGTCGTATGTCGGGGCAATTGTGTCGAACATTTGCCGGACTTGAGAACTTTTTGACTCTTTTTTATTATAGGGAAGTATCGATTCTGCTTTGTATTTATCCATAAAAAGGATTATTTGAAAAAATAATATTGAAAAGCAAAAGCCGAAGAACGTGTTTATCGGCAATTGCTTTTCATTGCATGATTTATTCCGGCATTTATTGTTTGTTTAAAAATTCCGTGACATTATGCTCTATACGGGCGGCGACATTCTTGGTGTCAGCTTTGATAAATTTTTCACCGACGATATGTTCATAAAGTTCTATATACCGTTCTGAGACGCTTTCGCAATATGCAGGAGTCATTTCCGGCACTTTTTGACCTTCTTTCCCTTGAAAACCGTTTTGAATAAGCCATTGACGGACGAATTCTTTAGAAAGCTGTCGTTGTTCTTCGCCTTTGGCAAGACGTTCGGCATAACCATCTGCATAAAAGTAACGAGAAGAGTCCGGAGTATGTATCTCATCAATCAGGATGATTTTACCGTCTTTTTTTCCGAATTCATATTTTGTATCGACAAGAATCAATCCTTTCTCGGCTGCCATTTCAGTACCTCTCTTAAATAATGCCTGTGTATATTTTTCGAGTTGTTCGTAATCTTCTTTTGACACAATACCCTGAGCAATGATCTCTTCTTTCGAAATATTTTCATCATGGCCTTCATCAGCCTTGGTTGTCGGAGTGATGATCGGAGTTTCAAATTTTTGATTTTCTATCATTCCTTCAGGTAAAGTAATGCCGCATAATGTTCGATCTCCGGCTTTATAAGCTCGCCATGCGCTACCGGTCAGATAACCTCGAATGACCATTTCTACTTTAAACGGTTCACAGCGAACGCCGACAGTAACCATCGGATCGGGAGTTGCGATTTTCCAGTTCGGGACAATGTCTGAAGTCGCATCAAGAAATTTTGCGGCAATTTGATTCAATACTTGTCCTTTGTAGGGAATCCCTTCTGGAAGTATTACGTCGAAAGCGGAAATTCGGTCACTGGCGACCATTACCAACAGTTCGTCGTTGATATTGTACACATCGCGTACTTTCCCGTGATATACACTTTTCTGACCCGGAAAGTTGAAGTCTGTTTTTACCAAAGCATTTTTCATTTCTGTAATACTTATTATGTTGTTATAGTTCTTTTTTTTCTATATTTATTTCGGGTATCGTTGCAGTTTTTGTTTCTTTTTTTTGTTTTTCTTCAAACTTTTCATAAGCCTCGACAATTCGTTGTACTAGTTTATGTCGTACGATATCTTTCTTTCCGAATTCTACTTTTCCGATTCCCGCCACACCTTTCAATATTTTTATAGCTTGAACCAAACCGGATGTCTGAGAGGAGGGGAGATCGATTTGGCTCATATCTCCGGTAACTATCATTTTTGCATTCATGCCTAATCGTGTAAGGAACATTTTGATCTGGTGCGTCGTAGTATTTTGAGCTTCATCGAGGATGATGACGGCATCGCTCAAAGTTCGTCCCCTCATAAATGCCAGCGGGGCTATTTGTATGACGTTGTTTTCCATTAGGTCTTTCAATTTGGCTGCGGGAATCATATCTTGTAGAGCGTCATAAAGAGGTTGTAGATAAGGGTCGATTTTATCTTTCATATCTCCCGGAAGAAATCCCAGTTTTTCTCCTGCTTCTACTGCGGGACGACTTAGAATAATTTTTTTTACTTCTTTATTTTTTAATGCCCGAACCGCCAAAGCTATAGCTACGTACGTTTTTCCAGATCCGGCAGGGCCTAAAGCAAATACAAGATCGTTCGTTTCGAAGGTTTTTACCAGTTTTTGTTGGTTTTCGGTACGTCCTATGATCGGTTTTCCGTTTACTCCATGTATAATGAGATGTTCCTGTTTTACCTCAGTAGGAGTTTGTCCTTTTATAATGTCGATAATAATTTCTTCATTGAGGATATTGTATTCTGCACAATATTTTTCAAGCTGTTTTATTTTACTTTCGAAAATCGCCGTTTCATTTTCATCTCCGATTACCTTGATAACCATTCCTCGTGCGGTAAAACGTAGTTTCGGAAATAAAGTTTTTATCAATTGTATGTTGCAGTTGTTGATTCCGTAGAATACAATCGGGTCGATGTTTTCCAAAATTATTATTCTCTCGATCATCCGGTAAGTTTATCTTCTCTATTAAAATTGTAATTTATTGTATATAAATGGTTTTGTGATATACGACGATTGTTTCGAATAACACGGGCAAAGGTAATAAATAAAGCATATATTTCCGCATCTGTAAAAGTAAAAGATGAGTAACAGAACATATTATTATCTTTGTATTGTTATAGTAACAATTAATCGAGGAAATATGGCATGGATTTATCTTTTTTTAGGAGGTTTGTTTGAGATAGGGTGGCCGCTCGGATTTAAATTGGCTCATGGTTCATCAGGTAAAATCTTATGGATAACATTCTCGGTGTTGTCTATGGCTTTGAGCGGTTTGTTTCTTTTTATGGCTCAGAAAACAATTCCGATCGGTACGGCTTATGTCGTTTGGACAGGAATCGGTGCTGTCGGAACTTTATTGATTGGCATATTCTTTTTCAATGATCCGGCTTCGTTTTGGCGGTTGTTTTCTGCATTTCTTGTGGTTGCCGGAATAATCGGCATAAAAATAGCCTCTTGATAGTTTGTGCCTGTCGGAATTTTGCTTGATTCAGGTTTTTGGGTGTTTTTCTGAGAGAGAAACAGGCTATCGAGTAAAAACGCAAAATAACCTAGTGATATTTTTTATTGGAAAATTCAGACAGGTCT
>ENA-OPXG01001567-OPXG01001567.1-human-gut-metagenome-genome-assembly--contig:-NODE-1567-length-10152-cov-2.095474_pt1 | contig 10152 bp, 7 predicted proteins | sample MGYA00241519_ERZ502030 | MGnify/ENA primary metagenome ERZ502030 (study PRJEB25962, sample SAMEA2041937) | human gut metagenome | biome: human gut; feature: human-associated habitat; material: faeces...
GGATGTTGAGATACCGGGGATGGAAGATGATATGCTGGTTGAGAGAACGGAGAAAGCGGTTGTTGAGCTGGATATAAGTGTTACAGGAATGAAGTCTGACAATAATCAGAATGAAATAGGCGTACAGAAAGAGCAAACAGGTAGTGTGAGAAAACAGCAGACTGATTTAGAGGGGATAGGAATACCAGAGATTCATAATTCGCCTGATGTGAATGTGGCAAGAGTTGGCGAAAGTATGACTGATGTAACAGATAAAAATGAATTTGTGGAAATTAGAGAAACTGAACCTGTGGATAAAGCTGGTTGGATTGTCAGGAGAATATCAGAACTTGGTGGTTATGAGAATGTCAGTGATTCTGTTAAGGCTGATATATTTGGATTTGATATTGCTGATGTGAGTGGAAGCATAAGGTTGTTCTCAGATGTAATGAAAAGGCTGGGGATAAAAAAGGATGGAGATGAAATGTATGAGGAGTTTCAGAAAATTTATGATGAGAGTGTTGGCAGAGATACTGATAAGAAAAAAGTGGAAGATAGGACGCAAAACAGGGGCTGAGAAGAGGAAATGGTTAGGTTTTAAATAAGGATTTTTTTAATAAGAATATGTTAAACTTGTATGAAAAGTGGTAAATTTAATATCTTTGAAACGAAAAGTGTGATATTATAATTTCAGAAAACATGACAATTAGCCTGTTTTGTCAATATATATAATAATGCCAAATATTTTCAAAGGGAGGTGCATACTTGTATGGGTGCAAAAAAATATGCATATGTAAATTATAAAATGCTTGTATGGGCACGTTCTGAAACACCATTTGGCACAACAAGTGATGTTGCTAATCATATTTCTGGGTTTAGGTCAGAAGTAATTGATAAATGGGAAAGAGGCGAAGAGTTGCCTTCAATTACAGAAGCAAAGAAACTTGCTAATTTATACAAAGTTCCATTTGCAACATTTTATTTATCTAATCCACCTGAGAAAAAAACAAAAGCTTATACCGATCGTAGGACATACAATGATACTGTTTATAGAGAAACAAGTTATGAATTGTGGTCTGAAATTGGTAGAATAACTGGTAATAGGCAAATTATAGTTAATCTATCTGATGATACGGAATATAGGAGCTTGCCCAGCGTTGGCCCGAAATTAAGCGAAAAACAGATAGCAGATGTAATAAGAAAGTATTTTGAATTAGATTTGCCATTTAAGAATAAATCAGCATATAGAAATAATGGATTTAATTATTATAGAGCCCTTTTAGAACATTATGGGATAATGGTTGCTCAGATAACTGGAGTATCATTGTCTGAGATGCGAGGCATTTCTATGTATTATGATACATTTCCTATCATTGCAATTAATAATAAAGATTTTGAGAGAGCTAAAGTTTTTTCATTATTTCATGAAGTTGCACATTTGGTTAGAAGGTCTTCATCATTATGCTTAATAGATTTTGATGAGCGTAATGATGAAGAAGAAAAAATATGTGATAGAATTGCTGCAGAAGTATTAATGCCAGAAGAAAGTTTTAGATATGTGTCATCAAATGCGCTTAATTTATATGGTGATTGGTCAGATTTATGTTTAATATCTATTGCGGATAAGTATGCAGTAAGCACATTTTCGGTAGTAAGAAGGTTAAGAGAATTAGATATTATTAATAGTTCAGATTATTATTCTATATACAAGAGGATTAGTGGCTCATTTAAAGAAGAACAGGATTCTATTATTCAGAATAAGAAAGATAGAGAATTCAAAGTAAAATATTATATTACCTACTTGAGTAAAGAAGGCTATTTGTTTCCAAAGAAAGTGTTATCTGCTTATAGCAGAGGCGATATATCATATGGTGAGATGTGTAGTACACTTAGTATAAAAGGTAAACACATAAGTAATATAGAACGGGCGGTGATGTTCATATGAGTAAAAAGTATGTAATAGATGCCTGTGCACTTATTAATGCATCAAAGAACTATAATATGACTAAGAAAGCATTTTCACATATATGGCAGGCTTTTAATGAACTTGTAGAAAATGGACAACTTATTTCAAGTTCGGAAATATTTGAAGAATTAAAAGATGATGATATTGTAAAATGGGCAAAGGAACACAAAGCTGCTTTTTTGCCTTTATCAAAAGAAGTACAGTTAAAGACTACAGAAATATTACAACAATTTCCACAAATAATAAAAATTCAAACAAAGGGAAGCTCAAATGGAGATCCATTTTTGATTGCAACAGCTATTTTAGAAGATGGGATTATAGTAACTGATGAGGGAAACAAGAATAATGGAATTCCAATGGTATGTGAATCATTAGGTGTAGAGTATATGAAACTTAATGATATGTTAGATGAGGTATTGGAGTAATGAATTAGAGGGGGAGAAATCCTTCTCTTTTTTGTTTGTATTATTCCGATAAACGATGTATAATCAAACTAGTTTTATGTTTCTACTTATGTATGATTTTGAAGAGGTAAGATTATGGAGTATTTAACGACTGTGGAATTATCAGAAAGATGGAATATCACATCACGTCGAATAGGGGTTTTATGTGCAGAGGGAAGAATTGAAGGTGCAATAAAAAAAGGAAAAACATGGTTAATTCCTTCAGATGCAATAAAGCCTGCTGATGGACGATACAAGAAAAGTAAGATGTAATGTGAAACAGGATTTATAAATATATGAGAATATATAATTAAATGCAGAGGGGGTACTTATATGGCATTTGATTTTGGAAACGCAAATGAAGCACAGAGAAGTGCTATTTCTACAACAGATGGTCCGTTGTTAATTATTGCAGGCCCTGGTACAGGAAAAACATATACATTAGTAAAGAGAATTGTTTATCTTATAACTGAAAAAGATGTGCTTCCTGAGGAAATAATGATTGCTACATTTACAGAAAAGGCTGCGAAAGAACTGATTACACGTATCACAAATGAATTGTATGCAATAGGAGTATCCGTAAATCTGAATGAAATGTATATTGGTACTTTTCATTCAATTTGTTTGAGAATTCTTAAAGATCATCTTGAATATACAAGGATTAAGAAAAATTATAGGATGCTAGATAATTTTGATCAGCAGTATATGGTGTTTCAAAAGATTAATAGATTTAGGAACTTGCCTTATTTTGATGTTATATTTGATAAAAAGCAAGGAGCTTGGAGACAAGCCGGAGAAATAGTTAAGTATGTTAATAATCTTGCTGAAGAATTGGTTGATATTGATAAAATGCAGGAAGACTCGGATGAACATATTGTGGCTGTTGCAAATATTATGAAACAGTACAATATCCTGATGGAAGATGAGAATTTAATTGATTTTTCAAGTATTCAAACAGAAGCATATAAATTATTGATCGAGGAACCAAGCATATTGGAAGAAATACAGCAGAAAATTAAATATGTGATGGTGGATGAATATCAGGATACAAATTATATACAGGAATTACTTGTGTTTTTGATTGCCGGAAGAAATAGAAATATATGTGTTGTGGGATACGATGACCAAGGTTAGTATCGTTTTCGAGGAGCAACAATAAGAAATATATTGGAATTTCCAGGCCATTTTGCAGAAGGAGAATGTAAGCAGGTTAAACTTGTTACAAATTATCGTTCAGAGAGACAAATTATTGATTTTTACAATAAATGGATGAGCACAACAGATGGTAGGGCATATGATTTTATGTGGAAGAATTTTAGGTTTGAGAAGAAGATTGTTCCGCCGGAAGGGAAAAAGGATGCTAAAGTAGGTGTTATTAAATGTTCAGGAAAAGACTTGCTAGATGATTGGTATGAACAAGTTTATTCATTTATTACACAATTAAAAAGTAGTGGTGTACTAACTGATTACAATCAGATTGCAGTTCTTTGCAAGTCTGTAAAAGGGGATAAAATCATAGGTATGGTTGAATATCTTGAGGAACATGGTATTAAAGTTTATTCACCTCGTTCGGAAATGTTCTTTGAAAGAAAAGAGATAAAGCAAGTAATAGGGTGTATGATCTTATGTTTCCCAGAGTATGTTCGTAAGTTACAACAAAGAGATTTTTCGTATGATTTTGAAAATCTCTATAATTATTACGATACTCAATGTATAGCTGCTGCAAGAGATCTTATTTTACAGTATAGAGATACATTGGGGAAATGGATTGCAGAGAAGATGCAGAAGCATGCTAATCTAAGAAAGGATAATGCAGATTACGCATTTACAGGATTACTGTATCAGCTATTACAGTTTGAACCATTTAGTACATACTTAGGGATAGATATGAAATCAGGGGTGATAGATGAAAGACCTGCAAGAAACTTATCAATTTTATCTTCAATTTTGGGAAAGTATGAATATCTACATCGGATAGATGTCTTCACGGAAAAAAATATTATAGAGTCAGTAGAACGTTTTTTTAATATGTATTTTCGCTTCTTATTTGATGGAGGAATTACAGAGTATGAAGATGATTCGGAGTATGCTCCGAGTGGGTGCGTTTCATTTATGACTATACATCAGTCAAAAGGAATGGAGTTTCCAATAGTGATTGTTGATTCATTAAATGGAACACCGAGAAGTAGTGGAAATCATTTGCTAGAAGAAATAGAAAATAAATATTTCCATAGAAAAGTTTTTGAGACGAGGGAAGATATAAAATTCTTTGATTTTTGGCGATTATATTATACGGCATTTTCACGAGCACAAAATTTATTGGTACTCTCTTGTTGTGAAAAGAAAGGTCATGGAGCCACACCAAGCAAATATTTTGAAGAGTGCTATGAGAAGCTACCTGCTTATGAAGATGTAAATCTTTCAGAAATAAAGTTGGAAAAGGTAAAGCCTGTAAATATAAAGGATACATATTCTTTTACTTCTCACATCGCTCTGTATGAGAATTGTGCATTACAGTATAAATTTTTTAAAGAACTTGGATTTACGCAGGTAAGAGTAGGTGCAACACTCTTTGGAACTTTAGTGCACGAGACAATAGAAGACATTCATCGTGCAGCTATGCGTCATGAAGAACAGACAATAGTACCGGAAACAATACGAGAGTGGTTTGATACAAATTATATGACATTATCGAAATGTGAGCATTCATATTTAGGACAACCGCAGATAGAAGCTGCGTATAAACAGGTTTTGAGGTATGTTGAGAGAAATCAGAGTGACTGGAGTCGAATTCAAGATGCAGAGGTGGAAGTAAGTTTAGTAAAGCCTGATTATATATTGCTTGGAAAGGTTGACCTTATCAGGGGCGAAGGTGATACAGTAGAGATTGTTGACTTTAAATCCGAGAAGAAACCAGATGTTTTAATTGAAACAGCGGAGATGAATCGTTATAGGAGACAGCTTGAAGTGTATGCTCATCTTATTGAGGAAAAGACAGGCAAAAAGGTAAGTAAAATGCATTTGTATTATACTGGTGAGGATAATGGTGTACCAACAGTAACATTTAATAAGTCAACAGAAATGATTGATAAAACAATAAAAGAATTTGATGCAGTGGTTCAAAAAATACAACATAAAGATTTTAGTGGCAGAGCTAAAGATAAAAATCTTTGTGCCAACTGTGATATGAGACATTACTGTAGAAGAAAAGGAGATTGCTAATGGATGGACAGATTTCATTTACATTTGAACAAAGACAACCAATAAAAGGATATCCGGAGTTACACTGGACAGGGAAAAGGCCATATACATCGACACAGTATTATCCTGCACAGCTTAAGGAATCATATGGAGAACCTAAGGATGGTTGGATGAATAAGATATTTTGGGGAGATAATCTTCAAGTTATGAGCCATATGCTTAAAGAATATAGGGGAAAGATTGATCTTATTTATATTGATCCGCCGTTTGATAGTCGAGTTGAATATAAAAAGAAAATAACTATTAGAAAAAAAACTGTTGAAAATGATAATTCATCATTTGAGGAAAAACAGTATGGCGATATATGGACAAATGATCAGTATTTACAGTTTATGTATGAAAGATTAATTTTAATGAAGGAATTACTTTCAGACACCGGCAGCATTTATTTACATTGTGACTGGCACAAAGGGCATTATTTAAAAATACTGATGGATGAATTATTTGGTGCAGATAATTTTATTAATGAGATTACATGGTATTATTATAATAAAATGGCACCTAAATCAGCATGTTTTCCAAGAACTACGGATAAAATATTAGTATATGCAAAAAGTTCTAATTATAAATTTAACACGCAATATGAAAAAAGAGATGAGCCAGTCAAGCAGTTGGTTAGAAAATTTGTTGATGGAAAGGCGATTAATGCTAGAGATGAGAATGGAAATGTAATGTATAAAATGTCATATGAAAAAAGAATAGATGATGTTTGGAAATTACCTATGCTGCAACCTGCAGATAAAGTAGAGCCGGTAGGGTATCCAACTCAAAAACCAGAAAAAATGTTAGAACGTATAATAAGGGCTTCTTCCGATGTTGGGGATCTTGTGTTTGATTGTTTTATGGGGAGTGGAACAACGCAAGCAGTGGCTATGAAATGTGGAAGGCGATTTATTGGGGCTGATATTAATTTAGGTTCCGTTCAAATTACCTCAGGGCGGTTGTTAAAAGTTGGTAAGGAATTAGATGGCGGATCGTATAATATGTCACTAGAATTAGAGGGAGATGAATTAGAAAGTGCGAAAGAAACAAGGAAAATAGAGAAGAGTGTGAAATATACTGGTTTTGAGGTGTATAATGTGAATAATTATGATTTCTTTAGAAATCCAGTAGAAGCAAAAGAATTAATTATTGATGCATTAGGTATCCAAAAATTTGATTCATCAACAGTATATGACGGCGAATTAGATGGTTGGATGGTTAAAATAATGCCTACAAATCGTATTGCAACAAAAGCTGATTTAGAAGAACTCAAGGCTAATTTACCATACCATACATTTGAAAAGCGAAAGGAAGAAAATCCGAATGGCGTGGTAGAAAAAATTAAGATTATTTGCATGGGACATGAAGCTGATCTGAAGGCAGCATTGGAACAGGAACTTTCTTCGTATAATTTGGAAATAGAGATAGTTGATATCCTTAGGGATAAGAAAGATTTACAATTTAAGAGAGAAGCAGATGCCAATGTTGTTAAAGAAAACGATCAGATTATAATAAAAGAATTTTATCCGATGAACCTTTTACAGAAATTAAGTATGCAGAAAGAATCAGTTGAAGATTGGAGGCAGTTGGTAGAATCTATCTATATTGACTGGAATTATGATGGACAGACAATGAGGCCGACAATTTGTGATATTCCTGCAAAAGATGAGTTGGTATCTGGTATATATAAAATTCCAGCTTCAGCAGGTAAAATTAAAATAAAGATAACAGATTTGTTATCTGAGTCACTTGAGCTGGAGGTATAGATATGGCAAAAGAAGTTGGAATGGAATTTGCCTTTTTTGAGTTCCTTCGTTCATTCTATGTAGATAATAGAGGAATTATAAGAAATAGGTATCGTGAAATAACTAAGAAATATCTGGATTACAATGACAAGGAAAAGAACCCAGACGCATTTTTACGAACCCCACAGTTTGAAGCCTTAGAAATGTATGTGTTTGTAAAAGAATTTATGAATAATCAGCAGATGTATCAGATGTTTGATGACTGGTCAAAGAGAAATGGTGTGTTTGCAGATAGACGATTCTATGATGAAGCTGGGCAGATGACATTATATGATGTTTATTCTCCAAAGCAGTATCATGATTATTTTTTGCAGATAAAGAAATATGCGGAAGATTATCCAAATTATATTTTTGCATTAACTATGGGACTAGGTAAGACAATTCTCATGGCTACATGTATTTTTTATGAGTTTCTTCTTGCATCAAAATGGCCTCGTGATGATAGGTATTGTCATAATGCATTGGTTTTTGCACCGGACAAAACAGTATTACAATCGTTAAAAGAAATAGTAATTTTTGATAAGAGTAAGGTTGTACCTCCGGAATATATTGGTGTATTAGATGCAAATATTAAGGTGCATTTTCTTGAAGATAGTGGAACCACATTAAATACATTAGATGGTTCCAAGTATAATATAATTATTTCTAATACACAGAAAATCATATTAAAGGCTCAGCATAAAGGAAAAAGTTCTGTAGACAAGTTGTTTAGTGATCAGATACCAGGACAATCCGTATTGGATGATGTTCTTGGAATATTACAGGAAATCAGTAACAACGATGATTTGATGTCAAATCAACGTTTTGAGAAACTTACCAGGCTTTCACAAATGGGTATTTATGTAGATGAAGCACATCATATGTTTGGAGCAGACTTGGAGAAGGCTTTGCACGAAAATGGTAAGGGTACTAGCCTGCGCAATACTATAAATGAATTGTCTAAGGAATTATCTAAGCATGGAAGTAAAGTGATTGCTTGTTATAATTTTACAGGAACACCATACGTCAATAATAAGATTCTTCCGGAAGTTATATATGCTTATGGATTGCAGGCGGCAATTAGAAATAATTTCTTAAAAGATACTAGCGTTATTGGTTATAGTAATGTAAAAAATAAAGAGTTTTTAAAAGCGGTTATTACTGATTTCTGGGAAAAATATGGTGGAAAAGAATATGAGGGATTAGCACCTAAAATGGCTATTTTTGGTGCAGAGATAGCAGAAGTTCGTGATGAAATTAGGCCAGTTGTCGAAGAATTACTATCTGAATTGGGAATACCTCTTGATAAAATCTTAGTTAATGTTGGAGACGAAAAGATTACTAAATCTGAAGATATAAGAGATTTTAACAATCTTGATATAGCTGGAACAGCAGGTAGTAAGAAGCAGTTTATATTACTTGTTAATAAAGGTAGAGAGGGGTGGAACTGTAGATCATTATTTAGCGTGGCTCTTTTTAGAAGTCCAAAGTCAAAAGTTTTTGTGCTTCAAGCAACAATGAGATGCTTGAGAAAAATTACAGATGAACAACTAACGGCCACAGTGTACTTGTCAAAAGAGAATATGGATATATTGGATGATGAGCTTAAAAAGAATTTTAGAACTAGCATAGAGGAACTTGTAGTTAAGAAGGATAAAAAACGTAAGAAAGTTCCTGTACGTGTGAAAGAACCACCTAGAACATTGCGCATGAACAGATTGCATTATAAATATTCTTTGGAAACTAAGCATTATGATAGTAGATTATCGTTTGGTTTGAAAGAAATAGAAACAGAAAATTATGATGCAACAATGTATGTTAAAGAAGGACTTACAACTTCGTCTGTTGTGCGTGAAAGCAATATTAACTATATGGTTAGTAAATTAGCGTATACTGAGATAACGTTGGTGGCAGAAGTAGCAAAATATTTTCCTGATATCAGATGCACAGAAGTTGCTAGGATACTGAGGGAATCAGAAGAAGGTATTGATAAAATATTAGTAGCTGTCAATGAACATAATGATATTATTTATGATAAAATTGTGCCAACCATATTTGAGGCATTATACCGGGTTAACAAAGAGATTGTAAAAGAAAATGTTGATGTTAAATTACTTAAGAAGCCTAAAGAAGGTGGATATTATGAGTTTAGTGGAAATGAGGATTTGATTATAATGCAGAATTCAGAGGATTCTGTTGTTGTGAAAAATAAAGACAAGAGTTTTCACGCAGATACCTATGTTTTTGATTCGAAGCCTGAGTTACAATTATTTTTACAGTTGCTTGCAAATGAGCACGTAAAAAAAGCTTATTTCACGGGAATGTTTACTGCTGACCAGACAGATTTTTATGTTCCATATATTGATCCGGAATCGAATAGATTAAGGAAGTATTATCCAGATTTCTTAGTAAAAATGGACGATGGAAGTTATTTGATTTTGGAAGTAAAAGGTGACAATATGATAGATGATCCGGTAGTGAAGGCGAAAGGAGCAGCGGCTGAGGAGGTTGCAGTAGAGAGTTCAATGAAATACGAAATGCTTAAAGGAACAGACATTATGGAAGGAAAAGCAAAGTTTTAGCTTAAACGGGTCTCATTCAACCTGAATGGCGGATAGTAATTAAAGATGATATTAATATGGGAAAATCAGGGATAATAAAAGATTTTGTTTTGCCACAAGAAATATATATTGGATGTAGACAGCAGGAAACAGTCGCTGAGAATAACAATAATCGT
>ENA-OPXG01001571-OPXG01001571.1-human-gut-metagenome-genome-assembly--contig:-NODE-1571-length-10120-cov-1.520616_pt1 | contig 10120 bp, 9 predicted proteins | sample MGYA00241519_ERZ502030 | MGnify/ENA primary metagenome ERZ502030 (study PRJEB25962, sample SAMEA2041937) | human gut metagenome | biome: human gut; feature: human-associated habitat; material: faeces...
TGGCGCTTTGATGACTGTGGGGCTTTCGCCCCTTAAAATACTGTCCAGATTGCTCTGCTTGCAAGTTTACTTGCAGCTGAGCATCTGGACAAAACTTTTGCTTCCTCCTCTCCGCCGGGCAGCAGTCATCAAACCGCTGTTGGCGCTTTGATGACTGTGGGGCTTTCGCCCCTTAAAATACTGTCCAGACTGCTCCGCTTGCAAGTTTACTTGCAGCGGTGCATCTGGACAGTATTTTACCCGGCTCAATGGGAGAGCATATTTTCGATAAAGATTCCGTATCCCCGCGTGGGGTCATTTACAAAGACGTGGGTGACGGCACCGATAATTTTCCCGTTCTGGAGGATCGGGGAACCGCTCATGCCCTGGACGATTCCACCGGTTTTTTCCAGCAATCTTTCATCCGTTACCTGGATTTCGATTCCACGGTTGATGTTGTCGTGATCCAGGTGAAGGGCTTTGATTTCGATCGTATAGAGCTGCGGCACTCCGTCCTCCTCCAGGCAGCTCAGGATCTGTGCTTCTCCTTTTTTTACTTCCTGTTTCAATCCAACCGGCAGTGCTTCGCCCTGTATTTCGTCCGCTTCTTCCTGACTCAGGGTGCCGAAGATTCCTTCGACAGAATTTATGGAGATCGCGCCGATCCGGTTTTCTTTCTTATAATCGATCACTCCGGTCAGTTCTCCCGGCGTTCCACTAATGCCTTTTCGAATGTTGACGATTTTTGTTTTGTAAAGACTGCCGCTCTGTACCTCCATCAAGTCCGCCGTATCCGTATCGTTGATTCCATGTCCCAGTGCGCCGAAGCCGTTTTTCTCATCCAAATAGGTCATCGTACCCACGCCCTGCGCGTTATCCCGAATCCAGATACCCAGCTTGTATACCCCCTCTGTGTTCTGCTGCGGCGTAACCGTCACATCAAAGGTCTGTCCGTCCCTACAGATCGTCAGACACAGCTCCTTTCCCTCCGACGCTGCCACTTGCTCAGTGAACTGCTTTTTTCCTTCCAGTTCTACGCCGTCCACCTTTAAAATGTAATCTCCCGCCCTCAACAGGTATCTTGCCGGTTCCTTTCTGCTATGATCCAATCCTTCAAAATCGCTTTCTGCGATCACTAAAATTCCCTCGGTTTTGATGTAAATTCCCACCGGGACGCCTGCCGGAATCAACCGCTGTCCTTCGACCACATGGACGTCCACCTGTTTGAACGGCACGATTCCAAACAGCTTTACATCCATCGTGTAATCCTGAATCTGACTCGCCTGCACGGTCAGCGGTCTGTTCAAATTGACCGGAATCACGTCCTTCTGCGCCGTCTTTTCGCCGTAAATCGTTCCGCTCACCGGCACATCCAAAAACAACTCCTGCTCTTCTCCGGCGCGAATCCGGATGGATGAGGGGATTTTCTGCCAGGTCTGGTAAATCCAGCCGCCAGCACCACCAAGCACCGCCATCAAAATCCAGAATGCTAAAATCTTCCGAAGACAAGGCTTTCGTTTCTTCCCAGCTGCATGCGCAGAAAAAACGCTGCCTGGCGCATGGGGCAGCGAAGCTGCACTGTTTTGCATACAGTTTTCCGGATTCCGTTTTTTGACAACGTCTTTTTTCTCCATGCAGCTTCTCCTTTCTGATTTCCTTCCAATAGTCTCTAGAATCCTGCGCCTGCGGCGGGTAACATAAGCGACATCATTCCACTCCGCCGCATATGCGATCCCCGCAGAGCGTTTTTTATCGTATAGATACAAAGTTTCCTGTACGATAAAAAAAGAGAACATCATCTCTGACGTCCTCTTTAGTATGCTCAGTTCTGTTTCTTTTTTTCTGCCAAATCCTTCATTTCTTTTGCATTGGCAAGCACCGACTCTGTCAGCTGCGCCGCTCCGGAAAGCCTTGCAAGCTCTTTCAGGCTGTCTGCCTCGGACAGCTCTGTGATCGTCGTCGCCGTGGAATGGTCGGTTGCATTTTTTTCGATATAAAAATGATGATCCGCCATCGCCGCGATCTGCGGCAGATGCGTGATGCAGATAATCTGGTGCGTTCTGCCTAAAATTCCCAGTTTTTCCGAAACCTTCCAGGCGGTCTTTCCGCTGATTCCGGCATCAATTTCATCAAAAATAAACGTGCCGATCTTTTCCTGCTTCGCCGTAATCGTCTTTAGCGCAAGCATGATTCTGGAGAGCTCGCCGCCGCTTGCAATCGCCGCCAGCGGTTTGACCGGCTCTCCGGGATTAGTCGAAATCAAAAATACAACCTCGTCCTTTCCCTCTGCACCAAAGCTGTCTTTTTGCGTCAGGGAAACCTGAAATTCCACATGCAGAAAGTTCATATCCTGCAATGCGCTTTCCATGTCCTTCTGAAACCCCTGCGCCGCCTTTGTTCGAAGCGCTGTCAGACTCTGTGCCAGCTGCGCTAACATTTTTTCGTTCTCGGAAAGCTCCCTGCGCTTTTGTTCCAGCCATTCCTCCTGGTGCAGCAGGCGATCCAGCTCCTGATTTTTCTGTTCAGCGTAAGCCAAAACTTCTTCTATGGTGCTGCCGTATTTATCTTTCAGGTGATTGACTGTATTTAAACGATTTTCCGTCTCTGAAAGCTGTTCTTCATCAAATTCGAGATCGGACAGATATTCCGAAACCGCCCGGTTAAAATCGTTCAGCAGCCCGTCCACATCCGCCAGCAGCTGTACCAGCTGTCCGAGTCCGTCATCACAGGATAACGCCTGTGACAGCTCCCGAAGCGCACGCCCGGTCAGCTCCCCGGCTCCGTTTCCTTCTTCCTCTCCGGTCAGTCCGTGTACCAGATTCAAAGTCTCTGCAATCTTGCGCCCGTTCACCATCCTACGGTAATCACGTTCCAGCTGCTCGTCCTCACCTGCCTGCAAATTTGCTTCTTCAATTTCATCCCGCTCAAACTCTGCGAGGGAAATTTCCCGTTTGCGCGTCTGTTCGTCCAGCTCGTTTTCCGCAATCTCCTGCAAAATCACGCTGTGCTCACGCCAGCAGGCAGCATACGCTTCTTTTACACGGGGCAGCTCTTTTTCCGCATATGCGTCCAGAATTTCCAGATGCCTCTTCGTCTGCAAGAGGATCTGGCTGTCATGTTGTCCGTGAATATCGATCAAAATCGATGATACTGCTTTAAGTGTCGCCATCTGTACTGTCTCGCCATTGATCTTGCTGACACTTCTTCCTTCCATCAGTCTTCTCTGCAGTGTAATAAACCCATCTTCCGGGTAAATATCCAGTTCTTTTAATTTACGGATCTGCCGTTCATTTTCCACTGAAAATGTCAGCTCCACCAATCCGTATCTCGCTCCCTGGCGAAGAATGTCTTTCGTGTATCTTCCGCCAAGAGCAAGATTGACCGAGCCTAGAATGATTGACTTCCCGGCACCGGTCTCTCCTGTTAATATGTTCAGCCCTCTGCCAAACTCTACTTCGATCTCATCGATCAAAGCCAGGTTTTTCACATGCAAATATTGTAACATGCATCCTCCTATAAGATAATCTTGCTGATCTTGTCCATTACTTTTACCGTGTCATCCACGCTTCGTATTGCACACATAATCGTGTCATCTCCCGCAATACTTCCGACAATTTCATTCCATTTCATTGCATCCAGTGCCGCACATACAGCACTTGCCATTCCGGCCACTGTCTTGATCACCAGAATATTCTGTGCCATATCCATAGACAGATACCCTTCTCTTAAAACACGGATATATTTCTCACTCATTCCATTCTCATTATGCTGGTGCAGTGCATATCTCTGTTTTCCATTTTCTGAAGGTATCTTTGTAAGTTTCAGGTCACGGATATCTCTGGATACCGTTGCCTGAGTAACTTTGAATCCCTCCTGGTTCAGATATTCCGCCAGTTCTTCCTGCGTTTCAATATGATATTTATTAATCAATTCAATAATCTAAAAGAAGTATCTAGCAAAGATGCTACAGATTACTTTTATGATTTATCGGTAGCTTCAAATTACATAAGAAAAAACAGAACCGATAAAAATATCAGATTTAAAAAATTCTATAAGTATGGCGATATAGAAATCACCATTAATCTATCGAAGCCAGAAAAAGACCCAAAAGCAATTGCTTTGGCAAAAAATCAAAAATCTAGCAATTATCCAAAATGTTTACTATGTAAAGAAAATGTAGGATTTGCTGGTAATGTAAATCATCCTGCTAGACAAAATCATAGAATTATTCCACTAAAGCTAGATGGGCAAGATTATTACATGCAGTATTCGCCTTATGTGTATTATAACGAGCACTGTATTGTGTTTAATGCAAAACATACACCGATGAAGATTGATGAAGCTGTTTTTGTAAAGCTATTGGATTTTGTAAGACAGTTTCCACATTATACACTAGGTTCAAATGCGGATTTGCCGATAGTAGGAGGTTCAATTCTTAGCCATGATCATTTTCAGGGTGGAGCATATACTTTTGCTATGGCAGAAGCTCCATATGAGTATATGTTTGAGATTGCAGGATTTGAAGATGTGACAGCTGGATGTGTTAAGTGGCCACTGTCAGTCATAAGATTGCAGGGAAACAGCATTGGAAGACTTGCAAAAGTGTCTGACTATATTTTGCAAAAGTGGCGTGGGTATACGGATGAAGAGGCATTTATTTTTAGCGAAACAGATGGAGTACCACATAATACAATTACGCCAATTGCACGCATGAATGGAAATTTATATGAAATGGATTTAGTTCTCAGAAATAATATTACTACAGAGGACAGACCATGGGGTGTGTATCATCCAGAGGAAAAACTGCATCACATTAAAAAAGAAAATATTGGATTGATAGAAGTGATGGGGCTTGCAGTACTTCCTTCCAGGTTGAAAAAAGAAATGGATATACTTGCGAAAGCTATTATTGAAGGGAAAAACATTCATGATATAGAGGAAATAAAAATTCATGCCGACTGGGTAGATGAATGGCTGGATTCTTATGATATTACAACAGAAAATATAGAGAGTATTATTCAGAAGGAAATTGCAGATTGTTTTGTGCAAGTTCTGGAATGTGCAGGTGTATATAAACGCACAGAAAAGGGATTTGCTGCATTTAAACGGTTTTTGTCTGTACTATAAAGAATTAGCAGTATTATAGTTTTACAATATATTTCGTTTAAGGACAGGTGAATTGAAATGTGGAATACAGTTTTTGGTGTGACGAAAGAAGGAAAAAAAGCACATAGATATATCTTGGTAAACAATAAAGGTATGAGTGTGGAATTATCTGATTTTGGAGCATTGGTATTATCCATTTATGTACTTGATAAGTATGGAAGAAAACGAGATGTTGTACTTGGTTATGATAATCTGATGGATTATTATGAACAGAATACAGGTTTTGGTGCATATATAGGCAGAAATGCTAATCGTATTGCAGGGGCAGAAGTAACAATAGAAGATATAAAGTATCTGTTGGATAAAAATGATAATCAAAATAATCTTCACAGTGGGTTTAATAGATCACATCATAAACTTTACAGTGTAAGAAATGGAAAGACTGATGCATGTGAGTTTGTGGAAATGGAACGATATAGTCCTAATATGGAGCAAGGATTTCCGGGAAATTTAGAGCAGAAAATCAGATATACACTCACAGATAAAAATGAATTTATAATTGATTATGAAATGCTTAGTGATATGACTACGGTTGTAAATCCTACAAATCATAGTTATTTTAATTTAGATGGGCATAATTCTGGTACAATCCTTAAACACTATATGGAAATATATTCGGGACAGATGCTAGAGCTTGGTAATGATATGATTCCGACAGGAGAAATTATAGATATTAGTGATACACCATTTGATTTTCGTAAAAGTAAGCAGATAGGAAAAGATATAGATGCAGATAATTCACAGATAAAAATTGCAGGTGGTTATGATCATAATTATATATTTCCAAATGACAGAAAGACGAGAAAAGTTGCAAAACTGTATGGGGCAGACAGTGGAATCAGGATGGATGTTTATTCTGATTTATGTGGATTACAGGTTTATACAGGAAATTATTTAAATGGTCAAATAGGAAAAGATGGTGCTATATATAATAAGCGAAGCGGTGTATGTTTTGAAACTCAATTCTATCCTAATTCATGTAATAATCCAGAATTTCCAAGTTGTATATTGCCAGCATACAAAATATTCAAGTCAAGAACTGTATATCAATTTTTTGCATGATAGATAAAAATGACAGATTGGATGTATGTAGATGTTAAAGCTCTTCTTAGAATTGCACAGGTGTTTGATATTCCGATTGCAAATAATATTGCAACTGCGGATTTTATGATTCATTCATCACTTATGAATGAACAGTATTCACATCAAATTGAAAATTTTAAAAATGCTGTGGCTGTCGCATCGTTAAAGCGACAGCCCCTTATTTGCTTTATTCTACAAACACAATCATTACTTTTCATTCCTGTCAATCTTTAAATCTTTGTAATATTGCATTGGAGTAACACCATATTCTTTCTTAAATGCTCTAAAAAAATGATTATACCCTCCAAATCCACCAAGCTCATATACCTCATGAATACTTTTCCCCTGCTCTATATAATGGCGGCATAAATCAAGTTTGCTCTTTACAATGTATGAATGAGGGGTCTCACCTGTCAATTTTTTAAACTCTCTTACTATATGATAACGGCTTATATAAAATTCATTTTCCAAGCGCTCCAACGAGATATCTTCTGTCAAATGTTCTCTGATATAAATAAAAATATCATCCATTACAACGTGTTTTTTCTTCTTCGTCTTGATCTGTACATCATCCTGAACAGATGAGCGAAGTGCAAGTACAAGAATCATAGTTAATAGGCTTTTCTCGTATAATGAGTGGGCAAATTTAGGCGGCTCATTATTCATCGAATAGAGCTTTTTTGATATATTCTTTATAAGCATAGCCGATTCAGTCTCAGAATGAACAATCTTAACTTGATACGGAACAAAATCAAACGCTTCATCAAGTCTTGTTTCTTCATCTGACAATTTCCTTAAAAGTTCTCCACCTATATAAAGAACATAAACTTCAAGAGGATACTTATTTTTACGATATTCAAGCTTTACTTTATTACCTGGCTTAATAAATATCAAATCCTCCATAGTACATACAATATTATCGTCCTCCTGGTGCATATACCCTATCCCACCAGCTATAAATACAATTGTATAGCTCTCCTTTTGCCCAAAGCTTCGCTGGGCACTATCCAATATTTTCAAATATTCCATTTTGTAGCCTTGCTTTTTCATATGTCTATTTTGTACACTTTCCTATTATATTTTTTGTTCATTTCGTCAAAATATACAATATATCAATTTTTCGTAGTTTGCAAGCAATATTTGTATATGGATATCAGCATAACCCCAATATAATAAGATTGTAGCTACTAAAACAATATAAATGTTTGGAGGTAAATTATCATGAAAGAAACAAGACCTTTTTCCATGAAGGACAAAATTGGTTACACTCTTGGCGATTTGGGATGTTGCTGTACTGAGCAGTTCCGTGCCATGTATCTTGCTATTTTTTATACACTGGTATTAAAAGTTAATCCAGTACACGTAGGAATCCTTATGCTTGTTACAAAGTTTTGGGATGCTATAAATGACCCTTTAATTGGTGCACTTGTTGATAGCCACAAAAACAAAGGAAAAGGAAAATTTATTCCTTGGATTAAATTCTTTGCTTTTCCAACTGCAGTACTCTGTATATTAGGATTTGTTAACGTAAGCAATTTCGCTTATGGTGCACGTATTGCTTATATGTTCATTACATATATTGTTTACGAAATTATGTACACATGTGTCAACGTTCCATTTGGTAGTCTTTCAAGTGTAATGACTGATGATGTTAACCAACGTACTGACCTTTCTCGTTTCAGAAGTCTTGGCGGTACAATTTTTATGACAGTTATCGTTATTGTTGGACCATTATTCTTATATAAAGATAACCAGCCAGTACCTAGCCATTTCCTTATTATGTCAGCAATCTGTGCAGTTATTGGATTAATCTGTCTTATGTTTACATCTCATTGGTGTAAAGAGCGTATTATTACAGAGCCAGTTGTTGAGAAAAAAGAAAAGTTTAACTACTTCCAGGTAATTAAAGATATTACTAAAAACAAAGCATTACTCGGAGTTATGTTATCAAGCTTTATCGGTATTGTTGGAGCAGGTATGGTTAACGGATTAAATACTTATTTATTCCGCGATTATTTTGGAAATGTTGCCATCATGGCATTTTCAGGTATGTTAAGTGTACTCTGGTCACTTATTGCATTCGTAGGTACAAAATTTGTTGCTAATAAATTTGGAAAGAAAGAATGGATTATGTACAGTGCAACTTTCTCAGTTGTTGTTTATGCTATTTTATTCTTCTTCCCACTTGAAAATCCTATGCTCTTTATTATCATCAACGGAATCTGCTATCTTGGAGTAAGTGGTTTCCAAGTATTAGTTTGGGCACTTGTAAATGATGCAATTGATTATCAAGAACTTCAGACAGGAAAACGTAATGAAGGAATTGTATATTCGGCATATACATTCTTCCGTAAACTTGCTAATGCTGTATCAGGAAGTATGAGTAGTTTTGCACTTGCAATTGCTGGATTCCAGGTTAATGAAGCTGTCCAGAATGAAGCATTCTCAGGACATCTTTGGAAAACATATACAGGTTTATATGTTGTAGGATATTTATTAGCTGTTCTGGTATTAAAATTTATCTACCCTCTTACAAAAGAGAAAACAGCTGAAATGTTACAGGATTTAGCTGACAAGCGAAATGCTACAACTGCAGAATAAAATTAGAAATGGAGGTATTTTAAATTGACAAAACAAGTAGAAATCACAAACCGTGATGGACACATCTTACGCGGAATAGTTAACATTCCAGAAGATGGCACAAGATTTCCTGCTATTGTAAATGTACATGGCTTTACAGGGAATAAAAGCGGTTACAAAAGTATTTATACGCACACAGCCAGATTATTAGCTGAACATGGATTTGCCAGTGTCCGTTTTGATTTATACGGAAATGGTGAAAGTGATGGTGAATTCGAGGACATGACCTTTACAGGTATCCTACACGATATCGAGGATATTATAAACTGGACTAAAACACAAGATTTTGCCAATCCAGATAAGATTATCTTATCTGGTCAGAGTATGGGAGGATACGCAGCTGCTACTGCCGCTCCTATTGTTAATCCTTATGCTCTCATGCTTATGTGTCCAGGTGCTGGAATGTGGTTTGGATGTAAGGATCGTGCTGAAGCCATGGAAGCTAAGGGGATCACCAAGGCCGATATTGAAGGACTCACTTTCCCAACATCTTTTAATTATGATTTATTTAATTATGAGCCATTCTCGTCAGCAGAAGGATACAACGGACCAGTCCTCCTTATAAGAGGAACTGCAGATGATTTGGTAGATGATGCAACATGCCATAAATATGAGTCACTTTACAATGGAAAATGCAATTATAAAACAATTGAAGGCGCTAACCACAATTTTGCCAGTGCTTTTGCAAGAGCAGAATTAGACAAATTAATGTTAGAGTTTTTAACACCACTTAAATAGTATATTCAATTTGAAAGGAAGTATGAACAATGAAATTATTAGAGCCTATAAAAGTTGGAAATATTGAGTTTAAAAACCGTATTATGTTCCCACCACTTACAACAGGATATGAGGAAAAAGATGGTTCAATTGGAGAACAAAGTTTTCGTTTTTACGAGCGTCTCGCAAAAGGCGGTGTCGGATATATAGTAATTGGAGATGTTGCACCACTTCCAACATTCTCTCCTACACCAAAGCTTTATTCACCTGAGCAGGTTCAAAGCTTCAAAAAACTTGCTGACGCATGTCATGAAAATGGTGCAAAGCTTGGAATTCAGTTATTCCATCCTGACTACAATGTTAAAGCTTTAAACGATATGTTTCATCAGGGCAAAATGCAGGAAGCGGTTGGATATGTGCTTCAGGCCGCTCAAAAGGATCCTGCAATCTTGAATTTGGCCGCCTTTATGATCGTAAAAGCGGGTAAAGGCGAAGATGCTGTCTCAATGCTTAAAGCTGTGCCGGCACAGGGGCC
>ENA-OPXG01001572-OPXG01001572.1-human-gut-metagenome-genome-assembly--contig:-NODE-1572-length-10117-cov-4.814152_pt1 | contig 10117 bp, 14 predicted proteins | sample MGYA00241519_ERZ502030 | MGnify/ENA primary metagenome ERZ502030 (study PRJEB25962, sample SAMEA2041937) | human gut metagenome | biome: human gut; feature: human-associated habitat; material: faeces...
ATAATACCGCCATATCATACCCGCCTATATACATTTGAGCTTGGATTTGACTATACCATTCTTTCGGTAATTCATCATCTTTGTATATATCTATATATCTCTTTGTGTCTTTTATTTCAAGGATAACCCTGTTTTTACGCTCTCTCTTGAATAATTCCCTGTCGGGTGATACTTCTATATACTCGGGGAGATCATCACGCCTTAAAACGAAGTATTTTTGCGTATTCTTTACCACTCTTTCCGTGCTCACATTCTCGAAATATTCGGCAATGGAATTTTCAAACAAATTTCCTCTTATTGTATTTGTATTTTCTGTTATTTCTCCTTTTTTTATCTTATCCCAATATTGATAAGGCGTTATATACTCGCTATACCCTAAAATTATCCCGATATTAGATGAACTTAATTTAAATGACTCGTTTTTGTGTTTTAGCCATTCTTCCCTATTTTTAAAAACTATTTTTTTTATCATAACAAATTATTGTCTAAATATTCTACTTGCGTTAATTCTTCATTCATAGGGGTGCATTGGTCGTATTTCAATCCTAATTCCAGGGGAGAAACAGCGTCTCTCATGTCGGCTTTTGCTGCAAATTCCTTTAACAATAATTTTAGCACTGTCTTTTTCGCCATCACATTAAAATCATCCACCCACAGCCCCTTTTTAGCTCTGAAAGACTGCGAATATTTTTTCGCATGTTCTATAATTCCCTCTTTTGACATGTATTTAAACTTCTCGAAGCCTGTTTTGTATCTTATGAAAGCAAGATTCCCGGCATAAACCCCGTCGTTCAGTTGTTTTAAAAACGTGACATCTCCTGTAAATTTATTTACTTCTATTTCGCCCTCGTATATTCTTGTCTCGTTTATTGTCTGGAGCAAATTTGATCTTAAGGCCAATTCTATGTACCCATTTTTCATTATTTGAAATTGGCACTGCCCCTTATAGGGAATTATTGCCGACTGTCCGCAGGATTTATCAAGTGACAAATCAGTCACCGCTGCACAGAGCGACGAATAAATTATACTAAGCGGATCAACTTTTTGTAGTTCCGCACTTGAATAAGCCGTTAATATTATGTTTTGGCACATTGCTATACCTTTTTTTTCTCCTAATATATCGATAAATCTATCTTTGTAAGAGCCTTTTGTAAGGCTCTTTTTAAGTAGCTCAAAAGGTTTTAATGTCGGCCTTTTAACTTGTGTTTCCGTGCTTTTGGAAATAGATTCTTTTATGTCCATAATTATATTTTTTAAAATTGATCACTCGTAAATATCACACTCGTAAATTTCCTCTATTTTATTATTACATTCTTCTTCGTTATATATTTTATCCATATACATACCTAAAAAGAATATTAATAAAAGAACAATTATTTTATATTTCATACCAATAACACAATAAAAAGTCTGTAATTTCTTTTTTTAACATCTCTGCACACCCCTTCTCTGATTCTTCGACTTCTATTTCTTCATCTCCATAAATGGCGTATATATCATATTTTACTTTATAGCATTTCCTCTTTTTGTCGAAATATAATTCATAACATATTTGTATTGTTTCATTCCCCAAATCTTTGTCAATATCTGATCTAAATTCATTTATTTCACCCGATAAAATTTCTTTCTTTTCTTCTTCTGTCGATCCGCCTACAAAAACAGAAAAAATGAGGTAATATATATATGTCTCATTTATTTTCATGGCTCTATATTTTATTAAATTCAAATTTTATTCCATTTGGTAATTTAGAATAGTCTACACTCTTTATAAAATCTTTATATTCATTTTCAGTCATTACGCCCTCTCCATTTTTTAATAAGTTTATCGACAAAATATTTACCGAGCGCAAATATGCGTGACAATCAATTTTTATCCCTTTGTCGAATAGATATTGCAGCACTTGTATTTCGTTGTCTATTTCTTTTTTTTCGCTTTCTAATTTCTTTTTTTCGCTTTCTAACCTCTGCATTTGGATTTCTCTTATTTTTCCATTTCGCCTTTTTACAACGTTATTTATAATGAAATAGCCTTTTTCATGTAAATTTTTTATCCTATCTTTTACCTCTTTACTCAATGGTATATAATCGTAAATGCCCAATATATCGGGGTTATCAAATTCATTGCCTGTTAATTCTTCTAACATTTTAATTGCTTTATTAGCCTTACTTCTCAAATGATAAATGATGTCATTTTCTTCTAAAAAATATTTTATGTAGTCAATTTCTTCACCCCAACAAATTATTTCTTTGGCCATTTCTTCAGATATGCCCAGAGTTCTACAAATAGCATCTATTTTGTTGTTGTCAATAGCAAATTTTGTATCTGAAATCATGTGCAAAGGCATGCCATAAGAAGAATTACCATGCAGGCAAATAAATATCTTAAATTCCGGGAAATATTTTAAAATTTCTTCATGAATGCACCCGGAAGAAATTACCTTTTTTCTCTTTCTTTTTAGTTCGTACACATCACCAACCGCGTAAAAATAGGAATAGCCTTTTCCCTTTATATATCTTAGTCCTATTTCTGCAGCTATAAATGTATTTTCACCTATTTGTTTTGTTTCATTATATTTTAATTCGTTCTTTTTCATCGTTTTATCTCCTTAATTATTTTAAATTTCTATCGGATCATTTCCCCAATTCATTTTTTTACCTATTATTTTTTTTTCTATTGTTCCATGTGGCAACAATATTTCGCAATTAATGCAGTATTCACCCATGTTTAAATATTCCTTATCTCGACAATGGTTTACGGTTTTGTCTTGCTGCAGTAAGCCGTATTTTTATCTTTGAAATACAAACCCGTCATCAAACCAGTAGTCGCACATGAACAAATCACGGGCAAACTTTTCATAATCGAAATAGGTTTTTGAGAACTCCGGAAGGTCGTAACATTCTTCCACGATTTGGAAGGCGAAATCTTCTTCATCGTCATATTGTCCCTTATATTCGTTCTGAAAGTCCCATACAAGGTCATCCGCATCTTCCTCGCTCAAATCATGGCTTTTGTAGTTGCACCACACAAAAAAGGCCTCCTTTTCGGTATCACCCAACTTTTCCACAGCATCCCGCAAGGTGAAGAAGCTCTCGGAAATCCAGCTTTCGCCGATCAGGTTTGCCGGAACGTTCTCGTGATCTTGGAACATGAATTCAGGGTCATTTTCATCCCTGTGTAATTTCTTACATGCTTCATAAAATGAAGCTTTATCGGAATAATCAGAAAGGTTAAGCCATCCGCCATTTAAAGACCCTTCGTTATACTTTTTATAAGTGCTTACGTACACTTTCGCATCATTTAAATCAAAATTTTTCATGTTTGTTTCCTCCTAATTTTTTAGTTATTTTTTTATCTCATTTAAAGTCTCTAAAATGTAGTTATTTAATTCTGTAGAGTCGTTAAAGAGCCTTTTATATCCGCCCCAAATAAAAGTGTAGCTAAAGTTTTCCCGCTCTATATCTATATTGATTTTTGAGGCTAAATCAATAAAATTTAAAGTCTCCCATGACGACAGCCCTTTATACCTCACATTCGCACGATTATTTATCCCTTTTGTAATGGTATAAATGCCTTTTTTAGTCATAAAAGAGTAACTAACTTTATCTGTGAATATTAGTTTGCTGGATAATCTTTCATTGTGCGCGACTATATCGAAAACTGCATTCATTAATTTACACATATTTGCATTTTTAAATATAATACACTTCATTCATTTGCTTTTTTGTAAAAGGAATCGACAGGCCTTTCTCCGTCACTTCACATTTCGACATTTGCATATCTGTAAATATCCGACATTCATACGCCTTCGTTAATGACTTGTTAAAAGTGGTTAGAAAATTTAACGCCTGTCCCTTGTCCTTGAAGTTAATATAAATTGATTGTTTCTTCGAACCTCCAACAAAATGCTGGGTTAGTATGACTTGTTCATCTCTCTTTGTTACGATGCCCTTTGTAGCTTTTACCTCCACCCATACAGAGGTAAAATAATTCTGTTGTTTTGCGTTTGTTGCCATTGCCTATATTATTTTGCTGTTATTTGATACTTTTGCATCCCTTTTGTCCTTACTACTCTGCCATTTATCAAGTTGGCGTAAAAATAGCATGTATATGACTTCCCGATGTTTTCTTTTGATGCTCGTTGCAGGAATTTCCCGAAATCGTAAGGGTTTTTTAGTGCTACAAATAGAGCTGTTTTGTCGTCAGAAAGAAGCGAATTTTTGCCCCCTAATATCGTCGCATCATTGCTGGTAAATGTCCCATCTAAAGAGGTTGCCTTGATTAAAATGCCATTCTTTATCATAATTGTACGTTTTAGTTTTGTTCCTTTTTTTGTATATACAAATGTACTTTATTCATCTGTTATATCCTAATATTATTGCGTATTTAACTATATTTTAACTCAAGTTTTTCGTAACTTATTGCGCATCAGCATACATTATATTTATTGCGTAACATCTGTTAACTTTTGAGAAACCTCCTCTTATTAACGTATCTGCTCTTTCTGGCGTATTCAATAAAACTCTCTTTTTTAACATTAAGATTAGAATTCTGCACCGCTATCTCATTGCTGGAGTAAGGTGCAATGACGCCCTATATATATAATATATATACGTAATATATATACGATATAGCTATTATTTCATTTTAATGAAATAATAGCGGTAACGTACGATTAAGTGCATAGAGGATAATCGTTAAATGAGATAGCGATTAACTTAATTCTGTTAATTTGTTGAGGGGTGAAAAAACGATGAGAAAACGTTTGGGAAGTTTTTGTTGAAGCTCTGAGAAAACGATGAGAGGGTGGCGGGAAAACTTTGATGCGAGGAACGCGAAATAACTTGCTGCCCCGCTTTCCGAACTTGCGAGTGAGCGCAAAATGGTACGAGCGAGCGAAGCGAGCGAGGTTGTTTGTTTGATGAATTAATTTTCAGGGTAAACAGGGGTGGGGGTGTGGGCTTACTAATCTCCCTCTCTTATTGTAAGATAAAAAAAAATGTCTATATTTGTGGGTATGAGTGCACAAGATGTATTATTAATGCAGAAGGCGAATGAGCGGGAGGAGCAGTTACGACGTTTGCCGGACTTACCGAAGATAGAGATCAGTGAAGAGGAGAAGCGAGATTTCTACAACAAGTTTGGTAAGAGTGCGAGTATGTTGCAATGTTTGAATTTGTATGAAGAGGTAAACAGGTTAACGAAGCTGTTGATATTGAGTGACAATGAGAAGGAGATACAGAGGATCAGTAAGAAGTTGGATGTATATAACAAGATAGTTACGTTATATAAGAATTCGAGTGATACGGTGAATAAGATGGGAGTAGGGCTAATAAGCAAGGAGGAGAAGACGGGAGAAGAGGGAGAAATAGAAGTAGACGGGATAGACATAAAGATAGAGAGATGAGGATAGACATGAACATACCGTTAAAGCCGAAGCAGGTACAGATGTACAACATGTTGATGTCTAGGCGTTATAGGGAATTTTTATTTTATGGGGCATCTCGGAGTGGAAAGACGTTTGTGATAGTATATTTTTTGATAGTACAGTGTATAGTGTATGGGGCGAATTGTTTGGTATTACGGAAGACGTTTCAGAGTTTATTGGATGGGATGTTGAGTCAGACAGTACCGGCGGTATTAGGAGCGATAGCGAAGCATAATGGGATAAGCAGTATTGAAATGTTGCGAGTAAATGGGACGAAGTTTTGCAGGTATATAGGGAACAAGCAAAGTTTGGTCTTTTACAATGGACATTACATAAAGTTTTTCAGCATGTTAGGGCATGGGGGAAAGGACAGTGGAAGCAAGTATGATACGATTTTATCTACGGAGTGGGGGCATATATTTGCGGATGAGATAAGTGAGTTGACATGGCAGCCGATAAGTAAGTTATATTCGAGGTTATGCCAGTTATTGACGGATAATTTTCCTAATTACATGTTATTTGCGTTGAATCCTTCGTTAAAGAGTCATTGGAATTACAAGCGGTTTTTCAGACATGAGGAGATAGGGACGAATAAGAAGTTGCCTAAGGAGATAACGGACAGGTTTTATATAATGAAGTTCAACATAGGGGATAATGAGGGGAACATATCGTCTGAATACCGGGCTACGTTAGCTAATGCTTCGAGGACAGACAGGAAGCGGTTTTTGGAGGGGGATTATTATGATGAGAGTGAGGGAGAGATATTTACGTGTATTCCTTGGGGAACTCTCCCTTCATGGGACAGTTTCAGGAAGTTGTTGATATACATAGACCCTTCCGCCAAGGAAACTGCGAAGAATGATTACAAGGCGGTAGTATTGTTAGGGATAACGAATAACAGTGTATGGTTGATAGGCGTATATGCGATACAGGGGAGCACATATGAGATGTTGGAGGGGTTATATGATTTGTACATGATGCCTCCTTATCCGCCTGACATAGTTATAGAGAACAAGCAGATACCTTTTGATTTTGAAGATACGATAACGGCATTTGAGGAGGAGAAGGGGGTTATTTTTCCTATAGAGAAAGACAACAGGAACAATGGCAACAAGTTTTTGAATATTGAGTCTACGTTAGAGCCTATGTTCAGGAATCATCGTTTTTTCTTTAATGAAGAGATGAGGGACACGGAAATGGGGGATTTAGCGGTAGATCAGTTCATTAATTTTTCATACAGTTCTATTGAAAAGGATGATATTCCGGATGCTGTAGCCAAGGGTACATCTTTAATAAACAGGTATAAGATAACTCATTCTTCGGATAAGAAGATATCTGACATATATTGTGTTGTTGACGGACAATTAATTAAAGTTTAAGCCATGTTTATAACAGAGACGGACATTCAGACGTGGATTCAGCCCATAACGATAAAGAATACGAAGGCTATGAATCCTAATGCTTTAGACAATGCCTATTTGAATGCGGTAGGTTATTTAAAGCGTGAGTTACAAGGTAAATGGGATATAGACAATGCTCTTAAGGCGCAGAGGGATTCGGAAGATTTCGATCCGACCTTATACTACATTGTTGTAGTTCTTACTTCATTTTATTTTGCCGGTATTTCTTCTAACATCAGTGAGCCTTTGTACAATGAGTACAAGCAGGTATGCGGTATTGTGGAAGATTTGAAGAATGGGACTTCGGTTATGTACAATGCTCCCGAGCAGGAATCGCCGGACGCATACGGTATAGTATATACGGATGAGAACACTTATTTAGGTTAAGCTATGACAAAATTTCATCAACCGGATATTAATCCGATACAGATACCCTACGAAGTAGGCATATCTGGTATAGAGAGTCAATATCTCCCTAATTTTTATGATTTCAGGTTCACCCCTCGTTATTGGAGAGAAGCGTATAACAGGGCCATGAATTATTCTGACATGACCTATCTCGACACTTTATATTCTTGGGTGGTTCAATCCTCGCCTTTTGTGGTTTCGCAGATAGACAAACGTATTGTCCCGCTTATGAATCATGAATTTGTCATACGGAATGAGGACGGCACAATAGATGATTATGCTACGGGGATGATATGTAATACGAAATGGTTCAGATTCCTTGTAAGATCATACGGCATGTCTTTGTTCTACGGTATCAGAGTCCCTCAAATAGACATAGAGAATGACAGGGTAGCCGATTTCCCGTTAAGGAATATCGACATTAAGAACAGGGCGGTAAGGAGTATGACATACGATTACGATCAAGTGGCCGATATAGATGACTATGCCAACACATTTTTCATACAGCCCAATGATGATCAGGATTTTATGTTCGGTATGTTGTTGCAGATTTCCAGAGCCATGATAGACATACAGCAATCTTATATGAACTGGTCTGTTTTTGCCACACGGAGTTCATATCCTCGTACTACTCTCGGGTATCAGTCCGGTAATGAAATATCGAAGAATCTTGCCTTTGATCTTGCCAGACAGTTGGATAATCCTACTACTATCCTTATATCTCCTTATGAATCCAATAAATACAACAAAGGGGAGAGAATGTACAACGTTGAGATGAAATCCGACATGATAAATGCCGTTCCGGAAGCATTCCGTACTTTCAAGGAGAATATCATGAATCGTTTCAGCGAGATAATGCAGCTCGTAACCGGAGGTACGTTATTAGGATCTACGGAAAAGAACACCAATTCGGAGAATCTCGTTGAGGCCCATTTACAGCTGTATGAGGATAAGAAAAGAGAGGATATTAACGGATGTCTTTCCGCTTTCCGTACTATATACATGCCTAAGCTCAGGAGGCTTATATCGAATATCGATCTCTCCGGGAAATATGTAGATATAATCCCCGACAAGTCTATTACAATGGAGAAATTCAAGATAATTTCGGATGCGGTCAGCAAACAGGGCATCAGGCTTTCTCGATCTTTCTTTGAGAGAGTAGGTCTGGATAAAAGCGATTTCAACCCTAAAGTGCAGAATAAGTCATGGTATTCTTCTGCAATGGCAAAAATAGGGGATATTTTCAATAAGGAAAAGACGGATGAGAACGACAAATGACCTTTTATCGCAATTAAAGGAATTGGGGAAGGCTCTAAGATTTGAATTGCCTCAAAGAATTGCCGAAAATATGGTAAAAGAGACTCAAAGGAACTTTCGAGCGCAAGGATATACCAATGACGGAAAATTCGAACGGTGGAAGGACAGAAGATATGATGTCTTAAAAACTCCTGCGGGGATAAAACTCGGATATAAGAAGCTCTTACGAACGAGAAGGCTGTATAACAGCTACAGACCTTATATCAAAAGGTTGGGAGGCTTCAATATCCGGGTGGGAGTACAGTCCAATGTCCCTTATGCAAAAGTGCAGAATGAAGGTGGCCAGACAAAAGGAAGGTGGATTCAAGAAAAATACAAGATAGACAGACCTGCCCCACGTATTCCTGCCAGAAAACACGCAGGAATAGGCACTAAAACCATGATAGAGGTTGAAAAAGAGATAAATAGGACTATAAAAAAATATCTTAAATAATTTTTTTTATTCGTTTTTATACTTATTTTAGTGGCATATTAATTATTTAATAAATGATAGGGTCTCTTACAAAATGTATAGCGGAATTTCTTAGAAATACGGAGGTAGTAAAAGAAAACAGCATACCCGTATATACGGCGAACACCGTAGAGGGACGATTCACCGTAAATACTTCTCTGCCGGCTATACTTGTGACTGTAGCCCCTTCTGAAAATCCTACCGTTTTCATCTCCGGTAATATATTGGACAGTATAATTATACATATCCGGTATATGGATGATCTTCTTAACTATACCATGTCGGAAGATGACGGCATATATGAGGAAAGAAGAAATTGGGCGTATCTGTTAAGGGATGAACTGTGGAATGGCAAGCAAAGTTCGTATTTTAAACAGTTCATGAATGTTAACGGCCTGAATATCATGTATAAAGGCATGTCTACATATACGCAGGTAGGGGTACTCGAAAACCTTAGCAAGGATATTGACGTATTTTCATTTATTTTCTCGTGCAACTTGTTCTCAGACCAACTTTCCATTTTCCCCACTGTGCCTCTCGAAGAGTTTTTTATTACTCTGGAGGGGGCGCATGGGGAAACCCCCGAACCTACATTCCCGACGGTCCGGGCATCAGGGGAAAAATTCGTTATATGGAACTCTGTTGAGGCATCCGATAAGGTAAAAAGCTATTCCATTCACGGGAAATCTTATCAAGAGGGAACTCCTACTCCTCTCGCTCCTATAGAGGTCCAATCTGTAGGGGATAATTCTCTGCTATTACAGACAGGAGACAGTAAGGAGTCTGTAAATAAGACCATAGATGTAAAAAAGGCTATTCAAGATGCAGGACATGACGGCATATTACGTTCTGTGAACGGTATATATGACGAGATAGTCTATGACGGTAACTCGTGGAAGTTGATACAGCGGATAGGAGTATTGGATAATATTCCGCAAATGGGAACTCTGTTTAAAGACGTTACATATACAGATAAACAATTATTTCGATTTCAATTTAAGACATCAGAACCTAAAAACTTTTGTGCAAGCGGGCAAATCTTAAGCAATATATTCATAACGGCCACCGGTCATGCAATGGATAAACAACCCTTAAACAGTTGCTGGAGTCAATAT
>ENA-OPXG01001592-OPXG01001592.1-human-gut-metagenome-genome-assembly--contig:-NODE-1592-length-9979-cov-4.124547_pt1 | contig 9979 bp, 8 predicted proteins | sample MGYA00241519_ERZ502030 | MGnify/ENA primary metagenome ERZ502030 (study PRJEB25962, sample SAMEA2041937) | human gut metagenome | biome: human gut; feature: human-associated habitat; material: faeces...
ATGGCACCACTCTTGCCATCGATTGCATCGCCGTGGAGGACGAATACGGCAACACTCCGGTTCAGCGGACGGAACTGGACTGGCTGTTGTACAACAAGCCATTGGAATATGCACAGATGGTGCTGAGAGTGGAAATGGGGCATTATTTATCGCTGGGGTGTGACCATAGTAGGCTGGAAGATTAAGCGCACCCCATAAAGAACACAATGCCCACCGACCTATGGTTTTCGCCATAAGCTGGTGGGCATCGTTCGTTATTCGAGATTCTTTGGCAAACGGTCGTACAGAACCACCGTGTTAGATGTTTCGGTCTGTACCCGTTCCTTCTTGAGCAGAGTTCTGGAACGCTGGTTCATGCGGTAGTCACGGTCACCCTTCTCAAAGGCAGAGCAGCACAAAAAATCGCACACGGCATCACCGGAAGGGGATTCCTTGATGATGAACACGAACGCAGTCGGTTCGCCTTGGCTGGAAATCAGATAGTCTGCCTTGATTTTGGTAACGAAGGGATAAAAACGCGGCACATAGGAGAACAGGTCGAAGTCCTGTTCCAGAATTTCCTTCAGCCGCACCAACGCCATCAGACGCGGCTCGACCAGTTCCCGGTACTGCGCACCCTTCCGCACGGTTTCATGGGTAATTTTGCCCGACAGGATCATATCCACCGTTTTGCGCGGGTTGTACCGAGGCAGCGCAAGGTCTTTGAGGTAATGAAAGCCCGCTAGATGAGGGAAGTCCTCTGGTGCAAAGGTCAGGTTAATCTGGTGCAGTTCGCCCTTGTAGCCATATGTAAGCCGATAGTGATACCCCGTCAGCTCCTTCCAGACCGCCGCTGCCCGGTACAGAATATCCTGCTTTTCGTTCTGCATCTTTTCACCTTCCCTCAAAAAAATAGAAGCCCTGCCGAAAGGCAAGGCTCCTATTAAGCGTTTTCTTTCGATTCATCGAATCTATTCGGCTTGTGGTTCACGCTCAACCCACGGTCTGGCTCCACAATCGGCTGATACCGAACCAGTCCACTGCTTCATCGCCACCGATAGCTGGTCAACGCCGCTATCCTCTAGCTTTATTATACTACAAATGCATAAAAGTTCAAGTAGTCGAAACTGAAAAAACAAAAATTTTCGTTCAAGCGCATTATATGTGTTTTAACTCTTGGTTGCCACTATAGCTTTAGGCTCTGGGGATAGAGTTCGCACAGCTCATGTTAACAGAGTTTGCAGAAGCGACCGCCAATTGTTCAATAGTCGGTGGCCGCTTCTTTTGCTATCAGGAAAACAGAACACAATTTTAATTGTCTCTATTTGATTAAATCTATCACTTCTTAATTGAGAGTCAAAAGAGCAGATATTTGATTTGCAAACGCAAAATAAAGTTTGTTTTTGCAAATCTTTAATTTGCTAAACAAGTGGAGGAATTTACGGATTTGTGTTATAATATAAGAAATATTCACGAAATTAGCTGGGAGGGCTTCCAATGATGCGTATCAGCTATAACAAACTCTGGAAGATGCTTATTGACAAAAACATGAAAAAGAGCGACTTGAAGGAAAAGGCAGGGATCAGCTCCGCTTCCCTTGCAAAGCTGGGCAAAGGAGACAATATTACAACAGGTGTGCTTCTCCGCATTTGTGAAGTAATGGATTGCCGGATTGAGGATATTCTTGAAACGATCAAGGAATGACCGATACCGAAGATATGATTAGGAGGTTTGGATAATGGCTATCTTGGGCAAAAAGCAGATGTCCGAAGAAGACATCAAATTGAATTATATTACTCCGGTCATTCAGAGAGGTTGGAAAGGTCATATCACGATGGAGACCAAAATCACAGATGGTCGCATCAATATCCGTGGAAACATCGTAGCTCGCAGCAAGCCCAAGTATGCCGATTATTTGCTGTACTTAAACGATGGCAAGCCGATTGCCGTTGTGGAAGCAAAGGATAATAATCACTCTGTATCTCATGGATTGCAGCAAGCGATGACATACGCTCAGATGATGGACTTGCCGTTTGCATATTCGTCAAACGGCGACGCTTTCTATGAGCATGATTTCTTGACTGGACAGGAACAGCAGATTGCATTAGAGAAGTTTCCGACCCAGGATGAGCTTGTCGCGAGATATTATGCTGAATTGAACGGCGGCAAAGGCATTTCTGATTTGGAAAAGAAAATTGTATCTCAGCCCTACTATTCTTCTCAAAGCACTTATCCTCCAAGATATTATCAGCGAAACGCCGTAAACAGAACCGTTGAAGCAATCGCCAGAGGACAGCAGAGACTGCTGCTTGTCATGGCTACTGGAACCGGCAAGACATACACAGCTTTTCAGATCGTCTACCGGCTGCTCCGTTCTGACCTTAAAAAGAGAATTTTGTATCTGGCAGACCGAAACATTCTGGTTGACCAAAGTATTTTGCAGGACTTCGCCCCGCTCGAAAAGACCATCTATAAGGTAGATTTCTCCGATAAAGACTGCCTGAACAAGATTGCTTCTCATGAAGTGAACTTCGCTCTCTACCATCAGATGGTGGGACAGAATGATGAGGAGCATTTCAGGCAGATTCCGCCAGAATACTTTGACCTTATCGTGGTAGATGAGTGTCACCGAGGAAGTGCCAAGGAAGATAGCAACTGGCGTAAGGTTTTGGAGTATTTTACTTCGGCAACCCAGATCGGAATGACCGCCACTCCGAAGGAAAGCGAAAAGGTATCCAATATCGACTACTTTGGAGAGCCGGTTTATATTTACAGCTTGAAGCAGGGCATTGAGGACGGTTTCCTTGCCCCGTTTAAGGTCATCAATATCACAACCAACATCGGAGACGGCTGGAGACCATACCAAGGACAGACCGATATTTTCGGCAATGTCATTGAAGACCGCATTTACAACAACCGGGATTACGATTACACCATCATTCTCCAAGACCGCATTGATGAGGTTGCCAGGGAGATTACGGAATATCTGAAAAGCACCGACAGAATGCAGAAAACCATCGTCTTTTGCGCTTCCGAAGATCATGCAGAGCGCATGAGGATTGCCCTTATCAACTGTAATCAGGATATGGTGAAGGAGAATCCGGACTACTGCGTAAGAATCACCGGCTCAGACGTATACGGAAAGTCCAAACTTGACTATTTCATCTCTGTATCCGAACCATATCCCGTTATTGCAACAACTTCGGAACTGCTTTCCACCGGAGCTGACTGTAAGATGACTAAGCTCATTGTTCTTGACAAGACGGTTGAGAGCATGACCACTTTCAAGCAGATTATCGGGCGAGGAACCCGGATCAGAGAAAAAGACGGCAAGACACATTTTGTTGTCATGGATTTTCGGAATGTGACAAGGCTGTTTTCCGACCCAGATTGGGATGGCCCTGTTGAACAGGATGAGGGGTTCCAGCATGGTGGCTCCAAGCCAACGGGCGGCGGACATAGCGGTGGTGGAGGTACGCAGTCTCCTGATGGCCCTGTAGAGACCCCTATCGTTGATAAAGACGGGTGCAGAGTAAAGATCATCAATAAGACGGTTTCTGTTTATGATGCCAACGGCAGACTGCTCCGGCAGGAGGACATTATCGACTACACCAGAACCAACATCAAGGGGGAATACGCTTCTCTGTCCGATTTTATCAGCAAATGGAAAGCGTCGGACAAAAAGAAAACGATTGAGGAATCTTTCACGGCGATGGGCATTGATCTAAAAGCATTGAAAGCAGACCAAGGTATGAAAGATGTGGATGATTTCGACTTCATCTGTTATGTGGCATACGGCAAGAAGCCGCTGACCCGAAAAGAACGGGCTAACAATGTTAAAAAGAAAGACTTTTTCAGCAAGTATTCTGCCGACGCACAAGCCGTTCTTGATATATTGCTGGATAAGTACATGAACCAAGGGATCACAGAGGTTGAGGATATTAAGGTTCTCTCCCTTGCGGATTTTGCCAATTATGGTAAGCCTGCAAAAATTGTCAAGCTGTTTGGCGGCAAGGCTCAATACGAAGCCGCTGTTAAAGAGCTTGAAGCAAGGATCTATGAAGAAGTAGAGGTAGGATAACGATGGCGATGCAGTCAGGTTTTATAAAAAGAATTCGAGATATCATGCGTATGGACGCTGGTATCAACGGTGACGCCCAGAGAATTGAGCAGATGGTATGGATGCTTTTTCTCAAAGTCTATGACGCAAAAGAAGATGATTGGGAACTAAACGAGGACGCCTACGAATCCATCATTCCAGAAGACCTTAGATGGAGAAATTGGGCGAAAACCGACAGCAACGGTCATGCTATGACCGGGGACAAGTTGCTGAACTTCGTCAACAACATTCTGTTCCCGGTGCTGAAAGGCAATGATGTGAAAGATGGTGATGCGGTTTTCTATGAGGGGATCAAGGTGACACCGGATACTCCCATTAAGAAAGCCATCGTCAAGTCCACCTTCGAGGATGCCAACAACTATATGAAAGACGGCGTTTATCTTCGTCAGGTCATTGATGTCATTGACGAGATCGAATTTGATGATGTAAAGGAAAGCCATGCCTTTGGTTTTGTCTATGAGGAGATTTTGCGGGAGCTGCAATCTGCCGGTTCCTCCGGTGAATTCTACACGCCGAGAGCCGTCACCGAGTTTATGGCATTGATGATAAAGCCGCAGTTGGGCGAAAAGATGGCAGACTTCGCCTGCGGCACCGGTGGATTTATCACCTCTTGGCTAGGACAGCTCTCCAAGCAGGTAACGGACACTACGGCTCAGAAGCAGCTAGATGACAGCATTTACGGAATTGAGAAAAAACCTTTTCCCTATCTGCTCTGCGTAACCAATATGCTGCTGCATGATATCGAGGTTCCGAACATCTACCACATGAACTCGCTGAAACACAATCTGCTGGACTATACGGACGATGATAAGTTCGATGTGATCCTGATGAATCCGCCCTACGGCGGGCATGAGGACAAGTCCATTCAGGGCTTCTTCCCTGACGATTTGGCAAGCTCCGAGACCGCAGATCTCTTCATGTCGGTTATTATGTACCGCTTGAAGAAAAACGGCAGGGCTGCTGTTGTCGTGCCGGACGGCTTTCTGTTCGGTCTGGACAACGCCAAGGTGAACATTAAGAAGAAGCTCATTTCCCAGTTCAATCTGCACACGGTTGTCCGGCTGCCCGGCTCTGTGTTTAGACCTTATACCCCAATCACCACCAATTTGCTGTTTTTTGACAACACCAAGCCCACCACAGAGACTTGGTTTTATCGGGTGGATATTCCGTCTGACAGAAAGCACTTCTCCAAGACGAAGCCCATGGAGCTGAAGCACTTTGATGACTGCATTGCCTGGTGGAACGACCGAAAGGAAATCCCAGACGGCGAAAACTTCAAGGCGCAGAAGTTTACTGCAGACTACCTGCTGAACGAACAGGGCTGCAACATCGACTTGTGCGGTTATCCCCATGAGGAAGAAGAAATCCTTGACCCCATGGACACCATCCGGGAATATCAGGAAAGACGAACCACCCTCAATGCGGAAATCGACAAGGTACTGGCAGAGCTGGAAGCCCTGCTGCCGGGAGGTGTGAGCGAATGACACCGGAGCAGTTAAAAGCGAGCATTTTGCAGTATGCCATTCAAGGCAAGCTGGTGGAGCAGCGAGTCGAGGAAGGCACCGGCGAGGAACTCTTTCAAGAAATTAAACGAAAGAGAGAAGTGTTGATAAAAGAAAAAATCATTAAAAAAGACAAGAGAACCAACTCGATAATCAATTTTCAAAACGTACCTTTTGATATTCCAGAGAATTGGATGTGGGTTACTCTTGGAAGCATATTGAACAAACTTACTGATGGTACTCACAAGACCCCTAAATATACCTCTACAGGAGTTAGATTTGTATCTGTTAAAGATATGAGCAACGGTTTCCTGTCGTTAGAAAACACTAAATTTATTTCAGAAGAAGAGCATAAAGAATTATATGCACGATGCAATCCAGAAAAGGGGGATTTAATACTTTCAAAGGTAGGTACAACAGGCGTTCCCGCAATCGTAGATACTGCCGAACCATTTAGCCTGTTTGTAAGTGTGGCATTGCTCAAATTCGATTGCAAATGTATAGATGTGGAATTTTTGTATTATATGCTTATGAGCCCCTTGGTACAAGCACAAGCTACCGAGAACACAAGAGGAGTGGGAAATAAAAATTGGGTATTAGATGCTATAGCAAGCACTATGGTTGTTCTTCCTCCTCTTTCCGAACAAAAGCGTATTGTCCAAAAAATCAAGGAGCTTCTTCCGTATGTTGACCGCTATGCTACCGCCTATGAAAAGCTGGAGCGATTTAACGCTAAGTTCCCGGAGGACATGAAGAAGTCCATTCTCCAGTATGCCATTCAGGGCAAGTTGGTGAAGCAGCGAGCTGAGGAAGGCACCGGTGAGGAACTGTACCAACAGATTCAGGCAGAGAAGCAACATCTCATTGCGGAAAAGAAAATCAAAAAGGAAAAGCCCCTGCCCGAAATTGCAGAGAATGAAATTCCATTTGATATTCCGGAAAGCTGGAAGTGGGTGCGTCTAAATAACATTGCGGAATCTATTGTGGATTGTCCGCATTCCACGCCAAAGTATCTAGATATGGAAACCGAATATTGCACAATTGATACCAATTGTATCGATGGGAAAGGCGACATCACCAAGTGGAGATATGTTGATGCTGACACATACACGGCACGAATCGCTCGTTTGACTCCGCAAAAGGATGATATCGTCTACACAAGAGAGGGATCGATCTGTAGAGCAGCGATATTACCAGAAGGCCCAAAAGTGTGCCTCGGTCAGCGTGTTATGCTTATACGTTCTGCAAATGGTGTGTTTCCTCAATTTATCCGTAGGCTCTTAATGTCTCCAATGGTTATTAGGAAGCTAACAGAACAACAGAAAGGCATTGGGGCAAAGCATGTTAATGTTTCTGATGTTTGCAATTTGATTCTTCCTCTCCCTCCTCTCGCAGAGCAAGAGCGTATCGTCGCCAAACTGGAAGAAATACTGCCGCTGTGTGAGCGGCTGAAATGAGGTGAAGCGATGTTTAATGTTTTATGGAATATTCTGTTAGGCATAGTTGGTGGTATTATCTCCAGCGTTATTGTTTCAAGAGTATTCTTTATTCAAGGAGAGTACCAACAGCAAACAAAATTTGTTGACGGTATAATCAGAAAGTTGGCAACGATTAGAGCATACTTGTCAGTATGTAAGTCCGTCTTTGAAGTTTCATACGATGAAAATATTCGCATTGAGAAAGAAATGAAAGACAAAGGTTATCGATGCGAAATGGAGTATTATGCTGCACACAAAGATAAAAATTGGATATCCGTCAAAGACCTATTAGATAAATTCAAATCTACGCTTCTGAAAGTTGTTGAAACGGCACAAGACGAAATAGTAAACTCTAATGTTACCGATAAGTATTTGGCAGAAATTCTGTGCGATATCAGCAATTATCTGCATGATATATCCTCCACAAAAGAGTTGAATTTTTCCGCATTGAATCGATTTGAAAAAAGCGAAAGATTGATTTTCGAAAAATACGATAAGAGCAAACATATTTCCGGAAAACAACTGCTGAAACTGGTTGTAAAAGACAAAGTTATGATTGTCTTATATATCCTTCTTTGCTTAATAATTGCTGCGACAGTATTTTCCTTTGCATTGGGCATTTAAAAGAGCGAATATGAAAGGGCAATGCTGTACGAGAGACTAAAATGAGGTGTGAAAACATGAGTTTTAAAAGACTTTCTCGAAATTCAAAACAGTTGCTTGATGAAATTATGGCAGCCGATAATCCTGCTGATATGCTTGCAAAACGCTTCGATGGATTAACCAATAGTGAAGATGCCGAACTTAGAAGTATAATTCGTGAACTTCGTGAAGAAGGGTTCATCAATGTTCAATGGGCAGATAATGTCCCCTATTTTGTTACAATCAACAACTCGGCTCGTACTTATAATGAGCGTTTACAAGAATATGAGTCAGAAAAAAGAGCCAGCGTCACTATCGACCAAAGTGTAAAAATTGGTAACGGCAATACGATTTGCGATTCGACCATTGCCAGTCTGGTTCAAGAAGCTGTTTCTCCTAAGAAAACATTCTGGGAAAAACATCCGCTATTATTGGGAGTCATTGGTGCAGTCATTGCTGGAGTCATACTCACGTTTTCTTTCTGGGGAAAAATAGTCGCATTCATTGAGGGGGTGTTCTAATGGCAAAAAGTAAAATCATAAAAGACCTTGCGAACGGCGAGGTAGATACCATCACAGCATTAAAGCGAGCGAAGGTACTTGTGTCTGATTTGGCAAACGATGGAATTTTGAGATGGCTTGATTATGAAATTTCCGGATATCCTGAAGGCGTAGCCATTCCTTCTTATAGAAAAACTCATGGTATTTTGATGGGATCTTACTTCAGAGGCTCAATGGCAACCCACATGACATGGAACCATGTATCAATTCCTTTAGGAAAAATGCCGGATGATATAAAGGAACTTCTTTTGAGTGTTGAGTTTCATGAAAGCGTTGAAGCATTAAGAAAATTGGCTCAAACCAGTCAGGATTCAGGAAACCAATTAGGAAAAACTATACCAGCCGATTTATTCTCAGCTATTGCAACCTACAATGATGACCCATATATGATAATTACATCAGCAAGAGTTGTTGTTGGAGAACATATCATTAGCAATATTTTCTCTGTTATAGAAAACAAACTGCTCGATATGCTTATGATTTTGGAAAAAGAATTTGGCTGCCTAGACGAACTGGATATTGATATTACCACCAAATCCAAAGAAGAAATCGAGGCAATCAACAATCGAATTCTTGTTCTGGTATATAACGACAACAGCGTTTCTATTGGAGATGGGAACAAAATCAAAGGGACAACCATTGCCTCTGAAATCAAATAAGTGACCAAAGAAAAAGCGATTAGCCGTAAAAGGCTGGTCGCTTTTTCTTTGCCCAGTAAGCGAAAGGAGCCGGTACTATGGAAAATAGAAAAATATAAATACTAAAACACGACGATAGCCCTGCATGAACAAGTGGGGTATCCAGAGGGTGCAATCCCTCGGCGCTGGGTTTCCAAAGGGGTGCAGGTCGCCAGTGGCGACCTCAAAATGCAGCACATTTTGAAGCACCTGACCGAGCTGACAGGCAAGCGGCAGCAGCCCTTTGGCACACGACTTTGCTTGCAAAGTCTAGTGTGTTACACCTTGGTTCCGGCTGATGCGGAAAAGGGGCTGCGAGCAAATACGGCAAGCACCTGTTCTGTGGCAGAAGGATGCGCGGATGGGGATGGCAGCTAATGGTTTCTGCCCACCCAGCGCAGGCTTGCAGAGGAACCAATGGTGTACGTTCTCCTTCCTGCCGCAGCAGCGTTTTTCCCTATAAGCCGCAAGGTAAATAATCAGCGTCTGTATTTGCCCCGCATCCCGGCCTTTGTGCGGTGCTTTAACATAGAGGATTTATTGAACACTCGCAGCAAGGTCATCTGTTCTTCTTTCGTCAGCTTGGAATAGTCGATGCCGATCTGTCCCATCAGGACATTCATCTTCTTTTCCAACGGAGAACCTTCAAACTTCTGTGCATTTTCAAGCTGCTTCCTCGCTTGCTCGACCGCTGCGCCGTCCGACGTGGTCTTATCGGTCCCATGTGCCGCTTTGATCTGCTTCAGGATCGCCGCCAGCTCATCATAGAGGATCTGCCCGAAATATTCGTCCTCGTTGATCTGCGCCGCCTTCAGCGTCCGCATGGTCAGGTCCTCTGCATCGGCATGGTATCGCTTTTCCAGTTCCTGCCGGGTGGCTTCCACCATGGCATTCATATCCCGGATGCGGTCACTGACCAGACCGTCCACACAGATCTCAAGGTCGGTCATCCACCGGGAAAAATCGGGATGTTCCAAAAGTTCACACAGCAGCCGATGATTGAAATTCCCATTCCTTAATA